>Ga0307429_1000830_pt1 | contig 16238 bp, 12 predicted proteins | sample SalMarWE160230MG_FD_202151 | JGI IMG/M metagenome (GOLD analysis project Ga0307429, IMG submission 202151) | Salt marsh sediment microbial communities from the Plum Island Ecosystem LTER, Massachusetts, United States - WE1603-230 | ecosystem: Environmental > Aquatic > Marine > Intertidal zone >...
CAGCTCCATCCTGTTGGTGTATCTATTTACCAAGGCGGCTGAAATTGGCCCTACCAGGCCAGAAAGAACTAACAGGCAAATTAACCAAGCTCTGATCTTTATGTTTTTAATTGACGAAACATAAGCAGCAGACAAAATTCCAAAAGCGATTAATGAACCCATCAATAGTTTCGGCGTGACATGAGGTGGAATCCCCAGGGTATTTGCTAATAGAACGGATACAATAATAAACCAGATGAAAAAGCCTTTGCCTTCCACTCGGGTCTTAAAACAGGCCAATACTGCCAGAGGTAAAGATAGTCCATAATAGATTATCAATATAATTGGATTGGTAATTAATCTGAGAGTGATGATAGCGTCAGGAGCCACTACAGATCTATAGAGGAGTAGTATCACAGAAATAGCGATGGCGGTAAACAGCACTGGCAAAGATATTCTCTTTCTTTTTATTATCGGTGAAATGAAATAGAAACTAACCAAAGAACAAAGAATAGGGAGGGAATAATAAGGCTGAAAAAAAAGCGTAGATAATGCGGTAAAAATGGCGAACACTTGAAACTTGTTTTCTTTCAAACCTCTTATGAAAAAGTAAAGAGTTACTACGACCATCAAAATACCCATGGTTGAGTTTGAGGGAGTGTAGCCAATGGTATAATATTGAATATTACAGGAATGTCCCTCATAATGGGGTAGGTTCATCTGTGGTAGATGAAGAAATTTCAGGAGCTCGTTTTCCATATAACCCGTAGCAAACTGCGCATAGTTTGAGTAAACAAAGATAAGACTCATTTGCGCTTTGATAGACTCTATATTGAATAGATCAGACTTATTGTGAATGAAATAGCTGTATAGAGCAAAAATCCCTCCCAGCCCCTGGGCTAAGAAAACTGCCAATAAAACTGCCAGAATGACTGATTGTTTTCTCTTAAAAATCTGCCTTGCCAGAATTAGCATGGCCAGGAAAATGAGAGAGGCTAGCACAACATGAAAAATCCTACCGGCATTTAGAACCATAGAATGAGTTAAGGTGGAAAGAGCAGCCACATTAATGAAATGACCGAATGGATACCGCCCGTACCGAAGTGGCGTTGTGTGATCCCGGAGGGGTATACTTTTTTTTACTTCTTGAGCCTGTCTAGTATAGCAGGAATAATCGAAACTGGTATATTTAAACCTATGCTCATTCTCAGTCTTAACCTGCCAATTTAAGACAGAAAAGCCAGTTAAGGCTGTTTGGAAGACAAAGAGAAATATGAGAATTGAGTAATAAATCTTGTTTCTCTTAAAGCTCTCAAAAAGATTGAATTTTGACTGGTATTTTATGGCTCTTTTTTTTCTAAATAACAGGTAAAGGAAAGTGGGTAACAAGATTGAAATGACCAGAGAAATATTAAAACTAAAGCCAATTAAGGCAAATATGGTAATAAGAATGGGCATAAATAGACAAGAAAGAAAAAGGGATAAAGTAAGTATCTCCAACCTGGAAAATCTCTTTCCAGCAAAGAATAGGTTAAGTAAACTGTAACCTGCAAGAAAAATGATTAGCAGATATAAAGGCATCAATATCAGCCACTTTGCTAATGCCATCGGTTTTCCTTTAAGACCTTCTTAAAACCAGGGTGAATATTAGCCCATCATGGGGGAATTTTTTTTGATATAGACGGTAGATAGCTCTTAATAGAAAATTATCGAATTTGATCTCACCCAAAAATGCCTTAGTTTGAAATAGAAGGGGTGAGAAATCACTGAGTTTCTCCATTATTTCAAAAGGATTCAGTCCTTTTTCTTTATCCACTCCACCTGATGCCGTTGGACTATGGACATCAACCAGCATTTGAATCCCATGCCGATCCACCTGGACATCGTCCTTCTCAATGATTTTTGCCGAAACTAGCCGCTCATAGACGATTTGTTCCACGGATTTACTTGGTGAGAGAGCTTGGTTTCGACTAACTATCTTCTTTAACTTTCTCCAATATCTCTTGGGCTGTAGGTATTTACACGATAGTATTTGATAGGTACTGGAAAGAAGGAAATTATTGGCAAATCTTTTGTTGGGTTCATGGGCCAAAATCAATATTCCTCCTTTTTTTAGATGCGTTCTAACCTGGTCAAAAAAAATATCCAGATTCGGTAAATGATGTAAAGTTGAGTTAACAGTGAATAAATCAACATCATAGTCTGATAAATCCAGGCTTTCTATATCACCAACTTTATACATCACCTTAGCCTTGCAACCTAAGTCATCTAGCTTCCTCCTCGCTACACTTAGCATTTTTTCCGAGATATCATTACATATCAGGATGTCTTGAGAACTCAAATATTCTAACAACATTGTCGGTATAAAGCCAGTGCCTGAGCCAACATCGACTAAGGTAAGGCCCTTTTTCCTATCTTTTCCTCTCAGCAGGGGAAAAACCAGTTTAGTCAGGTTAGACCAGTTGTTTCTTTCATATCTTAATATTTCGGAATGCCTTTCATCGTAGTCTTCGGATTCTACCTCATGAAAAACTCTGTTGACCTCTATAATTATGTCGCCCGAGAACATAGTATAAAGCCTTGCTAACACCTCTCCTTTATATAATTTCCAATACTTGAGGCAAAAGAGCGGATATTAAAATATTGTTCCACTGTTTTTTTTGCATTTCTACTAAGTTTTCCAACCTCTTCAGGGTTATCTAGTAGATAAAGTATCTTCTCTCGCAGTTTGGATGCATCATTTGAAGTAACCAGGATTCCGTTCTCCATATGCTTAACATAGTCTCTGGTGCCCCAACAGTCGGTAGCAATGACTGTCTTACCTAATGCCATTGCCTGAAGCAAGACAAGCTGACCACTGGACATTTCTGGGATTTTGAGAGGGATAACAACAAAAAGAGAATCCCAAAGGGCTCTAAGAAACTCTTCTAGGGGAGTATCTGTATGTATCTCAAAATTAGAATTTTCTATATTCCTCAATGACTTTTGATAATGTCTGCTGCAATAAACCTTTATCTTCGTCTCGATTCCATCCATTGCTCTTCTTAGAAGCTCGTAATCGCGATTACTCTTGCCCGCACTTGCTATATACGGATTTTCCCCTTTCCTCTGAAAACTGACCTCTGGCAGTTCTATACCGTAGGGGACAAATTTTATCTGCTGGTGATTCAAATGAAACAAATTCCGGTAGTAGCTGACTTCATCACTAGAATGGCAGATAATCCCATCCATCTTTTTTGAACAAATTCTACAAAACCAAAAATAAAGGAAATTCATAATTCTATTTGCTCTCGGTCTAAAAATAAAAGTTTTGACAAATAGTTTGGGCTTATTTCGGAAAAAGACGAGCTTGAAAAACCCCACAAACAAACCGACAACGCCACTCCAAGAAATTACCACATCGTATCTTAGGCCTTTTATAAAACCCCTAATAGCAAACAGGAAGAACGGCAACCACATCCTAGAGATTTTAGTAAAAAATGTTGGGGCATAATTGAGATGAAAGGGGGGTGTTTTCATCTTAATGATATCCATTCTACCCAACTTTGATGAAAGCTCATGGAAAAAGATTGAGGAAAATCGCCTGTATTCCGTATCTAAAAACAGAACGTTTTTTGGGGCCATCTTTTTACTAAAACTTGGAGCATTACGAGTCTATTGTCAGGATAAGCGTTCCTCATACCACTTAAGAGTCCTTTTTAATCCCTCTTCGAGATTAATATGGGACTGATAGTTCAATAGCCTCCGGGCTTTGGTAATATCGGCCAAGGAATGTTTAATGTCTCCTGGTCGAGGATTTGTGTAGATAGGCTCAACATTCTTATCCAATAATCTACCAATTAGCCTCGCCAACCGATTTATGGTGGTCCTTTTTCCACCACCGATATTAAGAATTTCTCCGGCAATGTTCTTTTTCCCACAGGCAAGCATACTTGCCTCTACCACATTTTCAACAAAGGTAAAATCCCGGGATTGTTCACCATCTCCGTAAATACTGGGCGACTTGCCTTTTAGCATAGCTTTAATGAACTTAGGGACTACTGCGGCATACTGGGAAACAGGATTTTGTCTCGGACCAAAGACATTAAAATATCTTAAGATTACGGTTTCCAATCCGTATATGCGGTAAAAAACCTGGCAGTAATATTCGCCGCTAAGCTTACTTACTGCATAGGGTGATAAGGGATGGGGAATCATTTCCTCTCTCTTTGGTAGAGTTGGACTGTCTCCATAGACTGAGGATGAGGAGGCATAAATCACTCTCTTCACTCCCGCTTCTTTTGCAGCGGTTAGAACATTCAAGGTACCGTTGATGTTGCTTTCGCTAGTGGCTAGTGGATGTTCAATGGATCTTGGTACAGAAGTTAAGGCTGCCTGGTGAAGAACGAAATCTACTCCTTTAACTACCTCTCTTACCGCATCCAGGTCTCTTATATCACCCTGGACTAATTTAATCTTAGGCAAAAACTCTTCGATATTCTCGTGCCTTCCGGTAGAGAAATTATCTATGACTCTCACCTTCTCACCTCTCTTAATAAGCTTGTGCACAAGGTTAGAGCCGATAAAGCCTGCGCCCCCGGTTACCAAATAAGTGGTCAAAATCCCCCCTAAATTTTTATGATCTTTCCGGTACTATCGGTTATGTTCTTGGTGGCATTTCTAGTATCGATGACTAGTTTCGCATTTTTTACAATCCATTCAAAGTCATAGAAGCTGTGATCAGTAATAATTACCACACAGTCCATCTGGTTAAGAAGATTGTCTTTTAAGCTGACCGACTTCAAGACCTTGCCTTCGATATTTAGCTTGGGAACATAAGGGTCATTGTAGACTAGATTTGCCCCTTTATCCAGAAGACCACTAATCACCTCTAGGGCAGGAGCCTCTCGAATATCGCCTACATTCTTTTTGTAGGCTACTCCCAGGATCAATATCCTGGAGCCGTTGATACTCTTTCTTAACTTATTCAAGGCCTGGCCAATCTTTTCCACTACGTAGGAGGCCATGCTCAAGTTGATTTCCTCGGCAAGCTGAATAAACCTGGGGTTATAATCTAAAGTCCTTAGCTTCCAGGATAAATAACGAGGGTCAATGGGAATACAAGGTCCGCCTGAGCCAGGTCCAGGATAGAAAGGCATAAATCCAAAGGGCTTGGTGGAGGCGGCATCAATAATCTCCCAAACATTCACGCCTAATTTATCTGAGATAATTGCCATCTCATTTACCAGAGCAATATTAGTAGCCCGGAAGGTATTTTCTAAGAGCTTGGCCATCTCGGCAACCTCCGAGGAGGATACCGGAATCACCTCCTCAATGGCTTGGCTGTATAAAAGTCTGACAATTTCGGTACACTCTGGCGTAATTCCTCCCACCACTTTGGGAGTGTTTTTTATGTTATACCTGGAATTGCCTGGATCTACCCGCTCTGGTGAGAAAGCGAGAAAGAAATCTTTGCCTACCTTGAGGCCACTGGACTCCAATTCAGGTAAGACCAGCTCTCTGGTTGTCCCTGGATAGGTGGTGCTTTCCAGTACGATTACGTGTTCTTCTCGCAAATACTTTTTAATTTCTCTTACCGCCTGGACAATATAGGAAATGTCGGGATCCTTGGTTTTTCTTAAGGGAGTAGGTACACATATAATGAGAACATCTAAATCTTTCAAGGTCTCATAACGGGTGGTAGCTCTTAACTTTCCTTGACTTACAAGTCTCTGTATCTCCTTCTCTCTCACATCAGGAACATCAGATTTTCCCTGGTTGACTTTTCTGACCTTTCCTTCATTAATCTCAATGCCGGTAACGTCAAATCCAGCTGAGGCGAACCTAACTGCCAAGGGTAAGCCCACATACCCTAGCCCGATAATTCCCATGGTTATCTTTTTCTTAATGATCTTATCCTTAAGTCGCATCAATAATCCTCCTCATTGACATCGAGCTGCCAAATATCAAAGCTTGACCCTAGTATGTTTCTTGCGGCCATAAGGCCAGTAAGAATAGAATGATACATGTGGTTGTACTGGTACATTCCACCCCGACCCACAGTTTGCAGGTTAGCCAAGGTGGCTACGTAGCGCTTTACGGTCTCTAGATGCTCACGATAGCCCCTATAGTAAACAGGATAGGCGTGGGGGATTTTAAAGACCAAAGCATCTAAGATGGCATGCTCGTCTACAATATTTAGTTTTTTCAACTCTTCTATAGCTATGGCAATGAGTCTTTCTTCAGGTTGATTCCAGAAATCGTCATTCTCGGTGCAAAAATATTCCAGTCCTAAAGAAGTTTTTGTCGGATCTGGAACCATTTGGGGACTCCAATTCTTGTAGTTTTGAATTCTGGCGACTTTAACTTCAGGCGAATGGATAAAGAGCCAATTATCAGGAAATAAGTTTTCCTTCTCGATTATCAAATGCACCACTAGTAGCCCCCGATACCTTAGCTTTCTGGAAGCCTCCAGAACATCTGGTGGTGGTTTCGGGGTCATTCTTTGAACTAAGAGAGAAATCGGAATGGTTGAGATAAATTTCGTGCCCCCGAAGTTTTTCTGCTTTTCAGTCTTATTTCTCACTGTAACACTTAGAATTTCACTTTGATTGTGATCTATACTGATTACCTCGCAGTCTACAAGTACTGAATTACCCATCCGCTCTATTTCGGCTTTCATGGCCTCGTACATCATTCCCGGCCCCAGCAGTGGATAACGAAAGTCCCTGGTCAAGATGTCCTCCGTGCGACTTTTGGTTCGCCCCAAAAATGCATGCCCGATTGTAGAAAAGAGAGAGTGTCTTCCTATCCTTTGTCTTGCCCACTCTGCCCCAATCTGCGAACAAGGAATTCCCCAGACCTTTTCCGTATAGGTCTTAAAAAAAATCTGATACAACCTTTTTCCAAATCTATTACAGACCCACTGCTCAAAAGTTTTCTCTTTCTTATAGGGAAAGATCCTCGATTTTACATAGCTTCCCAGTATTGCCATTGAACCCATAAAACCCATACCGAAGAGAGCATTTCCTGGTTTTAAGGGAAAATCAAAATACTTGCCTTGGTAGTATATTCTGGAAAGCCGTTCAACTTTTACTAGACCAGGTCCCAGCAAGGCATGCCAAATCTTATTGACTTCATCGCTCTTGGAGAAGAATGCATGTCCGCCTTCATCAAAATAATATCCTTTGTACTTTAAGGTTCTACTAATACCTCCAACCACATCATCTTTTTCCACCGCCATTGCTTCAATCCCTTTTCTAGACAGCTCCAAGGCTGCACCAAGCCCAGCCGGACCCGCCCCCATAATTATAACCTTCTCCCGGTTCTTCTTCACTTTTGCCATGGTCGGCATCTCCTTGGCACAAACCTGGCCAAAGTTCTGGAGAAACCATAGGTTGCCAGGATAATAAGCACCGGTAAGACCGGAATATGATAGCGAGGTTCTACAAATAACAGGGCATGCATAATAGTGTAGTAGAAGATGATCAGGATCAAGGGATATGCAAGAAGTATTTTTCTTTTAACCACCAAGATCGAGCCTATGATGCCAAAGGCTATGGCAAGATAGTGGAGTAGATAGTTCGATCCCCGGAGGAGAATTTTCTTCAGGCCAAATTTTTCCACTGCCCCCACGCTCGGTCTTCTCCAAAACCCACCTGCTTTTTTGACCAACAGAATTAGGTACCCAGCCGGGTTTTCTTTGATGTTGTTTATTGCTTTGCCGAGATAAAATTTCTCCACGTAGGGGTGATCTTCTCTTAGCCCTTTGTTGAACTTGTGATGGAGCATCCCTTCTTCGCCCGGCCATCTACCCCCCTTGGGGATATCAGTCCCTACCCAGAAACCCGGAGAGACCCCTAACTGAACAGGAATAAAACTCTTAAACTGCAAATAGTTCCTGACCGTCCAGGGGGAAATGGCTATAGCTGCTGCCAAAATGAGGATTAAGCCATGGCACAGAGCTTGTTTTTTGGAGCGGTATACCAGAATTAAAAAGAGAAAAACAAAAAAGGGAAATAAGGCAGTAGTAGCTTTACAGAGAGTAGTTATTCCTATAAAGAGACCGGAGACAAGGGCTAGTATAATGCTCCGCCTATGGAGCAGCATTACCAAACAAAGAATGCTTAAAGATAAGAGAAAGGTATTCAGAACCTCCGACATGATTCGGGTGCTGAAGACAATCAAGGGAGGCCAAAATCCGATTAAGAAGAAAGATAGGAAGGCAAATTTTCCCTTAAAGATCATGCGTGCCATAAGATAGCCGATGAGAGCAGTTAAGGCAACCAGGAGGATCTGGAATACTCTCACTGCATCAAAACTGTGCCCCCAGGTCCGATAGATGAGAGCAAGAAAAAGTGGATAAAGTGGTACCCGTCTAATCATAGGGACTGAGGAGTTAGGGATTCTGGAGAATCCGTGGCCCTGAACGACATTCTGGGCAGTGGTGTCGAAATCATGTTCATCGGGCCAAAGCTGCCCCCCCGAGACAAGAAAAGCATAACCAAAACCCACCAGGACAATTATCATAATAATTGCAGCTAAGATCTTGGGTTCTTTTTTTATCTTCATTATTTTAGTTCCCCAAGCCATAAAACTCCGTGGGGCTGGACGGATTTTCTCACCTCAATGAAGATGTTCTCTGATGAATCCACAAAATTCTCTAGTCGTTTATAAACGTCAAGAGAGAAGAAAGGATAATTTTGGGGATAGAAAACCAAAAGGTACTTTATATTTTGCTTTTTAAAGTATTGGCGAGTGGCTTCAGAATTGGAAAGAGCATCTTCTGATAGAAAAACAAAGTCTAATTTATGCTCCAAGCCAAATTTATATCTATAAAATCCCACTGCTGTGGTGATAGGAGAAACAAAGCCTAATTTCTCCTTTGATCTCAAATTATCTTTGAGGTAGTGGTAAATCTCATCGTAGGAAAAGTAAAATACACTCCCATATTTAAAAGACTTACCTACGGGATTAACCGGAATTTTATAGATCATAAATCCTAGCAAGAAAACAGCCAGAATGGAAATCACTCTTTTCCATCTCGAATTCTTCCTCAATTCCCCTAAGAATGAGGCTCCAAGAATGACCACCGAAGGGAAGACACTCATCATGTAGCGGGGATCGCCAATGTAAAAATAAGAAGTCCAGAATACATAATAGAGAACAAACAAAATCAGAGAGTAAAGAGTTAAATCATCCCGTCTCTTGAGTAAGGCCCAGATGATCCCGCCAGCGAAAAGAAAGAAAAGGGGGATCGTGGTCTGGCCGGGCAGAATACTCAGATTTCGAGTAGCGGTCTCGAGGGTAGCCCAGTTTGAGAAATTAAAAAAGTAATGGACGTCAGAAAATAATCTGACCGTCATCCACTGAGGAATTATGGGAACCATTCCGATCCAGACGAATCTTGGATAGATTGACCAATTCAGCCATCTTTCCCCCCGCACCCTGCTCACCAACCAATAGACTCCGAATACGCCCCACATTACCAGCACCACTCGCTTATAGAGGACGCCGAGACTGAGGAAAAATATGGAAAACAAAAGATCACCATAACTGAGGGTCCTGGCGTGCCTGAGAAAGTAGAAACTGGCCATGACAATAAAGAGCATTCCCCCCGCCTCTGGATAAGTCAGGCTGCTATAAAAGAAATAGGTGGGAATGAAGATAACGAGTGCTCCAGCCAGGGTAGCGGTCCATCTATCCCGGTAAAGTCCAACCAATTTGAACATAAATACTGCCGTCAACAAAGAAAAAATTAACGAAGGGAGCCGGGCCACATATTCATGGACACCAAAGAATGAATAGGGAAGGATAAGGGCGATTCTTTCCAAGGGAGGGAATTTAAAGAGAGCCTGATCAAAGCCATGATTTCGAAGTAAATAGAAATAAACCCCCAGGAAAACGAAAATGAGAAAAATTGTCAAGATTAGTAAATTACTGCGATGATGCGCTATCTTTCGCTCTAATCTCTTTCCCAGGAAGATAAAGATGACCAATACGATAATGGCTAAGAGAGCCACCAGGCGCACAAAGGCATACGGGGAAAGATGAAAAAATCTTTCCGAGTAAATTCCTAGGTTTTTTAGAATCATCAGGCTGGCAGTAGAATGAACGTCCTCATCACCCCCCGTAGTTAGGGGCAACCTCATTGAATAGATGTGCAGACCAGCAGAGAGTAAAATAGCTAAAGATAAAAGAGAATTTTCCCTGATTTTTCTAACGACTAAACGCCAGGTAGGTAAGCTCGGGATCCCCTCAACTTTTCCTTTTATCCAATGAAAGAGGAGCCAAGCATTAAAAGAAAAGTAGAGAATAAGGCCCAGATAGATTAAGAGTCTTCTTCCTGGAGAAAGGGGAAGCAGCCAACCAGGATAGAATATATAGGAGCCAAACCAGAGCGCCAAGAAAAGAAAGGTGATTTTTGCAGCTGGTGAAATTCGCGCTGGAGTTTGGCTGTTCATTTGTGGAGGCCCCTACCCTTGAGTATTTTCCAACCCGATAAAGTCTTGAGTAAAACAGTAATTTGCCCCAATCCATATCCAAAATGAGTTAGTAGATAGGCTAGCATAACCTGAAATGTTAACCCAACCTTTTCTTTCTTAAAACAGGCTATTAAACTCATCATAAATATGAGGGGAAAGTAGACTAGAGGAACGAGGAAAAAGGGATTAAAGAAGAAGAGAAAAGTTGCCATCATCACCAAAACAAACACTATGGGGGCAATATATAAGACATTTACCATGGTAGGGTCTCTTATCATCAGTCTTGCCCTGGCCCTCCCGTATCGATACATATTCTTCCACCATTTTGCGGGAGTCGCCCTATACCTGTGAAAAACATAAGATTCGGGGATATAAAAGAGCTTAAACCCGGCTTTTCTTAACCTGAAATTTAAATCAGCATCTTCACCTTCATGTCTCAAAGATTCATCAAAGAGTCCGATTTTCTTCAAGGCTTTTTTCTCGTAAAGTACATTTAAAGTGGGTAGGTCGGTAACGTATCGAGGTTCCGGATAGGATTTACCGGTAACTGAGCCGAAACTTCCAATAAACGTATCCAGTGCAATCTGGACTGCCTGAGTAAAACTACCCGAGCCTGGAGGAGCAAAATTCGATCCTCCTATGCCAACAATACTGGGGTCAATTTCCTTATTCTTTAGAAATCCTTCCACCATCACCTTCAGCCAGTCTTCTGGAACTACACAATCAGCATCAGTATAAGCCACGTAGTCGTACTTAGCATTCACTATACCTGCGTTTCTGGTCATAGCGGTATATCTTTTTGGCTCGATAATTAATCTAATAAAATCATATCGTTCTACATATCGCGTTACGATTTCTCTGGTGGAATCTTCAGAGTCACCATCTACTACAACAATTTCATAGGAGTCCTTGGGGTAGCTTTGATTCACCAGGGATTCTAAACACTCAGCTATATTTTTTTCCTCATTATAGCAGACTACGACTACGGAAATTTTGAACATTTTTAAACCTTTGGCACAGGACGGGAAGGGGGATTTATTTGATACAGCAAAAGGGATGTTCCTGGCCGATCTTCCAATTTCAGGACCGTCCCCCTTTTCCCTAATTGGTGCCAGATAAGCGCCCTTTCATCCATTCCCCACCACTGACGAGAAAAAAATAGCCACAGACGAGGATTATCTTGTACGATTCTATCAATTTCATCAATGTACTCATCAGGATCATAGCCATGCATTTCGCCCAAGACCACGTTGTCATAGCTCCCTTGATAATAACGCTTAAAAGGGGGTATGCCCCTATGATATACGTAAATTTTGTCCCCAGGCTTCAGATTCTCCTCGAGATAGCCTACAACTATTTCTGCTCCAGCCCTAAAAGGCATTAAACCACGATGCACAGCACATACAGGAGGCAAAGAAACCAATATCACCACCACCAAAACTGCCAGAAAATATCTCCTCTCATAGAGCACCCCCATACTTCTGAACAAGCCCTGACCAAAAGCGATAAAGAGCATAGGGCTGGTAAACAACATAATTCTGCCACCTCCATAAGGATACCTATGCAGCCACGAAGCAATGAACACCAAGGGAAAAGGAGCTAGAAGATAGATGAGAAACCTCTTATAGTTCTTCTTCACCAGATCAGCCAAACCTATGGCAATGAGGACCAATACCAGCCAACTATTAGGCCATCGAACCGTGCCCAAGATTTCCAGGTCAAAAATATAGCCTAAAATTTCCACATGAGATTTTAGCAGCCAAAGTAAAAAATTCGTGACACTACTGATATCGGGAAGAAACCCAAACCAGCCGCCCAACCCCCACCCAGGAATCTCACCTGCTATTGTCAAGGAAAGCAACAGGAAGAATGTCGATCCTATTATAGCGTTACTCACCAGCCACGGTAACCAATCTTTTCCTTTTCTAACAACGGCAACATAATATAATAGAACCAAACTCAATCCGGGAATAATAAAAAAAGTGGCATGAGAAAAACCTGCGCTTAAAGAGGCAAGGACTGCGAACAAGACCCAATTTCTCCAACTGTCCCTATGGATAATTCTTTCCGTCAGCAGTACCAACAGGAGAGCAAAAAAGACCTCGCCAGAATAGTGCTTCAACTCCTTGGCATAATAAACGAGGCTGGGAGAAAAAGAAAATAAAACCCAGGTTAACAAGGCTGCCTTTTCACTGATAAATCTCCTGGCAACAACATAGATTAATAAGACCGAGCCGACCCCAAAAAAGCTCGGTAAGAGCCTGAAAGTGAACTCACTTTCTCCCAGGAGATTGCCAACATAGTGGATAACTATAGCAAATAATACGGGATTAGCTCCCAGTGAATTCATTACCTCTTTCAAGCTTCCTCTGCTAACTGTGTGAGCGACCGATAGCTCATCAACCCACAGGGATCTGGTATCCAAAGCATAGACCCGGATAAAGACAGCCAAAGCAAGAATTGACCAAAACAATATTTTTTGAGCTCGAGGGTCCCCGAATAACGCGCTTATTTTGGAAGAGATACCTGAAAGTCGAAAGTAACTTAAGGATAATTTGATGGCTTTATTCCCTGGGCAAATCTTAGAGTTCTCAACAGTCATCTTCGTAGATAGGCAAGATACTTAAGAGCCGATCTTATGGTTCTTCTACCTTCACTGGGAGATACCACCATCTGCAACAACTTGCCGGCTAGATATTTAAAGTTGAAATGGTATCTATTATAAGCTCTTTCACAAAAATTGACCATTTCTTTCCTGGTTAGATGAGGGAAACTAATAACGCAGTTATGAGCATAAGTAGGGGTAAGCCATTGGCTAAAATCTTCCGTCAGTAAATATCCATTGGCTTTGGCCCATTCATAGGCCTCGGTACCCGGATAAACTATTAGTGGATAAAACTGCATACTGTCGCAGCCCAGTTTCTTGGCAAAATTGAAGCTTTCTTCCATGGTCTTTCTGGTCTCACCGGGATTACCGACCATAATACAGCCGTGAACTAAAATTCTCAATTTTTTAGCATACCTCATAAACTCTATTGATTGCTCTAACTTTAGATCCTTGTGCATTCCATCCAGTACCTTTTGAGATGCACTTTCAAACCCTACGGTAACCAGCCTACACCCAGCTTCTTTCATTAAGGCCATGGTCTCGAAGTCTAAATCTGATCGAACATTGGTGTACCACTTTTGTCTATTCTTATTTTCAATCAGTATTTTACAGATTTCTCTGGTTCTTTTCCTGCTAGCGCTAAAGGTATCATCTTCAAAGCCAATTTCTTTTACCTCGGGGAAATTATCCTTTATGTAAAAAAACTCCTCCACCACGTTCCCGGCACTGCGAGGCCTGAATTTTCTCCTATGAAAAGTCTGGGGATAGAGACAAAAAAAGCATCTATTGGGACAACCCCGAGCGGTTATGATCTGAATCACCGGGTAATCAGCCGCAGCGAAATAATAATTCTTGATGTTAAGATGCCGTTTATACACCCTGCTAAGGAAAGGTAACTTGTCGAGATCTTCTATCAGTTTTCTCTCCCGGTTATGCATAATATCTTCTCCGCTGCGAAAAGATAAGCCATCCACGGAATCTAGACTGGAACCATCTTCTAGTGATTCCGCTAGCTCCAGTACGGTATAATCGTACTCTTCTCTGGCAACAGCGTCAATTTTACTGCTTAACTTTAGAGTCTCTTCGGGCAGTGCCGAGGGATGAGTTCCCACCAGGACAATAAAACTCTCTGGAAGAGCCTCTTTTATTAACTCTCCCACCTTTACATCGTTATAGATACTGGGGGTACTGGTATCTAAAACTACTAAACTGGGTTTAAAATCTCGGGTGTAATCAATAGTACCTTTTAAGTCCCTCCCTTCCGCCGGTGCATCTACCAATCTTACCTCATGACCTTCTTCCTCCAGCACCCCGGTGGCATAGGCCAGCCAGAATGGGTAGTAAAGGGTACCTCCTTTGGTTACAGCAGGACTCCTCTGTGAGCGGGAAAATCTGGGCAGAAAAGGAGGATTTAACATTAAGACTTTCATTTTCTTAGCTCTTCAAAATTCATCCTTCGGGGCGACTTTTTCTTTATGTCCAGCATGCTTAAAAAGAAGGAGGAAAATATTGTTTGAACCCCCATCACCATTAAAGTGGTGGCCAAAGAGGCCTTACTAACCTCCAGGAGGTCCCCAAACCCCCCCTTGATCCAACTATACAAAACGAAAAAATCTATTAGAAATCCGACCATGAATAAGAAAAAACCTATGACTAATCCCCATTCTAATTTAAAGTACCTATAAAATTTCTCGATGAATTTATCGGCCCTTTCGAAATATTGCATGAAAGAATAGGCCTTAGCATACAGTCCCAGATTAATAATTTGAAAACCCAACAGAGTCAATAAACTTCCCAATATGGAAAGGTGAAAGCTATAGCCGCGTCCCCCAATAAATATGGTTCCTCTTAGCAAGACGATGGAAAGAACCAATCCTATCAACATCAAACTAGTTCCGGGAATGAGAAAAAGATGGGTGGGACTGTACATTAACATAAACCTCAAATGTCTCCATCCGTCCCGGAATGACCTTATGTGGGGCTTTCCCGATCGACCATCGGGATAGAAGGTAATGGGGATTTCCACCATGTCCAATCCAGCCTTGGTTGCATTTATTACCATCTCGGAGGCAAACTCCATGCCCGTGGTACAAAGACGCATCTTCTGATAAGCCCCCCTGGTGAATGATCTCATGCCGCAGTGAGCATCGGAAATACCGGTTTTGAAAAGCTTGTTCAAAAACCAAGATAGAAGTGGATTTCCAATATATCGATGATGCCAGGGCATAGCTCCGGGCATAATCTTACCTTTAAACCGGCTACCCATAACTATATCCTTACCTTCTCTTAAAGGAGTGATGAACCTTTCAATATCCGAAAAGTCATAGCTGTCATCGGAATCCCCCATGATAATATACTTACCCCTTGCTTCTTCAAATCCTTTCATATAAGCACTACCATAACCCTTTTTTGCCTCGTGCACAACTCTTGCCCCCAGAGACTTGGCAACTTGGACAGACTTATCCGTGGAGCCATTATCGCAGACTATTACCTCACCATCAATATTGAGGCGTTTAAAGGAATCAAAAGTCTTTTTGATGCATTTACCTACCGTCTCTTCTTCATTCAAGCAAGGCATGATCACTGAAACTTCGGAAGAATGATTTTTTGGCTTAGCGCTCATAGCCATCCTATGCTCCAGGCAAATAATAATATGTTCAGAAGTTGAACATCATAGCAAACCTAATAGCTTAATCAAACTTCAGGATTTTTTGATCAGCGGTGCCCTGGTTAAATTTGAAATGATAAAAATAACAGCCACATACGACCAGAAGATAAATTGCATCTCCAGTAAAACCAGTGCATGGCTGGTCAAATGACTTAGCAGGAATCCAACAACGCCACTCACCAACCCTAAGGTTACGAATCTCCAATACCTATCCTTCACTCTCATGAGTAATTGTATTCCCCGTCCTAAGATAATAACTAAAATTAATAGAAAGGATACCAGGCCGACCGTCCCCAACTCTGCCCAAATCTGCAAGAAATAATTATGAGCATTGTCATATATGGGACTTTCAGGAGGAAAATTCAAATAAATCCGGAGCAACCAATAAAAAGAACCTATCCCGACTCCAAAAACTGGATGATCTCTCACCATCTGCCACCCAGGCCTCCAGAAGTGAAACATTCTGCTATCAATTTCCTTATCCACGAAATTGGAAAATTTGAACATAGAAAGCAACACG
>Ga0307429_1000831_pt1 | contig 16237 bp, 13 predicted proteins | sample SalMarWE160230MG_FD_202151 | JGI IMG/M metagenome (GOLD analysis project Ga0307429, IMG submission 202151) | Salt marsh sediment microbial communities from the Plum Island Ecosystem LTER, Massachusetts, United States - WE1603-230 | ecosystem: Environmental > Aquatic > Marine > Intertidal zone >...
TGCCAACTCGCCGTCGTTGTGGGCGTGGATGCCCAGCGGTACCGAGGTCGCTTTCTTGACCGCCCCGATGGCATCGGTTATTTCGTTAGGCAGCGTACCTCCGTTGGTATCGCAGAGCGCCAGGCAGTTAGCCCCGGCTTCGGCGGCTGCGGTCAAACAGCGCAGGCTATAATCGGGGTTATGCTTAAAGCCGTCAAAGAAGTGTTCGGCATCAAAGATAACGGAAAGCCCTTTTGACTTGAGATAGGCTACGGAGTCGATAATCATTCTCAGGTTTTCCTCCAGGGTGGTTTTCAGAACCCGGATAACCTGCAAATCGGAACTCTTGCCGACGATAGTAACCACTTTCACCCCGGAGTTAATCAAGGCCTGGAGGTTGGCGTCAGCCTCAACTTTGACTTTAGCCCGCCGGGTGTTGCCAAAAGCAACCAGCGCCGAGTTGGCTAGTTTAAGCTTCTTTGCCTTCTGGAAAAACTCGTCATCCTTGGGGTTGGAGCCGGGGTAGCCTCCTTCGATGAAGTGGATACCCAGCTCATCCAGTTTCTGGGCAATATTCAGCTTATCGACCACGGAGAAAGAAACGCCCTCTTTCTGCGTGCCGTCCCGCAGCGTAGTATCGTAAAGTTGCACTTCAGCCAATTTCTCTAGCCTTCCACCTTCTCAGTGATTAAGTCCCCCATCTGCCTTGTCCCCACCTTGGTCTTACCTTCGTCCATTATATCATAGGTTCGGTAGTCCTCATTTAATACCTTGTCAATCGCCGTCTCAACAGTCTTAGCCGCTTCAGCCAGACCGAAGGAGTAGCGGAGCATCATGGCAACGCTTAAGATAATGGCAATGGGGTTAGCCATATCCAGCCCGGCGCGGCGGGGGGCGCTGCCGTGAATCGGCTCGTACATGCCGAATATCTTGACCCCCTCCCGCGGCACCCCGGCCAGACTGGCTGAAGGCAGCATGCCCATAGAGCCGGCCAGCATCGAGGCTTCATCGGTGAGAATATCACCGAACATGTTCTCGGTAACCAGCACATCGAAATAGGCCGGGTTCTGAATCAGCCGCATGGAGCAGGCATCAACCAGCATATGGTCCAACTCTACCTCGGGGTATTGGGGAGCGACCTCCATGGTCACCTGCCGCCACAGGCGGGAGGACTCCAGCACATTGGCTTTATCCACCGAGGTCAGCTTCTGGCGCCGGCTCCTGGCCAGCTCAAAGCCCACCCGGACGATGCGTTCAATCTCATGCTCGGAGTAGGTCATGGAGTCAGTAGCCCGCCTCCCCCGGGATGTCTGCCACCGCCTTTTAGGGCGGGCGAAGTAGAGGCCTCCGGTAAGCTCCCGGACAAAGACGAAGTCCACCCCCCGGATGACATCCGGCTTAAGGTTGGTGGAGTCAGTTAGAACCGGGGAGACCTTGACCGGGCGCAGGTTGGCGAAAAGCCCCAGCTCCTTGCGCAGTGCCAGCAGCCCGTCTTCGGGGTGGACTTTAGCCAGGGGGTCGTCCCACTTGGGGCCGCCTACAGCCCCCAGCAGCACCGCATCCGCGTCCTGGCACATCTTTACGGTATCATCGGACAGGGCGGTTCCCTCTTTGTCGATGGCAACCCCGCCCACCAGCCCGTAGTGAAGTTTAAAGCGGTGGTCAAACCTCTTACCTACCGCCTCCAGCACCTTGACTCCTTCGGTGGTAACATCGGGACCGACGCCATCACCGGGTAAAACCACCAGTTCAAATTGCATCTAAACTCTCCTGCTTTCTAGTCTTTTTTTAGTGTACTCAACCAGCCCGCCGGCAGCGATAAGCTCCCCCATAAAATCGGGGTAGGCTTTGGCTTCAAACTCCGTGCCTTTAGTCAGGTTCTTTATCCTGCCTTTATTCAGGTCAACTTCCAGGGTGTCGCCGGCCTCGGTCTTATCCACCGCCTGTTCGCATTCCAGCAGGGGCAAGCCGATATTTATGGCGTTGCGGAAGAAGATACGGGCGTAGCTTTTGGCTATTATACAGGAAATCCCCACCGCCTTGATAGCTATGGGGGCATGCTCCCTTGACGAGCCGCAACCGAAGTTGGTGGTGGCCATCATTATATCACCCGGCTGGACCCTTTTAACGAAGTCCTCATCTATGTCCTCCATGCAGTGCTTGGCCAGCTCCGCCGGGTCGGATACATTAAGATATCGTGCCGGTATAATGGCATCCGTATCTACATTAGCCCCGTATTTATGGACTGTACCTTTTAGCATATTTTTAGAACCCCTCACCCTTTATCCCTCTCCCCTTAGAAAGGGGAGAGGGAAGTTTATTTTTTCTAAAGGGGCTTTGCCCCTTTTAATCCCCTTATCCCCTGATTAGGAGAGAAATTCCATATCTTATAAAACCTCTTCCGGGCTGGCAATCTTACCCATTACCGCGCTGGCGGCGGCTACCGCGGGGTTGGCCAGATAGACCTCCGACTTGGTGCTGCCCATCCGCCCGACGAAGTTGCGGTTGGTGGTAGAGATGCATTTATCGCCGTCAGCCAGCACTCCCATATGCCCGCCCAGGCAGGGACCGCAGGTGGGGGTACTGACCACCGCCCCGGCCCGAATAAATACCCCCAGCATCCCCTCAACCAGAGCGTCGAGGTATACCTGCTGTGAGCCGGGGATGATAATACAGCGCACCCCTGGGTGTATCTTTCTGCCTTTCAAAATCTGGGCGGCAATCCTCATGTCCTCGATGCGGCCGTTGGTGCAGCTGCCGATTACTGCCTGGTTGATTTCTATGTTCTCCACTTGGCTTACCGGCCTGACATTGGCCGGGGAGTGGGGCATTGCAACCTGGGGCTCCATATTGGAGACATCATACTCGATGACTTTTGAATATCCGGCGCCGTTATCCGGCTCATATACCAGGTAGGGGCGCTCGGCCCTCGATTTTACATAAAGTTGCGTCTTGTTATCCACGCCGAAGATGCCGGCTTTAGCCCCGGCTTCAATAGCCATGTTAGCCATGGTAAACCGGCCGTCCATGGAAATGGCTTCTATAGTCTCGCCGGCAAACTCCATGGCCGAATAGAGAGCGCCGTCAACGCCGATATCGCCGATAGTGTACAGTATCAGGTCTTTACCACCTACCCATTCCCCCAACTTTCCGTGGTAGACCAGCCTGATGGTAGGGGGCACCTTCATCCAGATGTCGCCGGTGGCCATTGCGGCGGCAATATCGGTTGAGCCCATGCCGGTGGCAAAAGCGCCCAGCGCCCCGTAGGTGCAGGTATGAGAATCAGCCCCGATAACCACCTCCCCTGGCAGCACCAGCCCCTGCTCGGGCAGGAGCACATGCTCGATGCCCATCTCGCCCAGTTCAAAGTAGATTATCCCCTGCTCATGGGCGAACTCCCGCATCAGCTTGGCCTGCTCGGCGGAGGCGATGTCCTTATTGGGGACAAAGTGGTCAGGAACCATTACCACCTTATTGGGGTCAAAGACCCGGCCTACTCCCAGCCGCTTGAACTCCCTTATGGCAATGGGGGCGGTAATGTCGTTAGACAAGACCATGTCTACCCTGACGTTGATGAACTCTCCAGGGCTTACCTCTTTGTTATCGCTGTGTTCGGCCAGTATCTTCTCGACTAGAGTCAATATCAGCTTCCTTTCTTAGTAGCTAACAGCCGGTTAAGGGCGTTCATATAGGCCTTGGTGCTGGCGACGATAATATCGGTATCGGCGCCCCGCCCGGTGTAGGTTATGCCCTCACTATCTATCCTTACCAGCACCTCCCCGATGGCGTCAATACCCTCGGTCACCGATTTAACGGTGAATTCGGTAAGCTCGTTGGGCACACCCACTATTCTATTAATAGCCCTGTAAACGGCGTCAACGGGGCCGGTGCCCAAGGCGGCATCAGCCAGCGCCTCACCGCCGGGCCCGATAAGCCGGACGGCGGCGGTGGGAATACCCCGGTCGCCGCAGGAGACCTGTACCCGGTCAAGGTGATACGCCTCCGAAACAGTGCGCTGCTCCTCGGCAATCATGGACTCGATATCCCGGTCGGTGACCCCCTTCTTTTTATCGGCAAGCTCTTTGAAGGCGCTAAAGGCGCGGTTGAAGTCCTCCTCGTTCAGGCTGTAGCCCAACTCGGCCAGGTGCTCTTTGAAGGCGTGCCGCCCGCTTAGCTTGCCCATCACCAGGCTTGAGGAGGGTATGCCCACCGTTTTAGGGTCCATTATCTCGTAGGTTATCGGCATCTTGATGACGCCGTCCTGGTGGATTCCCGATTCATGCCGGAAGGCGTTGGCACCGATGATGGCTTTATTGGGCTGAACGACAAAGCCGGTCAGGTCGCTGACCAGTCGGCTGGCTTTATATATCTGGTTGGTATTGACCTTGGTGCTTAAGGAGAAGAAGTCCTGGCGGGTCTTGATAGCCATGACAATTTCCTCAAGGGAGGCGTTGCCTGCCCGCTCCCCGATGCCGTTCACGGTACACTCCACTTGACGGGCTCCGCGTCTCACCGCCTCCAGGCTATTGGCCACGGCCAGCCCCAGGTCATCGTGGCAGTGAACGCTGATGACGGCCTTGTTGATATTGGGCACATTGTTGATAATGCCCTCAATCAGGTTGCCGAACTCACCGGGGATGGCATAGCCCACCGTATCGGGGATATTCACCGTGTTGGCGCCGGCGTCAATCACCGCTTCCAGTATCTGGTAGATGTATTCAGGCTCGGTGCGGCTGGCGTCCATCGGGGAAAACTCGATGTCGTCGGTGTAGTTCTTGGCTCTGGCCACCATCTCCCTGGCGGTGTTCAGCACCTCCTCACGGCTCTTTTTGAGCTGGTAACCCAGGTGTATATCCGATGACGATAGGAACACGTGTATCCGGGGGTAGGCCGCCCCTTTGACGGCCTCCCAGGCACGGTCTATATCGTCGGGGTGAGCCCGGGCCAGCCCGCAGATTATCGGCTTGCGCACCTCTTTGGCGATGAGGCTTACCGCCTCAAAATCACCCGGTGAGCTGATGGGAAAGCCAGCCTCGATAATATCAACGCCCAGCCTCTCCAGCTGCCGGGCTATCTCCAGCTTCTCCTGGGCATTTAGCGTGCCCCCCGCCGCCTGCTCCCCGTCCCTTAGGGTGGTATCAAAGATTATTACTTTATTCATAGTATCCTCCTGGGAGAAAAGACTTGATAAGTGGATTTCTCTGGCAGGGAAAATCTCTTCCCCGCTGGCCGTGTTTACCCCTCCCCTATATTGGAGAGGGGCAGATAAGGACGAGTTTATTTCCCCCAGCAAGGGTAAATTCAGCGGAATATTTAATTAAAGCTCTACTTTTTCTTGCCAACCCATCCCCCTACTTCTTCTTGAGCCAGGGCATCATCTCTCTTAATTCTCTGCCCACCAGCTCAAGCGGGTGCTCCTCGTCCATACGCTTTAAGGCATTATACACCGGGCGCCCGGCCTGGTTTTCCAGTATCCACTCTTTAGCAAAGGTGCCGTCCTGAATCTCGCCCAGGATGGCCATCATCTCCTCTTTAACCATTTCGTCAATAACCCTTGGCCCCCGGGTGTAGTCGCCGTACTCGGCGGTATCGCTCACCGAATAGCGCATATAGCTCAGCCCCCCCTGGTAAATCAGGTCAATGATGAGCTTGAGCTCGTTGCAGACCTCAAAATAGGCTATCTCCGGCTGGTAGCCCGCCTCCACCAGGGTCTCAAACCCCGCCTTTATCAGCGATGAAATCCCCCCGCAGAGCACCGTCTGTTCGCCGAAGAGGTCGGTCTCGGTCTCCTCGGCAAAGGTGGTCTCGATGACTCCCGCCCGCCCGCAGCCGATGCCCTTGGCGTAAGCTAATGCGGTAGCCGTAGCCTTGCCCGAGGCATCCTGGTGCACGGCTACAATCGCCGGCGCCCCGGCGCCCTCGGTATAAACCTGCCTCAGCATATGGCCGGGGCACTTGGGGGCTATCATGGTGACATCGATGTTAGCCGGGGGCACCACCTGCCCGTAGTGGATATTAAAGCCGTGGGCGAACATCAGCGTCTTGCCCCTGGCCAGCCCCTTTTCAATGGAGCTGTAGTAGATTTCGCGGTGCAGGTTGTCCGGGGCCAGCATCACAATGATATCGGCTTCCCTGGCCATCTCGGCGGCGGTCATCACCTTAAAGCCCGCCTTTTGGGCGTTCTTCCAGCCCGGGGTTCCCTTGGCTTCACCCACTATAACCTGGCAGCCGCTGTCCCTCAAATTCTGGGCGTGGGCATGTCCCTGGCTGCCGTAGCCGACAATACCCACTGTTTTGCCCTCCAGCAGCTTTAAATTGCAATCTTTATCATAATATATCTTTGCCATCGTCAGACTCCTTATTATTTTATTTAGTCAGGTTCCGCCCTTGGGCCTTGGGCGGCTTTTTTACCGGTAGCGGGCTGGCTTCACCCCGGGTCAGGGCGATACGCCCTGTCCTGGCCAATTCCTTGATGCCGAAACCACGCAGCAGGTTGAGCAGGGAGTCGATTTTAGCCTCGTCGCCGGTGACCTCAACAGTCACCGAATCGGCGGCGACATCTACTATGTTAGCCCGGAAGATGTCGACGACCTGCATAATCTCGCTGCGGCTTGATGAGGTTGCTTTCACTTTAATCAGAGCCAATTCCCGGGTAATCACCTTATCGCTGGTGATATCGGAGACCTTGACCACATCCACCAACTTGTCCAGCTGCTTCCTGACCTGTTCCACCATGGTGTTGGCTCCATTGACGACCAGGGTCATCCGCGATAGATGGGGCACTTCGCTATGCCCAACAGCGATGCTTTCAATATTGAAGCCTCGCCGGCGGAAAAGGCTGGCCATGTGGTCGAGCACCCCCGGCTTATCTTCCACCAGGGCGACTATAATATGCTTGGGCATGGTATCACCTCTCTTCCCGGCTTAGATATTGCTCACCGGCAGCTTGGCCGAGTCCTTGACCGCTTTAGGTCTGGCTCCCTTTTTCGGTTCCTCAAGGACTTCGGCTAGAGCCGCCCCCGGCGGCACCATCGGATAGACATTCTCCTCCGGTTCGACGATAAAGTCTATCAGGAACGGCCCCGGCTCGGCCATTGCCTGCTGGATAGCCGGTGTCACCTCTTCCCGGCGTTCCACCCTCAATCCGGGCAGGCCGTAGGCTTCGGCAACCTTGACGAAGTTGGGACTGCTCAGCGGCGTGGCAACGTAGCGCTTACCGTAGAACATCTCCTGCCACTGCCTCACCATCCCCAGGTAGGCGTTATGCAGTACGGCTATCTTTACCGCCACCTTCTCCTGAGCTATAGTGGCCAGTTCCTGTATTGTCATCTGCAGGCTGCCGTCGCCGTCAATACACCAGACGGTGCTGTCGGGGCAGCCCACTTTTGCCCCAATAGCCGCCGGCAGGCCAAAGCCCATCGTCCCCAGCCCCCCCGACGAGATAAAGGTATTGGGCTTATCGTACCAGTAGTGCTGGGCCGCCCACATCTGGTGCTGCCCCACCCCGGTGACGATAATCGCCTCACCGTTAGTTACCTCGTAAATCTGGCGAACCACGTACTGGGGCAGGATACCCTGGCTGTCCCGGATGGTCGTTGACGGGTGCTCCCGGCGCCAGTCATCTAGCTGACGGACCCAGTCGATATGCTTGGTGGCCACAATCTGTTTATTCAGCTCCTTGAGAACCGTCTTCACATCACCGACTATGGGCACGTCAACGCGTACGTTTTTGCCGATTTCCGCCGGGTCGATATCAATATGGATAACTTGGGCGTGAGGGGCGAAAGCGCTCACCTTGGCCGTAGCCCTGTCGTCAAACCTCATCCCGATAGCGATAATCAGGTCGGCGGCATCGACCGCCATATTGGCGTAAGCCATTCCGTGCATGCCCAGCATCCCATAGCTCAAAACGTGAGACTCGGGGAAACAGCTGATGCCCAGCAGCGTGGTAATCAACGGTATCTGGGCCTGCTCCACCAGCTCTTTCAGTTCGTCATAGGCTTTGGAGATAGTAACTCCCCTCCCGGCGATGATAACCGGTTTCTTGGCTTCGTTTATCAGCTTGGCCGCCTTCTTAATCTGGGCCGGGTGCCCCTTCAGGATCGGCTTATAGCTGGGCCGGTTAATCTTGGCCGGGTAGTTAAACTCCGCCTGTTCTATCTGGACATCCCGGGGAAGGTCGATAAGCACCGGCCCCGGCCGCCCCGTTCTGGCCAGGTGAAAGGCCTCTTGAACTATCTCCGGTAGTGAAGCGGCGTCCATTACCAGGTAGTTGTGCTTGGTGATGGGCAGGGTGATACCGGTGATATCCACCTCCTGGAAGGCGTCCTTACCGATAAAGGGTCGGGCTACCTGGCCGGTTATAGCCACTATCGGCACCGAGTCCAGGCAGGCGTTGGCGATACCGGTTACCAGGTTGGTCGCCCCCGGGCCGGAGGTGGCAAAGCACACGCCGACCTTGCCGGTAGCCCTAGCGTAGCCGTCGGCGGCATGGGCCGCTCCCTGCTCGTGGCGTACCAGTATATGGCGCAGCTGGGGGTACTGGGGGAGGACATCATACAGGGGCAGAAGAGCTCCGCCCAAAATACCAAAGATAACCTCCACCCCCTCCTTCACCAGACTCTCGCATATCATTTGTGACCCGGTCAATTTCATAATAGCCCCCTATCTAGTAAACACGGCGCCGGTGCTGGCTGAGGTTACCTTCTCGGCATAGCGCTTCAGGTAACCTGTCCTGACCCTGGGTTCAAACTCGGCCAGTTTTGCCAGACGCTCGGATATCTCTTTATCAGAAAGCTCGACATCGAGCTTATAGTTTTCAATATCAATTTTGATTATATCCCCGTCCCTTAAGGCGGCGATAGGCCCCCGGCTGGCGGCTTCGGGGGAAACATGGCCGATAGCCGCCCCCCGCGTCGCCCCCGAGAAACGCCCGTCTGTTATAAGGGCCACCTCTTTATCCATACCCATACCGCTGAGCAACGAGGTCGGGGTGAGCATCTCCCTCATCCCCGGCCCGCCTTTAGGCCCCTCGTAGCGGATGACCACTATATCTTGCGCCTTTATTTTCTTATCCATAATAGCCTTAGTGGCTTCTTCTTCGGAGTCAAAGACCCTGGCCGCTCCCCGGTGGGACATCATCTCCGGGGCGACGGCCGCCCTTTTGACCACCCCTCCCTCCGGTGCCAGGTTGCCGAAAAGTATAGCCAGGCCGCCAGTAGGGGAATGAGGCTGAGCAAAGGGGCGGATAACCGCTTTATCGTTATTTTTGCTGTCGGCGATAACATCGGCCAGCGCTTTCCCGGCAACCGTTTTCACCTTCAGGTTCAACAGCGTTTTTAGCTCCTTCATCACAGCCGGTATGCCGCCGGCGCGGTCTAGGTCCTCGAGGTGATAGTCGCCGGCCGGCCTCATCTTGGCCAGGTGAGGGGTGCGCCGGCTTATCTCGTTCAGCCTAGCCAGCGGGAAATCAACTCCGGCCTCGTGGGCTATGGCCATGATGTGCAGGACGGAATTGGTGCTGCCCCCCAGCGCCATATCAACGGCAAAGGCGTTATCAACCGCCTCCCGGGTAATAATATCCCGGGGGCGTATATTCTCGGCAAGCAGCCTTATCACCTGCTCTCCGGCTCTTCTGGCTAAATCAAGCCGCCGGGCATCAACCGCCGGGACGGTGCCGTTGCCGGCCAGACCCATGCCCAGGGCTTCGGTCAGGCAGTTCATGGTGTTGGCGGTGAACATCCCCGAACAACTACCGTAGCCGGGGCAGGCCACTTCCTCCAGCTCCTCCAGTTCCTCCGGCTTCATCCTGCCGGCGGCTACCTGCCCCACCGCCTCAAAGATAGTGCTAACATCCACCCTTTCCTCTTTGCCGTTAACATCCCGGCGCCCGGCCAGCATGGGGCCGCCGCTGACGAAGATAGCCGGCAGATTCAGTCTCACCGCTGCCATCAGCATCCCGGGGATTATCTTATCGCAGTTGGGGATAAAGACCAGTGCGTCGAAGGCGTGAGCCTCGGCCATTATCTCCACCGAATCGGCGATGAGCTCCCGGCTGGGCAGGCTGTACTTCATGCCCGGGTGGTTCATGGCAATGCCATCGCAGACGGCGATAGTATTGACCTCAAAGGGGATGCCGCCCCCGCTCCTAACCCCCGCCTTAACCGCCTGGGCAATCTGGGGCAGGTGTATATGCCCGGGGACAATCTCGTTGAAGCTGTTGATGACCCCGATAAGCGGCTTATCGATTTCAGCCCGGCTCCAGCCCACCGCGTGCATTAGCGCCCGGTGCGGAGCCCTCTCTATACCTCGTTTAACAGCGTCGCTTTTCATTTTTTATTTCCTATTATATAAAATTATATAAAAAAAGCCGTCCCGTGGGGACGGCGTGTTGTGGCGAAACCCCACTCACGGGCTTTGCTTCATAACAATAAGTACCAGTATTAGATTCTGCGTATTCATTACCAGATAAGATAGCACAGTTCCTATTTATTGTCAACTTCCCTCTCCTTGGAGGTAGTTATTTTAGCCCTCCATGGCCTTAATCTTGTCAATGCGGCGCTGGTGTCTCCCCCCCTCGAACTCGGTATTAAGGAAAGCGTCGACTATCTCCGCTACCGGGTCCTGCAGCTGTTTTTCGCCTCCCCCCAGGCACAGGATATTGGCGTCGTTGTGCTGGCGGGCGCGGCGGGCGTTGAAGACGGTGTAGCACGGGGCGGCTCTGATTCCCTTCACCTTGTTAGAGGCGATGCACATGCCGATACCGGTATCGCAGATGAGGATACCGCGTTCAAAGTTGCCCCCGGCCACCCCCTCCGCCACCTGCCGGGCAAAATCGGGAAAATCCACCGACTCGGTGTTATAACTGCCGAAGTCCTTATAGCTATGCCCCGTTTCTTCAAGCCGGTTGATAATCGATTTTTTCAGTTCTACCCCTCTGTGATCAGAGCCGATGGCAATACGCATTAGTTAACCTCCTTAAGCCGGGGCTAGGCTGGGGCATACTTCCCTCAGTTCTTCTGATGATATAGGCCCTTCCCTCAGAATCAGCGGTGTCTCCCCGGTCAAATCAATGATGGTCGATTCCCAGCCGCCGGGACACCGGCCGCCGTCAATAATCATGTCTACCCGGTCGCCCAGCTGGGCGCGGACTTCTTCAGCGGTCAGGGCGCTCGGGCTGCCGCTCAGGTTGGCGCTGGTGCCCACGATGGGAACCCCCAGCCCCCGGACAATGGCGATGGGGATGGGGTGGTCAGCGATTCTTATGGCTATAGTTTTACGTCCGCCGGTAACAATATCAGAAACCGAATCAGCCTTGGGCAGCACTATAGTAAGGGCGCCGGGAAAAAACCTGTCGGCCAGGCGCCAGGCAAGCGGTGGCACTGCTTTAGCCACCTCGGCTATCTCAGATTTATCAGCCAGCAGTATGGGCAGCGCCCGGCTGTGCGGCCGTCCCTTTATCTGATAGACCCGCTCCACTGCCGACTCGATGTTGATGGCGGCGCCCACCCCGTAGACGGTATCGGTGGGACAGGCAACGATGCCCCCCCGTTTAAGGATGGTGATAGCCTGTTCCACCTGCTTCTGGATAGAGGCTGTCAGATTTCCCATCGTCTTCACTCTTGAACACAGTATAGCACATAGCCAAAGCCGATATAAATCCCCGATGACTGGCAGCAGAGTAGGAGAAAAGAGTGATTGACAGGAGTCACTTTGGAATCTATTATTGGGGGTAGAATGAAATACTGCAAGATTTGTCGTCTACTGGCATCAAGCATGGCTATCGCCCTGCTGCTAACCATCGTTGCCGTCAGTCCGGTAGCGGCGGGGCCTATCAAGCTTAACCCCTATGAGGGCGAAATCGGCGACTGGGTTGATGTTGAGTACACTGGTAGTAAGACAGTACGCTTCTATTTCTCCAGTGATGAAGCCGATATCGGCGATAAAATTGGTGACCAGGTCAGGGCATACATGAAAATAACCAACAATACATTTTTTGTGCCAGAAAGACTTGAAGATGGGACCCGTCAGGAAGATGTGTATGGTGGTGAATATTATGTTTATGCCGCCGCTGCCAATAGGGATATAGTGGCTATTAAAACCTTTACCGTAATCAAGGGTGAAATCTGGCTGACCCCGGAGGAAGGCTCGGTGGGCGATGAGATTGAGATTAGCGGCGCCGACTTCCGCCCGGAGCAGGCAATTGCTGTTGAATATGAGGATGATGATATTGCCATAGCAGGCGGCGATATCATGACCGATAGCGATGGTAATTTTACCTGTGCCGTTATAATCCCCGATAGCCTCGTGGGTGAGCATACCATAGTCGTCGCTGACGAGTCGGGCGATAAGCTCGAGGCGGTATTTACCGTGGAGCCGAAGATAACCCTGATTCCAGCCGAACAGGAAGGGGGCAAAGAGGTGGAGGTTATCGGCGCCGGATTTAATGCGGAGTATGCCATCACCCTCACCATTGATGGCGATAGAGTTGAGACTACCCCGTATTATATAGAGACCGATTTTCGCGGTAGCTTTAGTTGTATTTTTGCCGCCCCCATCTACGATAACCCCGCCATCGTAGAGGTACAAGCCTCGGACAGGAAATTCACTAAAGCTGAAGCCGAACTGGTGGTGCTGGGCGGCATCCGCTTGGGCCCGGTTACCACCCCCGCCTCCCCCGGCTATGTCGGTATGGAGCTTACTATTTATGGTACTGGCTTTGCAAGCGGGGCGACGGTTATCATTACTTATAATGAAGGCGATGAGGTTATCGCTACGGAAACCGCTATCGCCGACACTAACGGCAATTTCAACTTCGACTTTACCGTTCCCCCCAGCGCTGCCGGGAGCCATGTTATAACGGCTACTGATGGTATCACCACGGGAACCGCCACTTTTATTATGGAATCAGAGGTGCCGCCGGTGCCGCTGCCCGGGCTGCCGGAAGCTGCCGGCACGGCCCAGGAACAGGCACGCTTTGACTGGGGGGATGTTACCGACCCCAGTGGTATAAGCTATACCCTTCAGGTTGCCTCGGACATTGATTTCAACACTCTGGCAGTGGACAAGGAAGGCATACCCTTCTCAGAATATACTTTAACCGGAGATGAGAAGCTGGCACCAGCCGGCCAGAGAGCCTACTACTGGCGGGTAAAGGCGGTAGACGGCGCCTCCAATGAGGGCGAGTGGTCATCGGTAGGGCTGTTCTACGTCGGCTTTTCCCGCACGGCCATGGCCGGTACGTTCTGGTATATCCTTTATGGCCTTATTGCCCTGATACTTGCTGGTCTTGTCTTCTGGTTCTACAGAAGGCGTCGTCGGTAGCTATTTACGCCGCCGGGTCTTAAGTCCTTACTCTCTTAATTCCCCCTTATTATACAAGGTACATTTTTCACTTATTTACCCATCTTTTCGCCTAGCTCAAAAGTACTAGGACTAATTACTACTCTTCAATAGCCCTTTTGGGTGATTGTTACGAGAAGTAAGATAATCTACAGTAGTAAGTAGTGAGGTTTAGATAGTTCAAGAGAGGAAGCAAGTTATGGCAAACGGCAATCATAACGGTATTGACCCTATGCTGACGACTAGCGATGTAGCCCGTCTTCTCAATGTACATATAAATACGGTAAGGCGGTGGAGCAATCAGGGGGTAATAAAGGCATATCGCATCGGCTCTCGGGGTGACCGGAGATTCCGGCAGGAGGATGTGACTATCTTCCTCGCTGAACAGCATAACAATGGTGGCGATGAGATTTTGGATAAATCTGGTGAAGGGGTGTCCGGATGAACGAGATTACGATAGTGATAATTGATAAGCAGGCATTTTTTCGGTCTGGCGTACGCCAGGCACTATCGGAACAAGCCGGATTCAGGGTGCTGGAAGGTGCGCCCAATGATGAGTCGTTAGATTTGATTGAAGCCGAATCACCGGATGTTGTCCTTCTTGACATTAATTACCCGGCTTTAAGCGGTCTGGAGCTGGGGCGCAAGATTGCCCGTCGTTATCCCAACAGCAAGGTAGTTATTCTGAGCCCTAACTCCAATGACGATGAGCTATTTGAGGTTATTAAGACCGGTGCCGTTGCTTACCTTAATAAGAACACCACCACCGAAGACTTGGTCAATATTATAAAACGGGCCTGTCACGGCGAATACCCCATCAATGACAGCCTTATCACCAGGCCGGTGGTCGCCGAACATGTCTTAAGGCAATTTCGGGACATAGTCTCGGCGGGAAAAGTCATGGAGACGGTAACCGCCCCCCTCACCTACCGGGAGACCCAGATTCTAAACTACATTGCCCAGGGCAACTCAAACAAGCAGATTGCCCATATTCTGGAAATCAGCGAGCAGACGATAAAAAACCACGTCAGTTCTATCCTGCGCAAGCTTAATGCCAATGACAGGGCTCATGCGGTGGCACTGGCTATGCGCAACGGCTGGATTCCGGCGGAGGTAAAATCATGATTTTAACCAGATTTAAACGCCAGTTTTACGCACGGTTAATGCCAAACAATTAGGATAAGGAAAAGGTATCTTGAGTGGAAAGAGTAATGGAGACAGGGGTGGCTAATAATGGTGGAGGTGACATGGGTCAGGTGAACACGGACGAAGAGGTAAAATCCCAGATCAGGGCCTATCTTGAGAAGCAGGGCTACGAAATAACCGAAGGAGCCAAGCTGCCGGGTAAGTCTGGGATCGAGCATACCTTTGATATGCTGGCTCAGAAGGATGACGGTTTTACCACTTACAATATCGCCATCTGCATTATCGTCAGTGGCGATAAGAAAGCGGAAGTGGCTAACATCTTCAATTTTGCCAACAAGGCTTATGATACCGGCATCCAGGGTCGGGTGCTCGTTGCCCTCCCTGAGCTCAGCCAGGAAGCAAGACAGTTAGCCCAGAAGCAGCGAATAAAGGTCATCGGTGTAGAGCAGATGGAGTCAATGTTAGAGGTGAATCCACTACAATCACATCAGCCGCCGCCAGCTCAGTCCCAGGAACCCGTCAAATTTGAGACCAAAGAGCAGCTGGTGGACTCCCTGATCAGTCGTGGCTACACCGTTGAGGAAAAGGCCAAAATCCGCGGCCGCTCCGGGCTGGAATACAACTTTGACGTGTTAGCCTATACCAATACCGACCAGGTCAGTCACAGCCTGGGCATAGATTTTATCGATGGGGAAGAAGAGGTAAGCCTGGAGAAGATCTCCGTATTTGACACCAAAGCCTACGAGGTAGGTATTGACGAAAAAGCCATTGTTATCTCGCCTGGTCTCAGCCCTGAAGCCAAGCAATTTGCCGAGCACCAGCGGATAAAGGTATTTGAGTTAAATCACTCACCGGCTCCTCAGGCCGTGCTCACCGAAGAAAAGCCGGCCCCACCGGCGGAGGAACCAGCCTCTCTGGAGGAGAAGATGGCCCCAATGGTGCAGGAACCAGCCTCTCTGGAGGAGAAGATAGCCCCAATGGTGCAGGAACCAGCCTCTCTGGAGGAGAAGATAGCCCCAATGGTGCAGGAACCAGCCCCTCTGGAGGAGAAGATAGCCCCAATGGTGCAGGAACCAGCCCCTCTGGAGGAGAAGATAGCCCCAATGGTGCAGGAACCAGCCAAAGAAGAAAAGAAAGAGGCTCCGGCCACCGTATCGGTGCGCAAACGTTTAATGCAAGGCCTTCAGCCGGAAGCCCTGCAGATGATTCCCGAGGTGATGGCTAGAAGGTACGGGGCAATCCCGATGGCGGTATCCGGCAATACCCTAGAGGTAGCCATGGCCGACCCCACCGATATCTTTGCCCTGGAGGCTTTTTCGGCGCTGAGCCGGATGAGGATTAAACCAGTAGCTGCCAGCGCCGATGAAGTCCGGCAGGCTATCGACTTCAACTACAAAGGCTATGGCGAGATTGAGAAACAGCTTTCTCGCGTTAACGTGCCTGATGAGGCATCGGCAGAAAGACTGGCTTTTAGTACTGATACTAACGCTCCTCTGGCTCAGGCGCTCAATCTTATTATTGAGGAGGCGGTCAAAGCCCGTTCCTCTGATATTCACATTGAGCCGGAAGAGGACAGGTTAAGGGTGCGCTACCGCATTGATGGTACCCTTCAGGATCTCATGTCGCTGCCGCTCAATATACATTTAGCCCTCCTTTCCCGCATCAAGATTCTGTCCGATTTAAACATTGCCGACCGTCATCGGGCTCAAGACGGCCAGTTTTCGGTCAAGGCTAAAGGGAGAGAGATAGATATTCGTGTCGCCACCACGCC
>Ga0307429_1000837_pt1 | contig 16151 bp, 15 predicted proteins | sample SalMarWE160230MG_FD_202151 | JGI IMG/M metagenome (GOLD analysis project Ga0307429, IMG submission 202151) | Salt marsh sediment microbial communities from the Plum Island Ecosystem LTER, Massachusetts, United States - WE1603-230 | ecosystem: Environmental > Aquatic > Marine > Intertidal zone >...
AGAGCGACGAAAAGGCTTGTTGGAACAGTTTCGGGAACGCCACACTGGCTTAGAAATGGAGGACTGGCTGAAGTGGCTCATCCAAGCGGCGGATTCGTTCATTGTATCTAGAGCCTCAACCGAAAAAAAGTCCGTGATCGCCGGCTACCACTGGTTTGATGATTGGGGAAGGGACTCACTCATTTCCCTGCCCGGGCTGACGCTTGTAACTGGAAGATTTCAGGATGCACAAGAGATATTGTTGACTTTTGAGCGCTACTGCAATAAAGGCATCATCCCGAATCGATTCTCGGACAAGGCTGGAGACATTCCCCTCTACAACACTGTGGACGCCACCTTATGGTTTTTCAACGCAGTTCTTCAATACCTCAAGTATACTGGCGACTACGAATTTGTTCAAGAAAAATTGTGGAACACATTGAACCAGATCATGGAACATCACGTTCAGGGAACCATCTTTGGGATTCACATGGAAGAAGACGGCTTGATTGCTCATGGTCCCCAATTGACTTGGATGGACGCTACCATAATTGACCGATTTGTTACACCTAGAGACGGGAAGGCAGTTGAGATTCAAGCCTTATGGTATAACGCACTGAAAACTATGCAGCTGCTAGCAAAACGTTTCAATCAAGGGGACAAGGCAGAAAGATATTATGTTATGGCTGAGAAGGCTAGAGAAGGTTTTTCAGAGAAGTTTTGGAACCCCAAGAAAGGATGCCTCTTCGATGTGGTAAATAATGATGGAGCTGACTCAACGTTACGACCAAATCAGGTTATTGCTGTCTCGTTGGATTTTCCCATACTTGGCAGGAGGAAAGGAGAGATGGTCGTTGAGTCTGTCTGGAAAAATTTGTGGGGAAGGTACGGGCTTAAAACTCTCCCTGAGGATGATCCGCGATACATAGGAGAATACCTTGGTGACTGGACTCATCGTGATAGTGCATATCACAACGGCACTGTTTGGGCCTGGCTTCTAGGCCCCTTCACCACAGCCTTCTTAAAGACAAAAAATCATGAAGAACATTGGCGGAAATTTGCTTTCAAAAGTTTCTTGCAGCCACTTTTCCGAGAAGAAATACACCGAGCGGGTTTAGGAACTATCAGCGAAATCTTTGATGGCAACGCGCCTCATCTTTCCCGAGGCTGTATCTCTCAGGCTTGGAGCGTAGCTGAGCCGTTAAGAGCATACGTTGAGGACGTGGCTTTTGTTAGACCGCCACACGAAAGAGAAGTTCTAGAGAATCTTGCGTATTAGTAAACGTCTGAAATCAGCATAAAGAAACATTCTTTCACTTATATCGTAAATCGAAATATACCTTATATGCCGTTCTCAGCATCTCAACATTAGTGGATGCGTGCATTTCTATTTTCTCCTTTGAGTTTCACAAACTGATTTGTACGCATTCACTTCCACTTTCAAACAGATTAATTTCTATATTTACGTGCCTATATGTCGCGGAATCAGAATCTAGCTGGAGCTACCTCCCACCAACTCCTCTTTTTCCAAGGGTTAAAATTTAACCTTTTTCCCCTTCTCTTACTACGTCTAATCCTTCCCCTACCTCTATCTACCTCTTCACACAATACACAAAACGAAAAACCAAATACAATAACCTAAAAAACTCACACACAACGAACTGAAGAATGATTTCAAAATTTTATAAATGAAATACGGTTACGTAGTATGGGGTTGAGAGAATGCGCGTACGCTTGGGTGTTTCTTCATTTTTTGCACCAACATTTTTGATTCTTGTTGGGTTGTTAATTATGATTCTTGACAATTCGGGCAGTAGTCAACCTAATACTCTAGCTTGGATTCTTATCATAACAGGATTGTTAATTCAAGCCGTATCAGTTTTTGGTAGAAGAAGGATGTGATAGCACGAAATCTTCTCTATCAAATCAAGAAGACCTCATGCAATTTTTATCGTATATAACTCTGTGGTATCTTACAATCATCGTTTTATTCAGTTTTGTTCAAATTGTATTTTTTAAAGTGGTTGACATTCTATTTCCAGTCCAGTTTATTGGAATCTTTGGTTTAGTATATTGGCTAATTTTTGTTGTATCAGGAATATATTATCAAATAAAGGAGAAAAAAATTAATGAATACACAGTTTTAATCACTAAGTTTGTTTTAGCGGGCTTAACATTTGTTGGCTTTACTAGACTCCCATCTGCGTTATCGTTTTCTTTTGTTGTGCATATTCCATTAACATATAGCGAATCATTTTATGGGCTTTTTATTGTTGGTTTGCTTGCAGTTATTGTGGGTTTAGTACTTTCGATTCTTAATTACGGTAAAGGGCAAAATAATTGAGAAGACATTGGGAAAAAGAATGAGCACAAAAGAAAAAAATAAAAAATCCACAGTAATAAAACTTGGATTTAAGACAAATACAGGAATGGAAGGTACGTTTGATGCTTGGAATCAATGTGCCCTAGCATATGTTGGTACAAGTATGAGTGCATTAGACCCTAATTTTAGTTCTTTTCACGTTTATGGTGACCTCTATCAGGTTCCCAATTTTGCCCGCAAAGGTCATGAAACGGGTGGAAGCGTTAATGTTAGAGCTATTAATCTAGAAACTAATGAAACCATCGAGTTTTCCCATGTTTTCTATATTGATACTACGGGTCATGGAAGAGGTGTTGATAATCATTGGAATCATGAACTGTATTGCAAAGTTGGTGAAGAAGAATGGAGGCTTTTTGACAAAAGTAAAACTGAATTTCATATGATTCTAGACTCAGACAACATCATAATATGGGCTAAAGATTCTAATGGAATGTATGACGAAAAAAAGGTTGAAAAAATATATCGGGACAAATCTAAAACTAAAAAATCACTTTAATTAAAAGAGTTTTTTGCTATGGTATTCCTCAAACCTTTAGAGAAATTGGAACTCACAGATATTGAAAGGTTAAAAACAAATAAAATTAGTGAGAGCCAAATTTTAGACTATAAAGAACAATTATTGGATGATAACAAACTTTTGAAACATGTTTCTGCTTTTGCAAATACTCAAGGTGGATTCCTAATTTTTGGCGTAGAAGAAACGGGCAAAGGCGGATACCCTAAAGAAATTCTGGGAATAGACAAGAATCAAATCAACAAGGAAAGAATTGAACAGATTATTTTGGGGAATATCCAACCCAGACTAAACATCAAAATACAGTTAGTTGAACACAAAAACCCAACAAAAGCGATTGTTATCCTTGAAATTCCGAATAGTTATCTTAAGCCCCACATGAATGGTCGTGACAACAAATTTTACAAGAGATATAATTTTGAAGCATTGCCGATGACAGAAAGAGAGGTAAATGACACTTACAAAAGAAGAATCACCTCTTATGAAGAAGTGGAGATGTATATTGCAGAATTATTAAAATATGATTTCTGGCAAGGCGCAGATGCTGAACTCCTTCCAATTACAGCTAAAATAATTATCATTCCTACAATGTTGGAACGAATGATAGACACTTCAAATGTGGAAGATTTCCTTTGGTTGGGAAAACTTCGTTTGACACCAAATAAATATCCTTCAGTTTTTAAATTATTGTGGTCTAATAATCCTGCTCCTTCACTCAATGGAATAAAATATCAAAGATTAGACAAAGATGGTCGGGTTTTTGAAGGTTTAGAAATTCATAGAAATGGGATTGTTCATGCAATAAGCTTTTTTGGAACATTCAAAGGAAAAAAAAGAGTTTTTATGGCTTATGATTTCTGTGTTGCAATAATGCATGCATTAGATTTTGTTAGATTGCTTTATCAAAGATACAACTATTTTGGAGATATCAAAATCGTATGTAATTTACAAGGAGTAAAACATAGCTTGTTAAGAGTACCCGATAAACAATTCGGGAAATTTGATTTATACAACGACTCTTACTGCCCCCTCAAGGATTTAACTATCGTTAGGGAGTTGCCAATCAGCTTAATTGAATCCAAAAGAGAAAATATTGCATCGAGCATTATGAACGAAATTTTCAATTGTTATGGATTTTGGAAATGTCCTTATTTTAATGACAAAGGAAAACTCAAAGAACCGTTTGTGGATTAGTCATAAGACAAGTTTTTGTGTTAATGGAAATTTTTCTATGAATGTTCTAAAGTCCAAATTCTTGTATGTTTTCTCCTTTTAGTGTTGTTTGTTTTGTTTTATGGTTTGAGTTATGCTTAGTCTTTATCAAGTCGGTGAGTTATTTTCCATTAAGTCTTTGTGTTGGTCTTTTTTAGTAAAAAGACTTTACACATTTTTAACTATTTTTCACATCCTACGCTAACAACAACAAATATTTACTAACCTTAAGTGAATGCTTATCTTTTTGTTATTAAAAAACTTACCAAAAAGGGTTAACCTCGTCCTTTTTTACGGATTTTTACTAAATTTTTTTAGGAATAGATTCAGCATGCCTTACTATAAGCATCAAAGGAAAGTTGACGGAAATTTTGGACGCAAAGAAATGAGATGTGATAAGTGTAAAAAAATTGATTGAGCTTGACGATATTTACTACAGCAGAATCACTAAGCGCGCGCATTTGAACATCACTCTTTAGGTCTTCCGATCTCCGATGATATCGAAATTGTGAGTACTATAATAATTATATAATAATGTACAGGAATGTACGTGATGTTTAACTAGAAACTAAAAAATCAAATGAATTGTTATAAGTAGAAAAAACACTTGAAGATTTTAAGACGACTTAAGGTTAATAAAATGAAAACCTTGAACTTAGATATTGAATTGCAGGATTTGCACTTTTTTGATAGTTATTTACGCAAAGAAATAATGGGTAACCCTGTAACTACCTTGAGAGCACAAGGATCTTATGATCCCGATAAAAAGGAATTCAATAGACCTTATGAAATAACAATCAAGCAAGACGAAAAATCTATGTCTTTTTTAATCGAGTTGTCTGTAATTCGAGACACACTGAATCCACTCAAGATTTCTTGGGAGTCAAAAAGTCAAGAACATACTTTTTCTGAAAAAGAAATAAAGACTTTACTAAACCTGTTGATTTCTAGGATAAAAACTGCTGAGAAAAAAACCAAAGAAAAACCGATGAAAACTTTCGAGTATGAAGCAAGGCTACTAACCTTCGTTAATCCTATTAAAAGCACAATTAAATTTGGAAAATACAAGTTGGTTGAAGTTGACAAGCCAACCAAAGAAGGGTGGGAATGTAAACTAAAATTCAATGTTGAATCTATTGATAAGACCCATTCAATTACCGATGCTACAGTAGAGGCAAAAGTAATTGCAGCCTTCTTTTCAGTCATTTTTGGTAGCCAAATAAGTTTTAAATCATTCTCAGAAATTACACCTGATCCTAAATCTAAAACTAATTATGAAAAGATTAAGCGTCCCGATTTGAGACCTATAAAACACTCATTTAGAGAAGAACTAAGAATTCCGCGTGATTTCAAAGAACTTTGGAAACAATTCTATTCTTTACCTCAAGAAATTCGGGAAAGTTTCATTTCAAGTTGTCTTTGTTTCCAACTTGCTATGGATATGCGAATGACCCATATTCCTCTTGCCTATCAACTCTTTGTAACGGCTATTGAAGTAATAGCGAGAGAAATTATTGGTTCTGATGTAAAACCTACGGAAAGATTCGTTAGATTCATTTGTCAGAATTTGGATCCAATGGATAAAGAGCTTAAAAAAAGAGCTAGGAAATTTTATGGAAAGAGATCTGCGATTTTACATGAAAAGGGTATAGGATTAGGATTTATTCCATCATTTGATATTCGGTCTTTTGAGACTGTTCCTATGAGAGATCTTTGGGAATTAGAGATTTTCATAAACGCCACATTACTAGGCTTTCTAAAATCTTTCAAACCTCTTAAAAAATAATGTTTCTTTGGATTTTTTCTTATATTAAAAAATATAATAAGATTTTTTCCAAAGAAATTTCTACTTTCTATTTTATAATTTGTAATTTTTTTTTAGAAAGCTATTTTTTTCTTTATTGTAGAAAATATAAAGTTAGAAACTTGTTTTTGCATTTATACTGAGTCAATCTTTCGTGGGTCACCTCTACTGATTTATTGGTTGTTTATGTAATAGCTCCAATAGCTGACTAATTGCAACATTAATGATCTTTTCATTTTTTAAGCCCATACAGACAAGTTTTCCTGACGAGAAAAGTAAGACTGTAATTTTTGAATTCTTAATGACAAATCTTATGACTGCTCCTGGAAATCGCTTGGGTTCATATGTAACTCTTACTTTTGCTAATTTGCATATTTTCTTAAGATCCAGCTTGAATCCTAGATCTGCAGTCACTACTATATTCTCGATTTTTGGTTCGGTCTTCAACTTTGCCATGTTTGCTGTTTCGAGTATTTTGGCCATTAAAACAAGTTCTTCTCTGGCTTCCTCTTCACTTGAAGTTCCAACGCTGATCATCCTTCCAGACGGAAAAATTGAGATTTTTCCTTTCATGGTTTTTGACTTGAAGTAAGCCGGGGCTGGCGCATGATATGCCGAAGGATCAAAAATAACAATATCTGGGAAATGTTGCTTCAAGTATTCGAGATCAACTTCATTATCTAGTGTAGCTGTGGCAACTACATTTACGATTTTGGTAGCAACATTCACCAATTTCACCAGTGCTTAACCTAATTCTATAGATTGTTGTTCCTTACATAAATCATAAGTTCAATAGTTATTAGGTTCTCTTGCCCTACTTTGAATAAGCATAAAAAGTGGTATATTGTAAAATCCTTATTATGCATGAGCCCATAGCTAATAATTGCAATTGATTTTGTTCAGGATAAAAATCTATGGCTAACAGTAAGCATTATATATCCTTAACAAGGATATAATTTTCTGTGATAGTGATTGAAGAACAAGAACCCGAAATTATTGGATTTTGTTAATTATGACATGTGCAAAAGTAAAGACCAGCAGTACAACTCTAAGGAATTCAAATCAATTAGAGAGCTCCAATTAACCGTAAGTCAGATAGCCGATCTTATATACGCAAAATATGGACATGATAGGCTCAGACTTTTTGATGATATACTAGCTCTTTTTTTGGCAAAGTTTTATGATGAAAGCTACAATATATCAAATCCTCGATTTAACCAGATTTCTCAGATGTCTCCTGATCGAGCTATCACTGAATTCACTAATCTTTTGAAAACTGCTCTTGAATCTTTTGATCTTTCAGATTTGAACTTTTTTTTAGAAGTAGATTCCAAGTTATTACTATCCTGTATTGGTATCCTAAAGCCTTTTTCTCTTAAAAAAACGATGTTACATGGAAATCAAACAGATATCTTAGGAACTTTCTACCAACAAGTAGTCAGCTCAACTTTTAGAGGTAGCCTTGGAGCTTATCTTACACCCAAACCTGTATGCGATCTAGCAGTCAAAATATGCAAGCCAAAAGAAGATGACACTATCTTTGATACTAGTTGCGGTACTGGTACTTTTTTACTAAGCGCCCATAGATTTCGTACTCCTCAATCAAATAGAGTTAAGCAAGTCAAAAAATTTGACCTATTTGGAATAGATATTCAAGAGCGAATGGTTTTAACTACAATAATAAACTCGATTTTTCATGGAGATGTTATTCCTCATATATTTAGGGGGGATGGATTAACAACGGATTTGGCAAAATTAAAAAAGAAAGATCCTAATGTTCCATCGGAGGGTTTTTCGCTTATAGTTGGGAATCCGCCGTTTGCAGGATATGAAGATAATTTCAAAGTTGATGGAACACTTTCTACAAAAAGCTCTCAGAGAGGAGCCGGAACAAGGGTTCATAAGATAATTCCTTTTGTTTTCAAAGTTTTAACTCTCTTAAGACCTGGAGGAAGAGCAGCTCTTGTGATTCCAATGAGTGTTTTAAATGCAGAATCTAATCAATTCAAATGGTTAAGGGATGTTTTAAAGGAGAAGGCACATATAACCGCGATAATTGGATTGCCTCGAGATGCTTTTATTCATACTGATTGTGGTGTTGAAGGTGCATTACTTTTTTTTGAGAAGAAAAGAATTGATCCGAAATCGACTACATTTGTTACAAACGTCAATAATCTAGGGTATGGTCGGAATGGGAGATTAGTTAAAGGTTCAGAAACTGAGAAAATTGTTAGACTCTGGAAAGAAAAAAGTAACTCTATGCATTTTAGTACTGAAAGGCTTTACAAAGAAGAACGATGGGATCCGAAGTGGATTAGATTTAAATTAGCTCATAAAACTGTTTTCTCTGGAAAAAAATATTTTAAATTAACAGATGTTGCATCTGTTGTAAACAGACACATTTCCCTAAAAAAAATCAACCCTGATCAAAGTTATTCATATTTTGAATTGAGAGATGCCGACATTAATACGGGTATTGTCAAGACTATACATTCTATTGAAGGAAAAAACTTGGGTAGAAAAGGTCGTTTAAGATTACAAGTTAAGAAAGGTGACATTCTATTACCTAACCATCGAGATAGTCTAATGGCAAAAACATCCAGAGGAATTGGACGTAGTGTTATAATCGTGGATGATGGTCTCGATGGATATTTAGTATCAAATCGGTTTATCGCACTTAGACCAAGAGTTGATCCATTAGTGCTCTCAGCACTTCTAAATAGCAGATTTGTTAGAGAACAACTGGTGATGCATTCCAGAGGAAGTGCTTCTTTTGACATACGCGACAAAGTGTTAAATGATATCTGGATACCTAAAGCATTGTTAACACCAGATAATGTTAGTAAAATAAAAGAAATGATGAGGACAAGAATTGAACTCATTAACGGTATTCACAAAGTTGAAAATCAACTTGATCTATTTATTAACAACAGTCAATAGGTCTTATCACTGGTTTTTCAACCATTTTGCAATTGCCCAAGCTTCTTGAAAACGGATATTAGCCATAGTCAATCCATATTTTCTACAAAGTTTTTCATATTCACTGTATTTTTTAGGATTATATACAAAAAGTAACCACATTAAAGCAGCTTGAGTTGTTAAAAATGTCAATCCTCCTTTTTTGTGAGAGGGACGCTTTATTACATTACAACGTCTACACATTAATTGAAGATTTGAAAGTTTGTCCGCTTTCTTGCCAATTTCTTCTCGTGAAATAATGTGTTCAGCTTGGAGATTAAGACGCGTACCACAGGATACACAAAATCCTTTCTGCGAATAAAACCATTCGCGAACAGCTTTCCAGGTTTTTCTAGCCGGATAATGAGCTTGAAAATTCTTGTTGGTTGCAATTGATGTACCAACTTGGGGAGGATTTAGTGCTCCTAATACCGTCTCAGTAACCTCTTTCCAACTAAACAAATTTTGTGTGATTAATTGTTCAAGGAATTTCTTCCATTGATCCTCGGTCCATTTCCTATCTGGTGCCCAAACTTTTGACATGTTTAAGAGTCTGATTTATACCAAAATAAGTCTGCCGATCGTAACAACTTTCCTTCTGTGCGCTGTGGAAATGACCTAAAGAACAACATAGAAGAAGTAAAACAAAAAAATATTGATAACAACCCAGATCTTAATAAGTATGTGGATTTGTAGGCTCGCTACAATAGATATAATTCTTTTTTAACATATTGGATAAATCCGTATCTGTTTGTTACTATTCGTATATTACATTTGTAAAAATTACCGCTTCCTACAAGCCAAAACATCTTATCTACTTTATATGGTAACTCATTTATTGCCTTTTTGCGCGCGCGCATAATTTTATGAGCGCTCCAAATTTTCATTGTGTAAATGATTACTTAATTTATCAAGAAAGGGTGATTGATTTTATAAATAAAAGAAATAGCAGAATAGATAAAGTGTATAATAGAGGAGAAAATTGAGTGAAAATTTGCTGAGACCGCTGTTCTATATATCTAATAGTTCTAAGGTTAATTATTCTCGCCGTAAGAATAATTCTTTGAAAAAAGAAATGACTTTGTTGAAAAATGATATACTCAACTTACAAATGATTGCTTGAATTTTGGACTAAATAATATTTAGACTTCATAAGTCATATAATTCAAAAACATCCATCAATTGATTAGAGAGTGGATAGATGCCAGATTATTATGTAGCTCTTGTGAAAGAATTTCTTGAACTTCAGGATTTTGTTGTTAGAACTGAAACAAAATTTCCCATACTAAAAAGGGACAAAAATGGAATAATGCGAACAAGTTGGGGAGACATCGATATTCTCGCATATCGAATTAAAGATAATATGATAGCAGAAGTTATTGTTGGGGAAGTTAAAGGGGAATCCAAATCTGAAAAAGAAATTCTAGAAATAATTGAGGACAAATTTGAGAATAAACATGTAAAAAAATGGTTACAAGGACTCATTGGCTTGTCAGAATACAAGAAATATTTGTATTGTTGGAGTTGGACTTCAAAAAGAAGAGAATTTGCCAATCAAAACGGAATAACACCAGTCTCCTTTTCAGAAATAATTGACTCATTGGTAAATAAAGTTGAAGAACATGAAGGCTGGATATATCTGAATGATTTTCCTAACCTAATGCTATTACAATTTCTAAAGTCAAAGAAATATATATTAAAATAAGAGATTTTAGTTGTGGAAAAAAAGTTGCAGAAAATTTCTAAGAATGTTTTCTTAAATTCTATCATCTGTCCTAAATTTGGCTGGTTGATGCGAAGAAGGCAAGTTACCCATGAGCCAACTTTGGGAGAAAAGTTCCGCATCAAAGAAGGAAAAGAAATAGGCGAAAGAGCAAGAACTCTATATCCAAATGGTGTCTTAGTTGGTGATAGAACTCTCAATTCTGCTATAAGAAAAACAGAGGAGTTGATAAATGATCCGAAGATCAGTGAAATTTTTGAGGGTACATTTTCTGTTGGCAATTATGTGACTAAAGCAGATGTGTTGAGAAGAAAAATCAATGGCGATTGGCATCTAATTGAAGTCAAATCTAGCGTTAACGACAAGGCACAATTTATTGATGATATGGCATATACCACTATGGTAATCAAACATTCGGGTTTTAGTGTTTCAAACGTCTCAATAATGCTGATGTCAAGAGACTTCCGTTTAGGGATGGAAAATGAAGATTTATTCGTTGAAATAGAGCACACAGATGAAGTGCTAGCTCGAGTTGAGCTTTTCGAAACAGTTATGGATGAAATAGCTCGAGTGACTGGAAATGAGAACATCCCTGAAACTGATCTTCGTTTTGAATGTAAGAAATGTTCCCTCTTCAAAGAGTGTCACGGAAATAATATTGAAAATCATATTTTTGATATTCCAAGATTGAGTAAATCTAAATTCGACAGATTTAAAGAATCTGACATTGTTTGCATTGAAGATATTCCAGATAGTTTTCCTTTAACTGCAAATCAGAATAGAGTGAAAGTTTGTGTTCAATCAGGACAGCCTTATGTAAGTAGTAATCTGAGGGCAACATTGGATGAGATTTCGTGGCCAACTTTTTTCTTTGACTTCGAAACCGTAAAGACAGCATTACCATTATATCCTGATATTGCTCCGCATACTCAAATTCTAACGCAATATTCTATTCACAAGTGTTCAGAGGTCGGTAATGTTATTGACCATTTAGAATATTTAGCTGATCCAGCAAATGATTGTAGAAGAGAGCTTGCAGAAAGGTTAATAGAACATCTTGAAGAAGAGGGGAGTGTAATAGTTTATTCTACATTCGAAAAAACAATGATGAATAAACTGAAAGAACTTTTTCCTGACTTGTCACAAGAATTGGATTTAATAATTGAACGATTAGTTGATTTACACAAAATCATCAGGGATAACTATTATCACTCAGACTTCCACGGAAGCACATCTATTAAGAAAGTACTACCAATTTTGGTTCCAGAAATGTCATATGATGGTTTAGAAATTGCAGAGGGAGATTCAGCAATGGCAGCTTTCGCGTATATGGCACTGGATAGGTATGACGAAACAGAAGTAAAGGCTATCAGAAATCACCTTTTGCAATACTGCAAAAAAGACACAGAAGCAGAAGTAAAGGTATTTGAAAAGCTAGTAAAGGAGTATTGTTAAATAGAAAGTAGAAATTCTTTGGGAAAATCTTATTTATTTTTTTATATAAGAAAAACTTCTCTGAGTCTTGTGACCTTTTCCTCACTCAAAGATAAACAACCCCTATTCTAAGCTGGAAACGATAGCTCAAAAACTTATTGGAATATACCTAGAAACCTGTTTTCAAAGCCTAAGCAAAAGCAAAGGAAACTTCAGCAACAACTTCAATCTGAACAGCATCAACCACCAGTCGAAGAAGAGAGAACACAACCATCAGCACGAGTTCTCAGCGAAACGTTACCACGCTTACCTCTGCCATTGGGTTTAAGAGAACGCGTTGAAAGAGTTAAACTGATGCCTATTCGCAGGGGGGTTGGAGAGGTTTTACGTTCTTATTCTGAATATACTTCGTCTCCTAGACAGAGAAAACGTGAAGGAAAGGAAGAAGCGTATGAAGAATCTTATGATAATACAAGCAGTTTACCCGATGATATTAGACAAAAAAAGGCGCATAGAGCATGTGCTTCAATAGAAATGTAAGGCTTAAATATTGTGAACAAGTGCATGGTATCAGGTGAAAAGATTGGCGTTTGCATTTGATGAATCCGAGAAAGTTTTGAGAGCGCATACGAGAGCGGCACCTATAAGGCGAAGTCAATCCGTCGAAGTTGGAGAACTTCTTTACAGGGGAGCACCTCCAATTGCGTCTGCACAAATAGTTCCAATTGAAGGCTTTATCTCAAAATGGCGCAGAGCTTTTGTTAAGCCCAAGTATCTTCGAGGTCAAATAACACAACTTAATCTTGTTCAGATGATAGCGGATATAAGAGACGATTGGGTAAAGACTGCGACAACTTTGTTCCCCAGATTGAAGGAAGTCTTTAAGTGAGTAGAGACTAAAGTGCCTTGGCATAAAGTAACCATTGGCAAGCGCGCTTTAAGATTGCATCCAAGATGTGAACATGCCAACTGTGACCATGAATTTAAGGTTGGAGAGGCAGTCTATCGATACAATCCCCATCGGCACACCAAACATAGCAAGAAAAAAGTGAAGTATTACTGCCGAAGATGTTATGATGATATGTTTGTTGATAGCTAGACTGTTACTCGATATTAGTTTTTCGAAAATACAGGTATTTGCACGCGCGCGAGATGCCTCAAGCCCTAGCTAACTTGGGAAGCCCTTTGAGACTCTTTCTTTCAGTTATTTTGTAATATTCTTCCAGCCTCTGATTATATTCTTCTGTGATTTCATCTTTGAACTTAACGGGTATTCCAAAATAGTCTTTTACTACGTTATATCCCCTAATAGTCCGACAGGACTCAAGGTTTCTTATTTCTGTGCGCCATAAAACTACTATTTCAAAAGGAAACATGTGCGGATAACTCATCAATATTCTGTCCAACTCATGCTTTTCTTCTTCTGAAACCACCACTCTACGTTCATGACCTCCATCTACTTTCACCAATTCATCGGGTTTGCTTACTATACTATAGAGTGTACCATATGCCTTTTCAAGCTCGTTTCTAATTTCTGAAACCTTGAGCATTCTGCCTTGAGTTCGATTTGACAGGAACCATCCTAGGAAAACACCTATCAGAATAAACAATGGGCTAAATATCTAACCTACATCCATATCTTTATCAACTCTTTAGGCTCTGGGCTGGGCTGTTCAACGAAAGCCTTACTAACTGTAATTCTATTCCAATGACCACATGAAGGGCATTTCATCTTGAGACGTTTTTTCATTTTTTAGCCTTCTCTTCTTCAGGCTCTTTCTTTCTGAAGATTAGCCCAATTATTTTCTTACTGATAGAACGGAAGATTTCAAGCAACAAATCGAGAATACGATTTGCCATTTCTGGGTTGCGACGTTCAAGTACCAGCAGAAGCCCAATGAGCGTTCCAACTATCCCTCCAAGGAGTTGAGAAAGATTAACAGAAGTTAAACCGCTGTAGAAAATTAAGAAACCCAACAGTATCAGAACAGTTCCTAATTGAACAACTGGGTCTTCTTTAGTTCCTCTGCTTTTCTTTTTAGGATTCATTTATTCCTTCTCCCATACTTTGACTTCAAGAGAAGTGACAAGAATGCTGAGAGTCATCCATAAACCAATAACCAAGATTCCTAAACCGATATGTGCCAACGTCAAGTCGGGTCTATTCTCCGCCTTGGCAACCAATAACGTGGGATTCGCCCAAAAGAGAGTGAGAATTAATGTTGATAGAACCATAAGTAACGTAGAATTAATAATTTTAGGTCGAAAGGTGTATTTGGATTTAATCGAGTCAAATTCTCGAAAATCGTCTTCAAGTCCTTCGACTCCAGATTCTGAATAGTCAGGCACCTTTGTCTTTTCGAGATATGAAACAAGTCCTCTCAGTTCTTCGACTAATTCTTCTTTTCTTTCTTCAATTTCTGAATCTAAGACTTCTTTCATTCTTGCTTGAATGCTTTCCTTAAGAACCAATTGAATGACAATAGCAATTATTGTCAACAGACCAAGAGGAACGGCAATAAAAGCTAATGTTAAGCTTGGATTTGCATTAAGTGCTTCAGAACTACCCCACCAAAAAGCAAGCAGAACAATTGTAAAAATAATCTTGTAGAGGGTTGTAGTTTCCATATTTCATCTGAATATTAACTATAAGTAGCAATTCATTCAAAAGCTTATCGAACACGCAAAAGACAAAAGTCATAAGTAGTTAATCTAAACACACTTTGGACAGAAATAATGCTTGAAGATCATGCCTTTTGAAACTATACAGTTCTCGCACAGTAAAATTTTACATTTTTCGCATTGTTTCTCATGCTCACTACAGAACGGATAGTTGACAGAGACTGTTCTATTCGCTAAATTGTATATCTCTAGGTATTCCAATCTGAGACTGTGAATTGAACACATTTTATTAACTCTTATTAGACGATAAATTCGAGGGTGACACATTAGGGTTCTTGACTGCTTCCGCCCTAACCTCAAGAGAGGGTTGGTGAAGAGTCTTCCCTCTAAGAGACGAAGCCAGTTGTGTCATCCTCAGAACCTCAGTTGTGTGAGTAGTCTAGTGTTGGGTGGCTCTAGACAAAAACGGCTGAGGTTCTTACTCACCATTTTTACCTAACACAGACATAGCGCAACGCATAAAAGTTTAGAACCTCTGTTTTAAAAACAAGAGATGAATGATATGGAAGGTTTAACAGCAGAAGCGAGGGCGGTGTTAGAGAAGAATGTTGATAATATACTTGAGAAGCCGGAAGAGAGGGAAAAAATCTACTCTTCTGCTCTAAAGGAACACGGGATAGAGCCAAACCTAGAAACCATCCTAAGTTTCATAACGGGATTTTTAACCGGTTTGATGGCGCAATTTTATGTTTCAAAATATGAGAGATTTCTTAACACTGATGAAATAGGAGAATTGACTGAACTAATGAAAAGAAGAGCTTTTGAAATAAGAATGGCTTTTATGGGCACGCGAATAGAAAAATGATTACATGCAAAAAATCGAAAAAATGCAAAAATGCAAAAATTGTTAAAGTGTGACCTGAGTAGATACTTTCACTATTAGCCTATTTCCAACATGAAATAATGTAACTGGACAGTATACCAAACAGTACTTTTTCAGAAAAACCAAGAGAACTAGATTCCTAGGATAATTAGCCATATGTTTAGGTAGATTATTGCGCCGATTGAGGAGATTAGGGTTAGCGATGCTATGGTTTCTTTGTAGAAGTCGTATCGTTCGCTGAGGACTGAAAGAGAAACGGCAACTGGCATCCCATGCATAAGCACCAGCACTGAACGCTCCATGGAGGGCAGATTGAACAGCAGCAGAGTTGCCAAAGCTAATGTGGGCAAGAAAAATATCCGCAGGAGACTTAACCCAAAAGCCTTCGTTAGGTTAGCGTATTTCTTTCCGTACAGAAAAGCTCCTAACATAAAAACGGCTACCGTGGATGTGGTGCCTCCCAGCATATGCAAAAAGGTGGCTACTGGAGAAGGAAGCTCCACTCCAACAACTGATATCAGGATGCCTGCCACAATTGAAATGATTAAAGGGTTTCTTGAAAGTCTTTTAGCAACATGTTTCAGTCCCTCCATCTTCGCTGATTCTCCAAACCTATACAACTCAAGTATCGTGATGGAG
>Ga0307429_1000838_pt1 | contig 16148 bp, 16 predicted proteins | sample SalMarWE160230MG_FD_202151 | JGI IMG/M metagenome (GOLD analysis project Ga0307429, IMG submission 202151) | Salt marsh sediment microbial communities from the Plum Island Ecosystem LTER, Massachusetts, United States - WE1603-230 | ecosystem: Environmental > Aquatic > Marine > Intertidal zone >...
CCCCGCAGGTGTACCTGTTCGGGCAATCATCTATGGCGGAAGAGATTCCGATACCACTATACCGGTAGTAGAATCTCTCAGTTGGTCTCACGGAGTTTTTCTCGGAGCTACTGTAGAATCAGAGACCACCTCTGCCACTATCGGTGCCCAGGGAGTAAGGAAACATAACCCGATGGCCAATCTTGACTTTATCTCGGTGCCTTTTAAAACCTACATAGAGAATCACCTAAAGTTTGCCCAGGGCCTTAATGATGTCCCCAAAATTTATGCTACTAATTATTTCTTAAAAGACGAACCCGATAATTATCTAAACAGTAAACTCGATAAGAAAGTATGGCTTCTCTGGGCCGAAGGGAGAGTCCATAGTGAATTTGAAGCCATTGAAACTCCGGTAGGCTTAATACCAAAATATGAAGATTTAAAAACATTGTTCATCCGTGAACTGGACAAAGATTATACCGGGGCTGAATACATACAGCAATTTTCCTTAAGAGTATTAAAATATTTGGAGAAGATGGAGAGGATGAGTAAGATATTTGAAAATATCCAGATGCCCGCAGCTTTTAGAGAAGAGTTAAAAGCACAAACCGAAAGATTGAAAGAGACTAGGGAGAAATTTGGAGAGGATATAATTTCTCCTTTAAGTTTTTAGAAAAATAAAATAAATTAATAATAGATTTGCTATTTTAAAAACAACCACTAAAAAGAATAAATTTAAATAAAAGGGGTCGGATTCATCTGACCCCTTCAAGAACTAACTTCCCATCTTTACTATTATCTTTATATCATATTACTTCTAATCATTTCTAAAAATATTTAAAATTTATTAAACAAGAAGGGAATATTTAAATGTTTAAAAATGCTATCGTAAGAAGACCAGGTTATTCATTGGTAAATGGTATAACCTCATCTCCCGAGTTGGGAAAAATGGATTATAGGATAGCTATAAAACAACATGACGCCTATATCGAGGCTTTGAGATTTTGCGGAGTTGAAGTAACTATATTGGAGGCAGATGAAAGATTTCCCGATTCTTGCTTTGTTGAAGATGTAGCAGTTTGTACCAAAAAATTTGCAGTGATAACAAATCCGGGAGCATCGTCAAGAAAAGGGGAAGAGAAAGAAATAATAGAAGTGATTAAAAAATTTTATAATAACCTTGAATATATAAAAGAACCCGGAACCCTTGAGGGTGGAGATGTAATGATGGTAAAAGATCATTTTTATATTGGGCTTTCAAAGCGGACCAACAAAGAAGGGGCGAAACAACTAATAAAAACTTTGGAAAAATATGGAATGTCAGGTTCGATTGTAGAAATGTCAGAAATGCTTCATCTGAAAAGCGGCTTAGCGTATTTAGAGGGTAATTTTCTTCTTGTTTCAGGTGAATTTATAAATAAGTTAGAGTTTGAAGGGTTTAATAAAATAATAATTGATGAAGACGAAACCTATTCAGCTAATTGTATCAGACTAAATGATTATGTATTAGTACCGGCAGGTTATCCTAAAACCAAAGAAAAAATTGAAACCATTGGTTTTAAGACAATTGTAGTTGACACATCTGAGTATAGAAAGGTTGACGGAGGCCTTAGTTGTTTGTCCTTGAGATTTTGAACTAAATATCTAAGGGCATAGTTATTATTGGACTTGTTTCAAAAGCATACGAAAATATCTTTAAAAGAATACTGCTATTATTTTTTTATTTGTAAAAATAAGGTCGGATGAATCCGACCCCCCTACGAGAACTAGCTACCCATCTTCAGTTTTATCCTTATATTACACTATTTCTGATTACTCCCCAAAAAAAATTAAATTATTTTTTAAAAAAAGAAGGATTTTTAAAAGTTATGTCGTATGTAAGAAATAGTTATTATATTTCTGCATCATGAATAATTTTACCATAATACGGAAAACATAAAAGAAGAATAATTATACTGGTTAATTTAAGGGATAGAAATTTTATTACTTTAAAGGATTTCAGCAAGTAAGAATGAAATATTATACCTTAAGGAAATGGAAATAACAGATAAAGTATTCAGAAGTGAAAATTCGGTAATTTTTAATGAAGCTGAAAATCATATGCATGCCACAAAAGTAGTAATGGTAGCTACTTTAGAAAATTGAAAATAATTTAGATTAAAGGAGACACAATCATATGACCAAATTCATTTCCCTTAAAACCAGTTTACCCGGGCCAAAATCCCAGGAAATTGCCCAAAGGAGAGAAAAATATATAGCTAAGCCTATGGGTAGTTCCCTCTCTCCCTGTTATATTGCCCATGGTGAGGGAGCTTTAGTTATTGATGTAGACGGTAATCAGTTTATCGACCTTACCGGAGGATGGGGATGTCTGGCTGTAGGACATACCCATAAAAAGGTAGTATCTGCTATTAAAGACCAGGCAGAAAAATATCTGCATACCGATTTTACTGCCATTCCCTATGAATCTCTGGTAGAACTGGCCCAGAAACTGGTAAAGCTGGCTCCCGGTAATACTCCCAAGGCAGCCGCCTTTTTTAACTCCGGTGCAGAAGCAATAGAAAATGCGGTAAAGATTGCCCGGGCTTATACCAAAAGACCGGCTATCATTGTCTTTGAAAATGCTTTCCACGGCCGAACTCTTCTAACTATGACCATGACCCATAAAGCTATGCCCTACAAATACAAATTTGGGCCCTTTGCTTCTGATATATACCGATTCCCTTTCCCTACTCCCTATCATCCCTCTATTAAAATTGAAGATTTTGAAAAGATAGTTAGTGATACTGTAGTTCCTGATTCTGTCGCTGCTATAGTGGTTGAACCTATCCAGGGAGAAGGAGGATTCAATGTCCCCCAGGAGGGATTTTTAGAATACTTAAGAAAACTAACTAATAAATATGGTATGTTACTGGTAACTGATGAGATTCAGAGTGGTATAGGCCGAACCGGAAAGTTTTTTGCCATAGAAAATTGGGATATAGAACCGGACATAATCTGTCTGGCTAAATCTTTAGCTGCCGGTATGCCCCTTTCGGCAGTGATTGCCAAAAAAGAAATTACCGATTCCCTCCCCGGGGGGTGTATCGGTGGAACCTACGTAGGTAACCCGGTAGCCTGCCGGGCAGCATTGGAAGTAATAAAGATTATCGAAGAAGAACACCTCCTAGCAAGAGCTCTAAAGATTGGAGAAAGATTAAAAGAAAGATTCCTTAAGATGAAGGATAAATATTCCCTAATAGGAGATGTACGTGGTATAGGAGCGATGATAGCAGTAGAATTGGTAAAAGACCGGAAAACCAAGGAACCTGCCACCCAGGAAACAGCCCAAATTGTTCAGGAATGCCTTAAAAATGGAGTATTTGTGCCCACTGCCGGAATCAATAAAAACCTTCTTAGAATGTTGGTGTCTTTAGAGATTACTAATGAGCAGTTAGACGAAGCATTAGATGTATTGGAGAAGGCAGTAGCTAAAGTTTAAAAAAAAATTAAAAAAATAAATAAAAAAAAGAGGAATTTAAAAAGTTTTGTCGAATAAATAAAATAGTATTATAGGAGGAATTTTTTGTGAGTAAAATTAAAGTCATCATAATGGGAGCTGCCGGGAGAGATTTTCACAATTTCAATGTATATTTTAGAAATAATTCAGATTACGAGGTAGTTGCCTTCACCGCTACTCAAATCCCGGATATCGCCGATAGAAAGTATCCTGTTGAACTCTCTGGCTCTTTATATCCCAAAGGAATACCGATCTATTTAGAAGAAGATTTACCAAATCTAATTAAAAAAAATGAAATAGATCAGGTAATATTAGCTTATAGTGATCTTCCCCATCAGTATGTTATGGATAAAGCATCAATCGTGTTAGCGAGTGGAGCTGACTTTAGATTAATGGGACCAAAGAACACTATGTTAAAGTCTAAGATTCCGGTAGTCTCAATATGTGCTGTGCGCACCGGTTGTGGGAAAAGCCAAACTACTCGTAGGGTTAGCGAAATATTAAAAGAGATGGGCTATAAAATTGCCGTAATCAGGCATCCTATGCCCTATGGTGACCTTAGAGAACAAATCTGGCAAAGATACGAGACCTATGCCGATTTAGATCGTTATAATTGTACTATTGAAGAAAGAGAAGAATATGAACCTCATATTGATAGAGGGAATATACTTTATGCCGGAGTAGATTATCAAGAAATATTAAAGAGGGCAGAAGAAGAAGCTGATATAATTCTTTGGGATGGAGGAAATAACGACTTACCCTTTTATAAGCCGGATTTACATATTATTGTAACTGATCCCCACCGAGCAGGACACGAAATGACCTATTATCCCGGAGAGGCTAATCTCAGAATGGCGAATGTCGTAGTAATTAATAAAATAGATACTGCTGCTCCGGATAAAATAAGTTTACTTAGAGAGAATATTTACAAATTAGCCCCAAATGCAATAGTGGTAGACGCTGCTTCTCCTCTTACCGTAGACCATCCTGAATTTATTAGAGGCAAAAGAGTCCTGGTAGTAGAGGACGGTCCTACTTTGACTCATGGCGAGATGAAATATGGTGCCGGAGTGATAGCCGCTCAAAAATTTGGAGCTAAAGAAATTATAGATCCCCGACCTTACGCAGTGGGTAGTATTAAAGATACTTATGAAAAGTATCCGGGAATAGGAACCCTATTGCCCGCAATGGGGTATGGTAAAAAACAGATTCAGGAACTGGAAGATACTATAAATGCTGTTGATTGTGATATGGTAATCATTGGTACTCCTATAGACCTAACCCGAATTATTAAAATCAATAAGAAATCAATAAGAGTAAAATATAAATTACAAGAGATTGGCAGGCCGGATTTAGAAGAAATCTTGAACAAAAAAATTAAAGGCAGGAGGTGATATAGAAGGTTTAAAAAAACTTAACAGATTAGCTGCAACTAAGTCATAGATAAAATTTTATTTTTAAATAAGGAGAGTGAATTAAAAAATGTATCATTGGAACAAGTATAAAAATGCATTGTTACTGACTTTGTTAATCTTTATTTTCTTTGCCTTATCTGGTATAGTCTGGGCTGCAGAAGAAGAAACTGCAGCAAGTTATGGTTTTTTATCTCTATTGCCACCATTGGTAGCTATTGTTCTGTGTTTTTTAACTAAACAAGTTTTAGCTTCACTCTTTATAGGTATCTGGGTAGGTGCTACTATCCTGACAGGTTGGAATCCCATAGGCGGTGTTACTAAAACTTTAGGTTATCTGGTAGAAAATACTGCCGATAGTTGGAATGCTACTATCTTACTATTTGACTTCGTAATCGGTGGGCTTATCGGCTTAATCTATCTTTCTGGCGGTGCTCAAGCCTTTGTTAAAAGTATAACTGATAAGGTAAAAACTGCTCGTGGCGGGCAATTTACCGCCTGGCTATTTGGATTAATAATTTTCTTTGATGATTATGCTAACACTGCAATAGTAGGTAATGCCTTTATGCCAGTAACCGATAAATTGGGGATTTCTCGAGAAAAATTCTCTTACATTGTCGATTCCACAGCTGCACCGGTAGCTTCTTTAGCTCTAATTTCTACCTGGGTTGGATATGAAGTTGGACTTATTGGTGATGCTATAGAAGGCACTTCAGTATCTTTAACTCCTTACACAATCTTTTTACAATCAATACCTTATCGATTCTACAGTATCTTTGCTATTATATTAGTCCTGGCCATTGCCCTATCTCAAAGAGATTATGGACCTATGCTAAAAGCTGAACATCGAACAAGGACTACTGGTAAAGTATTTGCAGACGGAGCAAGTCCGCTTTCGGGTGGAAGCAAATTAAAAGTATTAGAAGATGTACCCCGGAAGACTGTAAATATGGTAGTGCCTATTGTAGTTCTGGTGGCAGTTAGCATGTTTGGAATGTGGTGGACTGGTGGTGGTACTTCCGCTGAATCATTTACTGCCGCAATTTCTGATGCCGATGCTATGACCGCCCTTTTATGGGGAGCCATGTTTGCTGTAATTACAGCTATATTGATGTATAAAGCCCAGGGGATTGGAACTTTAGCTGATATGATGGATGCCTTTATAGATGGAGCCAAGATGATGGTTTTGGCTAACTTGATTCTAATTTCCGCCTGGTCAATAGGTAGTGTTTGTGACAGTATCGGGACCGCTCCTTATGTGGTAAATGCCGCCAAAGGAGTTATCTCTCCGGTTTTACTACCCATGGTTATGTTTATAATCTGTAATATAATTTCCTTTTCTACCGGCACTTCCTGGGGGACTATGGCCATAGCAATGCCTATTGCTATTCCCTTAGCCTTAGCTTTGGGCGTACCTTTACCTTTGGGCATATCTGCAGTGTTGACCGGTTCGGTTATGGGAGACCATTGTTCACCTCTTTCTGATACTACTATAATGTCTTCAATGTTCTCCGGTTCTGACCATATAGATCATGTTAAGACTCAGATACCTTATGCCCTCACTGCCGCAGGAGTTGCTATATTAGGTTACATCCTGGCCGGAACTGGTATGTCGGTAGGTTTAGTATTGCCTTTAGGATTAATATTAGTGGTAATTCTACTTTACCTATTTTCATCAATATCTGCAAAATCAGCTGGAATTTCCTTCCCTCTGCCTGAGCTTAAAGTGGAGAAAGCAGAAGAAGTTTAAAGAGTACTTAGTTTTGTAACCAGCAAAATTAAAAATGAAGCCATCTTGCCTGAGTTTTAAAAAGACAGGGTGGCTTCATTTAGTATTATGTGCTAAAATTTAATGAAAATAATTTTTGAAATATATTTTAAAACTTGTAATTTTGATAAAAGTTAATAGGAGGGGAAAGGAATCAATGTTTGAAGAAAACAAAGAAAAGCAAAAATTATTAACATCTTTTGAATTTGAGCCGGGCAAAGTGGAAAAAGGTTATACTAATAGACGCTTATACATAAACCTTTCAGAAAATAAAATTGAGGAAAAACCCATTGACCTTCAGGTGAAGGAAACCTTTACCGGAGGACGTGGTTATGGTATATGGTATCTATGGGATGCTGTTTCCTCAAAGACAAAATGGAATGACCCAGAAAATGAAATAATCTTCTGTACCGGACCCATTTGCGGGGTTACTCAATATTCCGGTACCGGTAAGACCCATGTAGTAACTCTTTCACCGGAGACCGGAACAGTTAATGATAATAATGTGGGAGGTTATCTTGCTCCTTTTTTAAAATTTTCCGGTTGGGACCTTTTAGAAATTCAGGGCAAAGCCAAAGAAAATGTAATTATTTTTATTGATGGAAATAAAGGAAAAGTCATTATTGAAGAAGTTTCGGGAATAAATCCAGATACTTATTTACTTACCGAAAAACTAACTGAAAGATATGCTGATGATGAAAAAGATAAAAGAAACATTAGTATTGTTTCTTCCGGGAGAGGGGCAGAGAATACCAATTTAGGGATTTTAAATATCACCTGGTATGATGTGCGTCGCAGGAAAGTTCGGATTAAACAAGCTGGGCGCGGAGGAACGGGAAGCGTCTTCCGGGATAAGAAAATCTTAGCAATTGTTACTAAATATACCGGGGTAAATGCGGGCTCTAACAATGCAGCTTATCCCGAGCTGCTTAAAAAAGCCGGACAAAGATTAACTAAAGAAATATTGAAATTAGATCATATTCAAAACGGAATGAGAGAAACAGGGACGGTTAATTTATTAGACCATATGCAGAATTATAATTGCTTGCCCGTCCATAATTATAAGTTTGGTTCGCATCCCGATGCCTTTAAAATTGAAAATAAGGTATGGCATCAACGTATAACCCAGAATCAGGCAGGTGACTCCTGCTGGATGGGTTGTGCCATGCGTTGTGCTCATGCAGTAGATGCTTTTGAATTATCAACCGGACCTTTGAAAGGAGAAAAAGTCCTGGTGGATGGACCGGAATATGAAACTGCTGCGGGATTTGGCGGAAATTGCGGATGTTTTGACCCTGATTTTGTTTTGGAAGCCAATTTTTATTGTGATAATTATGGGATGGATACTATCGGAGTCAGTACCACCATGGCTTTTCTTATGGAGTGTTACGAAAATAATATTATAAATAAAGAAATTACCGGAGGTTTAGAACTTAACTTTGGAAATGCAAAAGCAGCTTTAGAATTGATTCACCAGATGGCAGAAGGAAAAGGATTTGGTAAAATTGCCGGGTTAGGAATTCGACAGATAAAGAAAATATTGGTAGAAAAATTTGGGGCAGATGTAGAATTTTTACAGGATATCGGTATGGAATGTAAAGGGATGGAATTTTCCGAGTATGTCACCAAGGAATCTTTAGCCCAACAGGGAGGGTATGGTATGGCTAATAAAGGTCCTCAACACGATGAAAACTGGCTTATCTTTATGGATCAGGTCAATAACCAAATTCCTACTTTTGAAGACAAGGCAGCTGCCATAGGTTATTTTTCTTTATTCCGTACCTGGTTTTCACTAGTGGGACTTTGCAAATTGCCCTGGAATGATATTGAGCCAGAAGACAACAAACAGAAATATCATGGAATGGAGGCCGCAAAAGTTCCTGAACATGTGGAAAATTACTGTTGGCTTTTCGAGGGAGTTACCGGTAAACATATTACGCCAGAAGAATTAATTTTACAGTCTGAAAGAGTTCATAACCTTCAGAGATTATTTAATTTGAAAATGGGTTTTGGAACACGTGAACATGACATAATTCCCTATCGAGCTGTTGGACCGGTAACAGCCGAAGAATACGAATCACGAAAGGAGCTTTACGATCAACAACTAAAAGAAATAATTAATTTTGATATCAAAGACAAAACAACTGAAGAGAAAATGAAAGCTATGAGAGATTATCGTGAAGAACAATATCAGAAACTTTGTGACGCGGTTTATAAGAGGAGAGGATGGGATTCTAACGGAGTGCCTACTTTAGAAAATATTAAAAAATTAAAGATAGATTTTCCAGAAATACTAGAGTTGGTGAAAAAATATCAGTCATGATTAAAGTAAATGGAAGAGATAGAGAATGGGAAGAAGATTTAACCGTTGATCTTTTACTGAAAAAATGTAAATATTCCTTTCCTTTAATAATGGTAAAGGTCAACAGTAAATATATTCCCAAGGGAAAATACCAAGATACTTTGATTATGGATAATGATGATGTTCAGGTTATTCATTCGATCGCTGGTGGCTGACAAACTAAGAATTTTTAAGGCAATTAATTTTAATTTAGTTAGTGTAAATTATTGAAAGCAGGAGGTCTTGACCTCCTGCTTTTTTTGTATCTTGTATCTTGTAATTTTCACAAGTCCATGATAATATATAATCAAGTTAGGAATACCTAATAAAGTTAGGCATAATTATAAAATAAAAAATATTTTAAAATAAAATTAAAAATAATTATAAAGGGAAGATTAACGTTAATGACTACCAGAAGTATGGAAGATTATCTGGAAGCGATATGGAATTTACAGGATAAAAAGGGATATGTCAAAGCAAAAGATATTGCCGATAAATTAGAGGTAACCCGTCCCAGTGTATCTGAGATGATTAAAAAATTATCAGAAAATGAATATATAGTTTATGAAAAATACGGTGGGATTGTACTTACAGCAAAAGGTAAAAAATTGGCTCAGGAGATTAAAAAACGCCATACTTTACTGGTAGAGTTTTTAAAGATTATCGGAGTTGATGAACAAAATGCTCAGACTGATGCTTGCAAGTTAGAGCATGATGTTTCGCCGGAAACCATAACTTGTCTGTTTGAATTTGTAGAATTCATTAGTTTATTACCGGAAAGCTCCAAGTGGAAAGAAAATTTTCAAGAATATTTGAAAAAAAGAGGCTTGCTGAAAAAAAAGCAGTAACAAAAATAAAAAATTATAAACAAAAAATATTGAAGGAGAAAGAATAAAAAGATATGACGATTACTTTAGATTCAATAGGTGAAAATCGGAAAGTAAAAGTTGTTAGTATCTCCGGAGGATGGGGGATAAGACAACGTTTAGGTTGCTTAGGTATCCATCCCGGAGACATAATAACTGTAAGAAGGAGTGCTATTATGCGAGGGCCCATTTTAATAAGTGTCCATGGGAACCAGGTTGCTTTGGGCAGAGGAGTAGCCAGAAAAGTTGTAGTGGAGGCAGAATAATGAAAATTGCTCTTATGGGACAACCTAACTCAGGTAAAAGTACTGTCTTTAATGATGTTGCGGGGTATAAGGCAATGACTTCTAATTTTCCTGGAAAGACAGTAAAATATACCCTAACAAAATTTAATCTTCTTGGACAAACCATTGAGTTAGTAGATTTGCCAGGGACCTATTCCTTAACTTCGTTTGATCTGGCTGAACTTGAAGCAAGAAAGTATTTGCTAAAAGGTAATGTCGATGTAGTTATAAACGTTATCGATGCATCTTTGCTTAGTAGAAGTTTAGAACTTACTCTCCAACTTTTAGAACTTAAGCTACCCATGGTAATTTGTCTTAATATGATTGATGAAGCTGAGCGTAAGGGTATTAAGATTGATGTTGAAAAATTATCTAAAATTCTTGGTGTTCCAGTAGTGCCAACAATTGCCTTAAAAGGAAAAGGAGTGAAAAAACTTTTTTCTATGGCCTGTAAGATAGGAGAAGAAAAGAGAATAGGCAAAACTCTAAATTTTAGTAAAGATGTAGAGGATGTTGTAACACAATTATCTACACAAATTAAAAAGAAACAGATTGACCAAGAATTTAATGTACCGGAACGGTTTTTAGCCCTTAAGTATTTAGAAAATGATAGTTATTTTATGGAAAATTATGAAAAAAAGAGTAATAATCTTTTTAAAAAGATCGTACATTTCCAGAATATACTTAAGGAAACTCATGGTAGACAATCCGATGTAGTCATTTCCTCTGAACGGCATCATCTATCCATGAATATGTATGAATCTGTAGTTTCACTTACCAGACCTCATACAAGTCTAATAGATTATCTGGATAATATTTTAATGCATCCATTTTTGGGGTATATTTCTTTAGGTTTAATCTTTTACTTGTTTTTTAATTTAATTTTTGGCGTAGGGAAAATGGTAGAAGAACCATTACTGGATTATTTTTATAGGCTAATTCCTTTAATAGGGAAGAGTATCAATCCAAACACTCTATCATTTTCTATTATAAGTGGCATTATCCAGGGGTTAGCTGGCGGGATAGCTATTGTCTTGCCTTATCTATTCCCCTTTTTATTTGGCCTGGCTATTTTAGAGGATTTAGGTTATTTGCCTCGCATAGCTTTTCTCTTAGACGCGTTTTTACATAAGATTGGTTTACACGGTAAGGCAGTTATACCTTTTATATTGGGCTATGGCTGTACTGTTCCGGCTATAATGGAAACTCGAATCCTAGAATCGGAAAGAGACCGTTTTATTGCCTCTGTGCTGGCTACCATGATTCCCTGTGCTGCGCGAATGACTATAATATTTGCATTAGTAGCTTTTTACATTAGTCCTCAAGCAGCTTTGACAGTTTATATTTTAAATATTATTGTAATTATCATATCAGGAAAGATATTATCCCGCTTGCTGCCAGAGATAACCCCGGGAATGATCTTGGAAATTCCGGTTTATCATACCCCTTCAATAAAAGTAGTTTTGGCCAAGACCTGGCTCAGAATGAAAGAATTTATATTTATAGCCTGGCCTTTACTTATTGTAGGTAGTACAGTTTTAAGTTTATTACAATACTACAAGATGGATATGTTTATAAATAACTTTTTTTCTCCTCTAACCTCTCTACTCGGTCTCCCTTTAGTGGTGGGCACTACTCTGATATTCGGTATCCTTCGTAAAGAACTCTCTATGCTAATGTTGATTCAGGCTATAGGAACCTCTAATATCGCTGCAGTAATGTCCACGACTCAAATTATGACTTTTACTATCTTTATAATTTTTTATGTTCCTTGTGTAGCGACCATTGCGGTCCTGTGGAAAGAAATTGGGAGTAAACGGACTTTATTTACTATAGTTTTTACTTCTATTTTAGCCATTATTTTAGCAACCATTACTCGATTTGTATACTAAGAAACAGTATCGAGTATAAAATTCAGTAATGAGTAATTAGTGATAAGTAATATGAAAAGAGTTAGCTGGTTAAGAAAATAAAAGTCAGAAGACAGAAGTCGGAAGTCAGACTCTAAATTAGTATTTTGTGAATCTTATCTCGCATTTTAGTATGGAGCATATAATTAACAAAATATACTTCTTTTTCTTTCTTTACTCGATACTATATACTCAATACTCGATACTGTTTTTAAAAACACTTGACAAAAATTTTTATATAGTATATTATGTTAATGGTAATCATTATCAATAAGGAAGGATTAATATGCCAGGAAGATGGGGTGGAGGACCGGCAAAATGGTGGCATGGTGAATTAAGAGGCTGTGGTTATAGAATTACTATCCCGCGGCAAATCATTTTGCAGGTCTTGGATGAATCTAAAGAGCATCTAAGCGCAGAAGATATATACTTAAAAGTACATAATATTTATTCGGCTATCGGCCTTACTACTGTTTACCGAACTTTAGATTTATTAATAAATATGGGTTTGATCTTTAAATTTGATTTTGGTGATGGACGAGCAAGATATGAGTTGGCTCGTGGGACCAAGGAGCCATCCCATCATCACCATCTAATATGCACTAAATGTGGTCGGATAATCGATTATACAGATTTTGTTGATGAAGAGTTAGAACTACTTAGAAAAATAGAAAAAGAACTTTCTAAAAAATATAATTTTGAAATTAAAAATCACACTATTCAATTTTATGGATTGTGCGATAAATGTTCAGACAAAGAAAAATAGATAAATTTTTTTAATGTTTTTTATTGAAAATGGTTACTATTATAATGAGAGTATTTTACAAAAAACAAAAATAGAAAGGAGATGAAAAGTATGCCAAGAGGAGATGGAACTGGCCCTGGAGGTTTAGGTCCCATGACTGGGAGAGCAGCCGGATACTGCGCTGGTTATTCTACGCCAGGGTTTATGAACCCTTCCGGAGGTAGATTGGGATTAGGTTTTGGTTATGGCAGAGGTTATGGCAGAGGAATGGGCAGAGGAATGGGCAGAGGTTATGGCAGAGGATTTGTGTCTGGGTATGTTAATCCTATGCCATATAATGCCCCAGTATATGGCGGAGGTTATTATCAACCGCCTATAGAACCTAAACAAGAAATAGGAATGTTAAACGAAGACGCAAAAGCTTTAAAAGGACAACTTGAAGAAATTAACAAACGCCTTTCTGAATTAAAAGAAACTGAAAAGAAATAGAAAATGGAATTCAGTAATCGAATTGGTATATAGAAAGTAGGGGCGTATTGCTATACGCCCCTACAGTTCAGGGGAGATAAGATATTTCTATCCCCTATCTCGTGAATTGTATCTTGTATTTCAGCAGGGATAGTTAGAAATTAGTATAGTTAAATTAACCCAAAACCTATTTAGTTGGTAAATTGGCTAATTGGAAAATTAGTCATTTTTTATATACATTAATGCGAAAAAGTATTAATATATAACTAGTTGGTATTTTAAGCATTTGAAGAATAAAAAGAATTGGAGGATTAATAAAATGAAAATAGCAATTACTTCTATGGGGGCAAAATTAGAAGATAATGTTGACCCTCGATTTGGCAGATGTCATTATTTTATATTATTTGATACCGATACTAATAAATTTGAAGCAATGGAAAATACCGGTGCCCAGGGAATGGGAGGAGTAGGAATACAATCAGGTCAAATAATGGCTGACAAAGGAGTAGAGACAGTATTAACTGGAAGTTGTGGCCCTAATGCCTTTCAGACTTTACAGGCAGCAGGTATAAAAGTGATAACTGGGGCAAGTGGTACAGTTCAAGAAGCTATTGATAAATATAAGTCAGGTGGTTTTAAAGCAGTTTCACAAGCTAATGCTTCCGCCCATTCAGGTATAAAACAGGGAAAATAAAAAGAATTGGAGAATAAAAAATGAAAATAGCAATTTCAACTGATGCAGGTTTTGTCTCAGCGCATTTCGGAAGATGTCCCATCTTTACTATTGCTGAGATTGAAGATGGGAAGCTTTTGAAAGTAGAGGAGATAAATAATCCTGGCCATCAGCCTGCATTTTTACCAAATTTTCTTGCAGAACATGGAGTAAAATATATAATTTGCGGAGGTATGGGTAGGAGAGCGCAAGATTTATTTGCCGAAAAGAAGATTACTCCGGTAATAGGAGTCACCGGGAAGATTGAGGAAGTAATAGAAAAATTTGTAAAGGGACAATTAAAAGAAGGGGAATCACTTTCTAAACCTGGCGCAGGAAAAGGTTATGGCTTAGAAAAAGAAGAATGTGATCATCCCAATGAAAAACATATTCATTAATAGTTAGGGCTAATATAAAAAAATTTAAAATTTAAAAATATGTCTATTTAAATTAGTATTGATTAGAATAAATAAAATAAATATTTATATTGGAGCATAAAAAGAAAGAAATCAGCATCGAGTATCTAGTATCGAGTGAAGAAAAACTATTCTTTTCTTTTTTAAAGTACTCGACCAAAGTTTACACTAACAGATTAATTAAACAAATCAAGTAATTAATTAACCAGCTAATTAACCAAAAAAGGAGGTGAAAAATATGCCAAGAGGAGATGGTACTGGACCAACAGGAGCAGGGCCGGGAACTGGGCGAGGAACTGGCCAGGGAAGAGGTGCCGGACAGGGACGCCGAGGAGGTGGAGGAATTGGAATAGGGGGCAATTGTGTTTGCCCTTCTTGTGGCGCTGTAGTTACTCATCAGGTAGGTACTCCTTGTAATGAAATTAAATGTCCTAAATGCGGTGCTATAATGACAAGACAATAGAATAAAAGGGAAGGATTAAACTAAATGATAATTTCAGTAGCCAGCGGAAAGGGTGGGACTGGCAAGACAACTATTGCCGTTAATCTTGCTCTGGCTTTAGCTAAAGGTAAAGAAAAAAATGTGCAATTTTTAGATTGTGATGTAGAAGAGCCTAATGCCCACCTTTTTTTAAAACCCGTTATAACGAGTTCGGAATCAGTAGAGATTCCTGTGCCTAAAATTGACGATAAAAAATGTAATTATTGCGGTAAATGTGCAGAAGTTTGCGTTTTTAATGCTATCGCAGTTACCAAGAATAAAGTTTTAGTTTTCCCCGGGCTGTGTCATGGCTGTGGGGCGTGTGCGTTATTTTGCCCGGAAAAGGCGATTAGTGAAGAGGGGAATAAAATAGGAATTTTAGAAGAGGGTAAAGCAGGGTCTATTAACTTTATCCACGGACGTTTAGATATAGGAGAACCGATGGCTCCTCCTATAATAAGAAAAATTAAAAAAAGAATTAATGAAGATAGCATTAAAGGAAAAAATAATGATATTACCAATCATCACATTACCATAATTGATGCTTCTCCAGGTACTTCCTGTCCGGTTATTGAAGCTGTAAAGGATAGTGATTATACTATATTAGTTACAGAACCGACTCCTTTTGGATTGCATGACCTTGTATTAGCAGTGGAAGTGCTTCAGAAATTAAAGATACCTCATGGTGTAGTATTAAATAAGTGTGATATCGGAGATCATAAGGTAGAAGAATATTGTAAAAAAAATAATATACCTATTTTGCTCTCTATTCCTTTGGATAAAGAGATTGCAGTTGCCTATTCTAAAGGTATTCCTATAGTGAAGATAAATTCCTCCTATGAACAGAAATTTAGCCAGCTTTTTCAAAAAATTATCCAAAAGATTTAATATTTGTAATGATAAGAATCGAGGTATTTTTAAATGAAAGAAATAGTGATAATAAGTGGTAAAGGTGGAACAGGAAAGACAGTTATTACTGCCAGTATAGCTGCTTTAGCTAAAAATAAAGTTATGGGGGATTGTGATGTAGACGCTTCCAACCTTTATCTTTTGCTTCATCCCGAAATAAAAGAAAAACATGATTTTTATGCCGGATTAATTCCCAGTATAGATTTAGAAAAATGTACTAATTGCGGTAAATGCCAGGAAGTTTGTCGTTTTGATGCCATTAAAACAATCAAAAGTCAGACCGTAATCGATCTGGTATCTTGCGAAGGATGCGGCTTGTGTGCTTTGGTTTGTCCGGTACAGGCCATTCAAATGAAGG
>Ga0307429_1000840_pt1 | contig 16106 bp, 16 predicted proteins | sample SalMarWE160230MG_FD_202151 | JGI IMG/M metagenome (GOLD analysis project Ga0307429, IMG submission 202151) | Salt marsh sediment microbial communities from the Plum Island Ecosystem LTER, Massachusetts, United States - WE1603-230 | ecosystem: Environmental > Aquatic > Marine > Intertidal zone >...
CGAAATCGACTATTCCGATGGAACCTATGTATAGATGTTAGATTTCGGTTGAACATCATCAACTTACTAGCTATAATTGGTAACTGATATTTCTAAGATTTGTTTGGAAGTCTTTTTTCACCAAAGCAAGATAAGCTAAGCAAGAATAGTCTTGATACTAATGAAGAGCCATAACTTTGTGGTATTTTAGATGCAGCAGCATCGATAATTTCATGTATAGCAGTACCTTCTATGGCATCGGAAAATGCATTACCATATAAGAAAAACCAAGCGACATCACAAACAAGTGATTGTGGAAATGACCTTATTCCTATAAATATAGGTTGCCAGAACACTGGCTCAGAGATTCAAGGCAATGAGAACGCGGCAGAAACTTGTATTTTTGTAAGATTATTATTTATGCCGTTGTAATTCTTCTTTGCTATGTCTGATGTCGAAATATCTTTGACTATAACCATAGACTACCGCACACAAATATCAGTTTCAAAATAAAGATATGTGAGACTTGCATCTGCCAGACGTGAATATGAAAACGTAGAAAATCGAATATTTCTTGTGACTAAAGGTCTTAAGACAAAGGACACAATTAAGAATTACAAGTCGGGATTTAGTGGTTTCATAAAACACATCATTAAACACAGTAATCTGAGATCGCTTCGTGACACTAAACCAACTGCAATTGAAAATTACATCATTGAATATGTCGAATATATGCGTAGAAAGAAATTATCCCGGTCCACTATCCAAGTGAATTGTGAAGGTGTTTTTCATTTTTTTGATATGAACGGGATTATTATAAATAAAAGTAAAGTTTGACGTTTCTGTCCTGAGGATGAAACATCTCACGATGACCGACCAACATCATCAACTTCGACTCCAAGAGATTTGGATGTCATAGAATCAAGTTTAGATTAAAAAGAATTATTGGATTATCGTTAAGCACCAGAACTATATACAAGATACTAAAGAGACATGACCTCAACATCCTCAAGTGTCAAACCAGAACTAGGGCGTACAAACGCTTCGCAATGAAGCATCCCAATGATATGGTACAAATGGACATACTTGGCCCATTCTATCTCAGTAACTCCGGTGAAAGGAATTACATTATTAGCTGCTTGGATGACTGCTCAAGAAAAGTAGCTAGCAGATGGTCTGAAAGAAAGAGGTCAGTAGATGTTCTCAATGTATTAGAGGATTGGATAATAGATAATGGCAAACCCAATATGGCGATGCATGATAATGGAAAGCAGTTTACATCTCACATTTTCAGACATTTCCTTGTACACAATCATATTAAGGATAAACGACTTCCAAATTCTTATCCACAGCAACGGGGAAAGATAGAAGCATATAACAGGATAGTAAAGAATGAATTTCTAGCATTAGAAGACATACCAAACATAGATGATGGTAAGCTGAGGTATCTTTGTTAAAGCATACAATGAAGCCAGGGAAAATGGAGGAATTAATGGCTACCTCAACCAAGGCGAGAACCTAGCGCTAATACTAGCGAGCGCGACATGTCATTGCTTACCAAGTCTTTCGACATCAGCAAACCGAGACATAGCCTTCAATGTAGGATCTGCCTTATTTTGTTCGTACATCCTTCTAGCCAAATCTGAGGAGGTAATGATTCCTAGCAGTGTGTTGTCTCGAACAATGGGCAATCGTCGGATACCGTATTTGGTCATAATTAATGCAGCATCATAAATGGTGGCTTCCGGTCCTACAGTAATTAGAGGCTTTGACATTATGTCGTAAGCGATTGTGGAATTAGGGTCCTTAGATTCCGCAACGACTCTTCTCACTATGTCTCGCTCAGTAATTATCCCCACCGGAGCAGTATTTGTCTTACTTCCAGCATTCGTAGAAGTAGTAGTATACTCTGTAACTATTACTGATCCTCTCCCTTTCTCTTTCATCTTTTTGGTCAAATCAAATACGTTATCTGATGCATTGGCTGTCTCAAGCGGTAACGTTGTCATTAGCATCTCTACAGAAAGACTCTTGTCACTTACGTTAGGAGTTGACATATGATTCAAACCAATCGAGCTATATATTAATCAACTACGGGGAGCCAGATTTCATACATCATGATTGGATGGCTAAGGAAAACAGAATATAACAAAATGACTGGTGAGTACCTAAGCTATGGCTAATGGAACCAGTCAAGAAGGCGAATAAATGAAACATTATAATGTAGCCCAGTTAGCAGCAACATTCATCCATAAGCGGCAGGATAGCAACACACATTTTACTATTCTGTTAAAATAACATGACATTACCAATAAGTCTTGTTCAAATAATTACATGACATTACCAATATGTCATCTTAATCCTTATATAAAATGCAGTTGGTATACAGGGATAGGTGAGCAATATTAGTTGAGTTCGGGAGATATAGATCCGTTTGATTGGTTTAATAGATTCTTTGTTGGGGGACGAAGCAGCAGAGCACATGATTTTGGATTTCCTGATATTTTCGGAGGCTTTGGTGAAATGAGAAGAGAAATGGAAAAAGGATTTAAAGATATATTCAAAGATATAGAGACTAAAACGCCAAAAGATCTAGTAAGAGAATACGAAACGAAGGAAGGAGATAAAGTAAAGGAGTATGGACCATTTGTTTACGGTTATTCCATGACTCTTGGATCGGATGGCAGACCTAAAGTAAGGGAGTTTGGTAATGTGAGGTCTCCATTTAGTAGCACGGGCCCTTTTACTAGGTCATTGATCTCATCTGAAAGAGAGCCTCTGACAGAAGTGACAACTTCAGACAAAGATGTAAAAGTTGTCGTGGAAATGCCAGGTGTAAACAAAGAGAACATACAGATAAAATCCTATGATAATTCAGTGGAAGTAATTGCTACTGGCACTAGAAAATATCATGAAGTTATCAATTTACCTAAAGAAGCAGATATTGAAACAGCTAAATCAGTGTTCAATAATGGAATCCTTGAAATAACATTTAACAAGAAAGATCAGTCGAAGCCTAAAGGAAAGGAAATAAAGATAGAATAACATGTAATAGTGTCATTAGACAGTATCCTTTCATTCAATAGTTACTTGTTCCTTATCTGGTAACTTTGAGACTAATACTTTGGCTTAGGTAACCTAACAGATCGCATGACGTTCGAGAAACAACTACCTGTCCATAAATAATTGAATCAACAATATTCCAATTATGCCCAGTTCAACAAAGAAAAGGGTAGTACGCCTTCTTGTCGGATTAAATCGGCCATTAACAGATCATTTTTAATTGTCCTGCAAAACGTGGTCGACGATAGCGTCTAATTCTGCTGTAGCAAGACAACATACTTTATCAGCTCCCCCATAATACACAAATAAGACCCCATCTATTACACATGCTCCAGATGGGAAAACGACGTTATCTACGTCACCGTATTTTTCATAATTTTCATTCGGTTCTAATATTGGGCGCTTTGTTCTGCCGAGAATTTTTGTAGGATTTTTTAGATCTAGAAGAGCAGCGCCTGCTCTATATACTTTATCCGTACTGACTCCATGATATATTATCAACCACCCTTTCTTAGTACGAATGGGTGGAGTTCCAGCACCAATCTTTAGTGCTTCCCACTCTTCTTTAGGTTCAAGGAGAATCATATGTTTGTCAAAATTCGTTAATGTGGATGAACTCTCTCCCAACCATATGCTTGGCCTGCTAACCCCGTACGACGATCCTACCCAAGAGCTGGGTCTCTGCAAGGAAAAATAACAGAAAGTACTATTTGATTTGTATGATGTTTCTTTATTCGATAGAGCTGACCTCATTTTGTCTGGAAAAATAACGACATCTTTGTTGTCTGCACCTCTGCTGGTTATTATTCCGAGACGTTTGAATTTACGGTAATCCTCTGTTGTTGCCAGTGCTGAAGAAACACTTGGTCCTTCACGTGCATGATTAGATAGCACAACGTAGGTCACATAAGTCCGAGAGTCCACCTGAACTAAACGGGGATCTTCTATTCCAAATCTTTCATAATCTTCAGTTGGAGTGAAAACCATTTCATTGGGCCTAGTGAAGGCATATCCATCTAAACTTGAAGCATAGCCTAACCTTGAGATATAGTTTTCATATTCTCCTACTGCCCGATATAGCATATGCACCTCATGTCCATCATAGAGCGTTGCACAGTTGAAAACTGCTCCAGATTCCCACCAATTTTGTTTGTTAGGGACGAGGATTGGATTCTTGTCATGTCTTTTTAGAATATTGCTATTATTATGTTCAACCAATTCTTATTTAAATAGCAAACAAATTCAATTCACTGTCTCATAAAGTGACAACACTCTGCATCATGCTATATTCCAACCAAATTTCACTCTCTTCATGCTTCAATTTTATCGTCGTCTTCATTCGAATATAATTCAATATTCTACTGTAACACTGAGAGATCGGTTACTTAAATCCCTTCGGTTTAGCAATCGCCGTGAAGTGGAAAGTAAATGTCTCAATTTTGTGAATTCTATCTATCTCATTAATATTACTGGACAATTCGCTATTTCTGAAATCCATCTAGAAATGCTTCCTATCCCCTTTCTTTCGTGTAGCCTCTTTAGCGATCCACTACTACCCATTATTATCGCATGGACCATCTCATTTCTTGCGACATTTAATATCTCATCAGCAGGGTCTCCTGTCTTAACAAGAGAGGTTACCTTTATACCCTTTCGATTCAATTCCTTCCATTTTTCCTGGATCATTTGTTCCGCCGCACTTTTAAGTTCGTCCACAAAATGATTCCTTGCCGTTTCAAACTCGTTCATATCTCTGATGTGCTCTCGCATTCCACCTGGACATAGACACGTGGTGTCTACAACATATAACAAAATGAGCCCAGAATTGGTATTTATGGCAACTTCGCATGCTCTATCTAACGCTTTGATGGAAAGCTCCGTGGAATCGAAGGGGACTAAAATTCGTGAGTTGTCCTGAATCATATTTTATAATTATAATATTGATCAATAGTTTAAGTCTTATTTCCTAAGATTGATCTGTTTATGATTTAGCACTGGTTCACTACCTCTTAAACGATAAAATATTGTTCTTATTTATTTATCACTCTTAACTTTTTATAACCATCTTCATATGTTCAGTTCGATGATAGATGAACACTGACAATAACGTCGGTGATGAAAATGGCAGCATGAATGAAAGGGAGGGTGTTGAAGAGAAGAGTTTCAATCTCACAGTCGCTGAGGTTGGCAGCAAAGATGTCGGACGAAGGATTGCCAGAATAGATCCAAAGGTCGCCCAAGATTGTCAAATACAGACCGGAGACGCATTGAAAATATCCTCAGAAAAAACAGACACAGTTGCCCTGAGCTGGCCTGCCCGACAGGATGATTACGGCAAGGGCTTGATAAGAATCGACGGATATCTAAGAAATAAGCTCGACGTGGGTATCAACGATAGGGTACAGGTCACAAAAGCTATAACGAAAGATGCAAAAAATGTTACACTTGTACCGGCCGAGCCATTAAGAATACTTGGTGCAGAAAAATACCTAAGTGAGATTTTAGAAGGACAGATTGTAACGAAAGGTGATATAATTCCATTAGGGATTATGGGCCAAATCATTCATTTAGTAGTTGTTTCCACTAACCCGTCACGAGGCGCTCTCATAATAACAAATACTACCGAAATAGCTATTTCAGAGGGTGCTGCTGCCGCCATTTCAAAGGATGAAATGATAACAGTTACGTATGAAGATGTAGGAGGCTTGAGAAACGAGGTCGGCAAAATTAGGGAGATGGTCGAATTACCGCTACGTCATCCAGAGTTATTCAAGAGACTTGGAATTCAAGCTCCTAAGGGTGTAATATTACACGGGCCCCCAGGTACAGGGAAGACATTATTAGCAAAAGCGATTGCAAATGAAACTACTGCAAATTTCTATTCTCTAAGTGGACCTGAGATTATGAGCAAATTTTATGGAGAGAGCGAAGAACGGCTAAGGAACATGTTTCAACAGGCAGAGCAAAATTCTCCAGCGATACTTTTTGTAGACGAGCTCGATTCAATAGCTCCAAAAAGAGAAGAAGTTTCTGGCGAAGTGGAGCGACGAATTGTATCCCATTTATTATCTTTGATGGATGGCCTCTCTTCTAGAGGCAAGGTTGTCGTTATAGGGGCAACTAATCGGGTAAATGCAATTGATCCCGCATTGCGCAGGCCGGGGAGATTTGACAGGGAGATAGAATTAGGTGTCCCAGACAAAGAAGGGAGATTAGAGATACTAAATATTCATACGCGAAACATGCCTTTATCTAAAGACGTAGACCTAGAGAAGATATCTGAAGTTACTCATGGATTTGTTGGAGCAGACATACAATCTTTGGCCAAGGAAGCAGCAATGTCAGCGATAAGACGAGTTCTACCGGAAATTGACCTAAGACAGGAAAGTATTCCCCGCGAAACCCTTAACAAGATAAGCGTTACCATGCAAGACTTTACAGATGTTCTGCGAGATATAGAGCCTTCAGCCATGAGAGAAGTGTTCGTAGAGATACCTAATGTCACATGGAATGATGTTGGTGGGCTCTATACTGTCAAAGAGGAATTATTGGAAGCAGTAGAATGGCCACTGAAATTCAAGAAACTATTTGGTCGGGCCCAGATAAAACCACCAAAGGGGATCTTCTTATATGGCCCCCCGGGTACTGGTAAGACACTCTTGGCTAAGGCGATCGCAAATGAAAGCGAAGCCAATTTCATCAGTATCAAAGGACCAGAACTCTTATCGAAATGGGTAGGAGAATCTGAGAAAGGAATAAGAGAAGTATTTAGAAAGGCAAGACAGGCAGCGCCTTGCATTATATTTTTTGACGAAATTGATGCGATAGCTCCGGTAAGGGGTGGAGAATTTGGTGATTCCCATGTGACCGAACGAGTAATAAGTCAACTCCTGACTGAGCTTGATGGTCTCGAGGAATTAAGAGGTGTAGTCGTAATAGCTGCTTCAAATAGGCCAGATATTGTAGATCCGGCATTGATAAGACCTGGCAGATTTGATAGACTATTGTATGTTCCCCTCCCAGATTATGATTCCAGATTGCAAATACTCAAAATACATACTAAAACAATGCCTTTGGCAGATGATGCCAATATATCAGCCTTATCTAAAATGACGGAAGGATATACAGGGGCAGATATAGCCTCATTTGCTTCCGCTGCTGCTATGATTGCAATGAAAGAGCATATAGCTAAGTACAAACAAGACTCTGAAGAAGCCGAAAGAAATTCTAGTGAATTAACGGTGTATATGAACCATTTTGAACAGGCGCTGAAAAAGATACGTCCACTTTCACCACAGGAATTGAATTGGTACCAAAGAACCGCTCAAGAATTTGGAAGAAACATTGTATCTTCCAGAAGAACAAGTGAAGTAGCTGAAGGCGGAATTCTGTGACTCGTTAAGCTACTATATAACGCGCAGTCTTGAAAGGATATTCGCAGCGGCAGCGCAGAGACGACTTAGCATGAAGCAGATGGTGGTCACAAAATTGTCTTACTATCTTGTATAGAGGATTTCGATTAGTTTCAATCGCGTGTCGTGCATTGCATGACTGGGGATGAAGGTTTAGTCCTCTAAATGCGACTGTAGACATACAAGTAAGGCAAAAGGATGCAGCGGTTATGAATGTGATTGACCAGTCACGTCCTGTGCTATTACGCGAATGCCACTGGGAGCGCATATATTGAACGTGAGTTTGCGCACACGCGCATTATCGATCTAAACTTTCAATCTTGCCCTCGGTATACTAAATGAACGAATGAACGTCGATCTCAGAAAGTACTATCATATCTTTGCCTCTTGCATAAAATGAGATATCTCCAAAAGGTAAAGCATAAAGCATTGTGCATCCAATATTCACGGACAATACTTGTCACCTGGGAAGTTGCTGATAATATTCTAGATCTATGGTACATTATTGTTACCAGTTTCTATTAATGCTCTGACAATATCAGTTTTAGTTAGGATGCCGTTTAGATTGTCATTACTACTAGCTACAGGTATACCGCTTATTCTTTTGTCATACATAATTTGTGCGGCCTCTGCTAAATCAGTATTCTTATTGATAATAATAGGTTTATTCATGACATCTCTTGCTAACATGATATATCCTATGCCTGAAAGATCCTTGGACTCTATACCATCATCACCTTCAACAAGAGATGTTAGGGGCATAAGATCTCTTGAAGTTATTATGCCAACTATCTCATTTCCCCTAATGACAACCACCCGGGATATCTTGTTCTTAATCATCAACAAAACTGCAGTGTGTAACGAATGTGAAGGTGAAATGGTAAATACATCTTTGGTCATAAATTCATTAACAAGATGCTTTTTTCTATAATGTTCTGAGTACAACTCTACAAGATCACTCTTCGTCAAAATGTTTAATGAAGTACCATCGGTAATCACAAGCGAACTAATATCATTTTCAATCATCACCTCTGCACATCTATTGATACTCGCATCAGCATTTACAGTAACTATTGGTGTTCTCATTGCCCTGGAAATGCTAATGTCATCAAGAGGCTCTTTCGAATTCTTGAATAAGTATCTCGCAATCCCCTTTTCAGTGACCATTCCAATGGGGGTATTATTTGAAACAACAATAACCCTACTTATATTGTGTCTAATCATGATATCCCGGGCAACATTCATGTTGCTTGTGGGTTCAACTGTAATTGCCTTCTTGCCAACATCTTTTGCAGTTAAAATCATCCTGAAGAGCGGTCATTGCTAGCCATATATTAGCATAACGAGACTAACGACTTGCTAAGTACTAGCAGAACTAATTAAGTGAAAAGTCGAATATCATTCCATATTCATTAGTCACCATGTAGAACCTTCAACTATTGATATGTTAATGGCGAGGGGGACAATATACTCAGCCACAGTATAATTTTGAAATGACTCTTCAGCAAGTACTGGTGCTAGGTTAGGATGGTACAGAGTAGATGTGAATCCCATTACTACAATTAGTGACAAGGCCAAGGATACGACTGAGACATCCATTCCATCTATATTAAAAAGAAGTATCTACATTTACATATTAATTGCTTATCCCAATTGGTGTGCTTTTGTTCATAGAGCATTACTACTGAAGTCCTAAATTGTTAATACCTACGAGAAACATGTGATTGCAATGCCATGCAGAGCCGTGCTGATAGTCTGACATCTTATAAAAAACAGCCCAATCAATTACCGTATCATATCCACTTGGGTTAAACACGGAGTAACTTGTTCTAGCCCAAAACAACTTTTTTCATCATGATTAGAGCGATATAGATAATTATGAAGAGCTGCTGTTGAGGGAATATTAGAATATTGTAGAAACGACTTTGATTTTGTTTAGGACAGGATAGCTCTGTACTAACTATGGTGACAATCTGAAAGATTTCATTTATTACTGCCATTTGAAGTTAGGAAAGTATATAGTTGTTCTTTGCATTGTCTAGAATAATTTGCAGGAAGCGACAGAAGAATCCGTTAGTACGCGAGATCGACAATTTGGATTAGCAGACGAATCTTCTAAGACCCCTCATGTTCATATCAGTTTTCCGAGTTTTGAGAGAATATTAGTTGCGTATGATGGAATGCAAATGTCCAAGAAAGCATTGAGTTATGCAGCATATATATCAAAGATTTCTAATTCGGAGATGGTTGTTATTAACATCGTTAAAGCCAACAGGGGATTAAATAATGTGTTACCTATCACAATAAGAGTAAATTTACAGGGAAAAGAAGAAGAACAAATAGAAGCCGCAGAAAGTCACCAAGGCGTCCTTATCAGTAATATATTACGAGAAATAATCGAAGAAATGAAAACTGCATGTATGGCCAGTGGTGTGAAAGCGAAGATTATATTTGAGATACGTAAAGGGGATCCCGCAGATGAAATCATCAGCCTTTCTAATCTTATGCACTTCGATCTGATAGTTATGGGCAGCCGCCGGATAGCCTCAAGACTAGAAGGTATAGGAAGTACTACTAGAAAAGTTGCAACAACATCCAAAATACCTTTACTTATTGTGCAAAAACAACAAAGATACAAGGATGAATGGTAACTTGGCATATCCAAAAGCTGTCTTTTCCTTTATTCTTGGCCCAATCTCATCAAAATTCTTACTACGGCAAAAGACTAGGAATAGGAAGTAAGACTGGATATGTAAGGAAAGCATATTCCTTTGTTGAAGAGTATAGTTCAGGGTAAGCACGTGTCGTCGTCACCTGTTCACCATACTGGATATGATATACGTACAAGAAAATATTCGATTAACTAATCGAAGACAATAAAAGTCTAAGATAGCAATAGGACTCCTTATGTTAAGACTAGCCGCTAAGGTTGCAATCGTGACAGGTGCTGCTTCTGGCATTGGTTTGGGGATTGCCCAGCTCTTTATCAAGGAGGGTGCCAAGGTTGTCTTTGGTGATATCAATAAATCTGGCAGAGTTGCAGCTGATACTGCAGGCAAGAATGCTCTGTTCATCGAGTGTGATATTTCCAAAGCAGAGTCAGTCAAGAATCTGGTTGCAAAAACACTGAAATCTTTTGGCACAATTGATGTTTTGATCAATAATGCAGGTATTGTGTACCAAAAACCAATTTCTGAAACAAGCGACGAAAATTGGAATGCAGTGATTAATACTAATCTTAAAGGTCCATTTTTACTAACACGGGAAGTCTTGCCGATTTTTGATAAACATGGTAAAGGCAAAATTGTAAACATAGCGTCCATAGCCGGTATTATTGGTTATGAGAACCTTTCTGCCTACTGTGCATCGAAGGGTGGAATTCTTGCGATGACTAGATCTTTGGCCTTAGAGTTTGCGCCTAAGAAAATAAATGTGAATTGCATCTGTCCAGGTGCTATCAAGACAGGCATGACCAAGGCGATTGAAGATAACGGAATTATGTTAAAACAAATCCTAATGTCTATCCCTGCTGGTCGGATGGGTGACCCAATTGATATCGCCAAAGCTGCACTCTATCTGGCCAGCGATGAGTCGGATTACGTAACAGGCGCTTCAATTGTTGTCGATGGTGGATGGAGTGTACGTTAGCTCCGGGTGTTTCTATCAACAAGATTTCAAACTGCGCGAGATCTGGTGTCCCGTTCTCACATATCTCGTTAACTGAAGATAAAGTAGAAGAATATATTCAGAATGTGGAATGTGATGGTCTGACAAAATGCGTGAATGCTAAATACCTTGACAAAAACAGATACGACGTTGCTAATGAATCGCTAAGAAATTTTCTTATTGATTGTTGGCGCTTACACAGGAATTCAACCGTGCGCATAAGATTGACATGGGAATATATCAGATCTTCCTCTCATGAGAAGAAGAGCAATGGTTTACGATAATGTAGGACTTTAACAGGGCAGAAAATCTATTGAAACAACTTCGTGAAAAAAGAGTAAAGCAACAACAACGAGCATCGAATACCGATATAAGCACATATTATTTATTATTTATAGACTTATCTATATGTAGTCTCTAATTATTCTTATATGCCATACAAGATGACTAACCCAGAATATAACGACGATAATGATATCAATGACAATAATGGTTCTATTCCTGGTGATAAGTATCATCCAAGAACTATTGGAATCAACGAACTGAGGGTAGAACAATTTATGACTAAAAAGCCAATAATGGCTCGCTCAAATGTGAACCTCCCAGGTGGCGTTGATATTATGACTACCAATAACATAAGTAATTTAGTTGTCGTAGAGAATAGAAAACCAATAGGTGTTCTAACTGAAAGAGAAGTATTACACTATTTAACAAATTATAGGACAATACCTGCTGACAAATTACTTAAAGACATCGTTCTTCAGCCTTTTTGCACAGTGAATTTAAAAACGACTTTACTTGAGGCGGCTAAAAAGATGATTAGAAAGAAATGTAGGATATTGGTATTCAGCACTGGTAGCACCAGTACTAGTAGTGAAGTTAAAGGGGGTCGTGCCAGAAATCAAGATAGCAACGAAAAGATTACTGGAATCATTACTGCATCAGATATGGCAAAAGCCTTTGCCGAGCAAACGGACAAGGATCCCACATTGAGATCCGTGATGAGCAAGAGAATATATTTTGTAAATTTAAATGATCCCATTTATGATGCAATCAAGATCATGTACACAGCTAATATTGGAAGTGTTATTGTAGTAGAAAAAGAGAAAAATGGAAACTCTGATTTAAAGAGGAGGAGACTATACGGCATATTTACGGAAAGAGATCTGCTGACAAGAGTGTTGTCAAATGATGTTTCAATTGATGAACGTGTGAAGGATTATTGTTCTACAGAGTTATTAACGGCACATATGGGATTAAGAGCAACCGAAGCGGCAAAAATCATGCGCATAAGAAATATAAAGAGACTTCCGTTGACGACTAAAGGGCCAGCTACAAGAACACGTGGAGCAAAAGGAACGTCAATATCAGATGAAACAATAAGAATCGATGATAAATATAATCTTGAAGCAATAGTAACTGCTAGAGATTTGGTAGATCTCTTTCAAAGTAACAATTAAATATAGACACGTGTAGAACTTGATGAACTACCTTGCTTATATTAGCACTATTTCATGATAATACTGGCACTTAACCTGGCAAGCGAAGATGTAGCAAATTTATCATCCATTTCAAATAAATAGCCTGAAGAAATCCATTGGCCAATTCCATTACTATTTGTTAATTATCAATGCTCGTACCAAATCTGTCTTCGTTATAATGCCGCTCAGATGACTATTCAAATCAACCGCAGGAATGCCACTTATTCCTTTGTTATGCATCAACCGCGGCGGTTACATTTAGCATTATGGGCTTCATAACATCTTTTGCCAATATTATGTAACCTATAGTTGATAGATCCAGCGGTTCAATAATAGTTCATACTGTAACAACAATTCTTGATAACAACTCACTACACTTTGACATTGCCTAGCAAATGTATTCTCCCATACTTTATAGCTTCTCTAATGATTGTTATCTCAACCTGTTCAGCCATTTTACTTAGTTTAGCCACATCTTCTTTGTAGTCTTCATATGAAGTATGATTCTTGCTTCCCAGGAAAACCTCCTTGCTGTGATGACCTAGCATGGCTGTCTCTATCAGAAACCATATGTCTATGCCCCATCCATCCGGAGAACCTTGTACATCTAACAATCTTTCCCACATCTGTCTTCTAGCACAAACCTCGCCGCTCAAGGGTTGTTCAAAATGTGATAGCTCGGGAAAGAATATGTTCAGCATTGGTCTTGCAATAAGCTTTGTAACTGCAGCATCTCTTGATTGTCTCTGATAGAATCCTCTTGACATGTCACAGTTATTTTGTAATAGAGCATCGACCAACTTATCTATCCACTCAGATGATAGATTACTTATGTCTGAGTCAAGAAATAAAGCAACGTCAGCGGCTCGATTCCCCAGTGCCTCTCTTAGACCTGCTTTCATTGCATTTCCTTTACCCGGAAATATATGTTCTGGTTGCTGAATTACAATCGCCCCTGCTTTTGTTGCTAAATCTGCTGTTGTATCGCTGGAGTACGCATCCACAACAATTACTTCAGGGTTGAATTTACTTGTTAACGCAACATTTACGGCGTTTTCAATCGTGGATTCCTCATTCTTTGTAGGAAATATTGTTACAACTTTTAGATCTTGTCCTTTAACTATGCTATTAGCATCATTATCACTGTTGAGAGTTATACCTTTAGCCGCTATATCATTCATGATATTTTGAGATGCTATACCATTCATGAGCTCAATTAACCGAAAGAGATCAAAATATGTGTTTAGGCCACCGTATAATCACAACTACTCCAGTTCTTCGATTCTTGTACATCACAGCATATCTTGGGGTGTGCGATCTGATCGAATAATTAAGGTATTGAATCATGTATAGGGAATAGCTCTAAAAAAGAAAAATCATAGAAATATATTCTGTTTACATTTGTCAGCATTAGTAGTCACCACCGCCACCAGTACCAGGTCCTGATGGCATGCCTTTCGATCCAGCAGCAGCAATAACATCATCTAATCGCAATATCATTGAATGCCATGATAACAGTTAATGGTGACGCAATTGACGAAACCATAGCCGACTATATCACATTTATGACAAAGATAAAGAAAGAGACAAATGATATCTAGATTAGACCACTGTAACTGTCTGATCTTTATCGAATCGTAGCCAGATCAATAGAACAAACATATACAATTTAATCCGAATAATGTTATGGTTTTTCACAAGATCCTTGTACCCTACGACAGTTCAGCAGCTTCCGATAAAGCACTATCTCGCGCATTTGAGATAGCAAAGATGTGTCATGAATCGGAAAGAATCCGTAAGTACGGAGGTTTCATTAGCATTACGTTATTGCATGTACTTCAGGAGATCCCTGTGCCTCATGCCGTTATTGGTTCCCCTTTAAGGGTGCTATCTCAGAAAACAGGTGAACAAATTACTATTCAAGAATATTTAAGGGAGGTGTATAAGGAGATGAAAGTAGACGCTATCAAGATGCTTGATCGGAAGACCAGAGAATATATGAGTAATATTGAAGATATAAAAGTAAACCCAAAGGTAACGGTAGGCCTTCCTGCTGATAAAATAATAGAAATGGCGACTGAAGAAAATGTAGACTTGATAGTTATCGGGACAACTGGATTGAAAGGGGTAGCAAAGATCAAAGCTCTAGGTAGCGTCGCAAGAAATGTATCGGAAAGGGCAAAGTGTCCTGTAATGTTAGTTCGCTAACCGCTCTTTATGCGCAACGTATCTCATTGTGCATAATAAGGAGTTAGAAAACCTTGACAATCCAGCTTAAGGAATATTAAAAACGCAGCATTTCCATTGCGTTGTTATGGAAGAACAAATCAAAAGACTTTTTGAAAGATTTGAACAAAGAATTCTAACATATATTAAAAAAGAATGCACAGAATTCATTCAGACTTATGATGAGAAAATGTTGTTATATGATCCTAGCAAAAGCATTTTCCTCAAGAACGACATAATCAAAGTGATCTTTAATGAGATATATTCTTGTGCCAGGGATTATGTCAGAGCTCAAACACATGGACATTCGTCGTTAGAAAAGATCCACGTCTGCATTAATCACTTGAAGGCAAAGACGAACACCATCTGTGAGCTCTCAGTAGGAAAGGGGTTTCACATACTCGCGCAAGGGGATTCTAATTCGATCAATAAGTTAAAAACCGTGATAGAACTGTTGATTTCAGATGCTGGGCTAAGAGATACTATAAGAGAGTGTTATAGACTCTTAAGACAATTAATAAAGGTAGGGCGAGAGAATGAGATCTACCAGCTAAATTATATTGAATGGTTGCCCATAGCATTCATTAAAGATGTCGTATATTCACCACATGATGATCTACCTGATAGAATCATGGATTATGAGTATAACTCATGTCGGTAGTAGATGAAGGTAGTTGTCAAAGGGATTCTCCGCTTTCTGATTGAACAATCTTAACCCGTAACAGGCAAGCTGGAGACAGAAGGTTTCAAAGTCGAGGCTGAGGAATGAAACTGGTTAACCTAGGAAATAAATAGATAGGACGACAATGAATAGAACTATGTAGCCTTCGTCCTACCCATCGACAGCGATTCGGAAGCCAACGCATCGGCGAATCGATATCTTCGTCGTCTTCTTCAAATAAATTAAATTTCGGAGGCTGACCCAAGCTCCCCCAATTCAATGGAACAACATAAGCTGCGATGGCCGCTGATGCTACAGTAAGAACAATTATCTGTCTGTATTTGCTGGCAAACTCCTTTATGGTGGGCCTCTAACTCGAGATCAAGAATAATTTCATTGCGTTGCGAACGCATATTTAGCTGAGGCTAAAGGACTTTCCGTCTCATGGACTCTGGAGCAAGACTTCGATATTCGTGACTCTTAGCCAATATTCTCATATAGATCTCGATATGCTGCTTCGCAACAGATTCCCAATTTAGATTACTCTTGAAACGTTCAACTTCTTTCCTGTAATGAGGATAGTCACTTTCTAGCATTTTGAGAGCTTCAGAGAATTCG
>Ga0307429_1000843_pt1 | contig 16084 bp, 19 predicted proteins | sample SalMarWE160230MG_FD_202151 | JGI IMG/M metagenome (GOLD analysis project Ga0307429, IMG submission 202151) | Salt marsh sediment microbial communities from the Plum Island Ecosystem LTER, Massachusetts, United States - WE1603-230 | ecosystem: Environmental > Aquatic > Marine > Intertidal zone >...
GCTGGTCGGCGCGGCCGTGGTGGGGCTGCCGATCCTGGTGCGCAGCAGCGGGCTGGCGGTGGCGCCCTGGATCGCGCCCTTCGCGGCGCTCGGCGCGGGCGGCGTGATCGGCTTCTACCTGTCGCGGCGCCTGACGCGGACCTTCCAGAGCTTCCACTCCGCCACAGACCAGATCGCGCGCGGGCGCCTCACCACGCAGGTGGCTCCGCTCGTCGCCTCCCGCTTCCCGGACGAGACCGACACGTTGGCGGCGAGCATCGAGCGCATGGCGGCCGGTCTGCGCCAGCTGCTGGAGAGCGTCCAGAGCACCAGCGATCGGGTCTCGAGCGCGGCGCTCGAGCTCAGCCGGGCGTCCGATCGGGCGAGTGCGAACAACGAGGAGATCTCCTCGACCGTCGCGGACCTCGCGCGCGACGTCGGCGAGCAGCAGAAGCTGCTCCACGACGCCAATCGCCTGATCCACGAGATCGCTTCCACCATCGAACGCAACGCGGACCACGCGCGCGAGGCCTTCGGCTTCGCGGCCGAGGCCAATCAGAAGGCCCATTCGGGCGTCGACGTGGCGCGTCTGGCGATCGAGAAGATGCGGATGGTGTTCGAAGGCGTGGAGCAATCGGTGGCCCGGGTCTTCCAGCTCGAGGAGAAGACGCGTCACGTGCACCAGATCACCGGGCTGATCACCAGCGTGGCCCACCGCACCAACCTGCTCTCGCTCAACGCGTCCATCGAGGCCGCTCGCGCCGGTGAAGCGGGCCGCGGCTTCTCGGTCGTCGCGGACGAGATCCGCAAGCTCGCCGAGAGCGCCGGACAGAGCGCCGAGGAGATCTCGAAGCTGATCAACGAGATCCAGGTCGAGACGCACGACGTGGCGGATGCGATGCGCGAATCCAGCCTGGGCGTGCGCGAGGGTCGCGAGGACGTCGACACGATCGCCCATTCGCTCGAGCACATCCGTTCGGCGGTGGGCGAGGCCGCGTCGCGAGCCGAGGAGATCTTCCACGGCGCCGACGGACAGACGCAGGACGTCGAGAGGATGGTCGCCGCCATGGACGAGGTGGCGCGCGTCGCCGAGCGCAACGCCTCTGCCATCGATGGCGTGGTGGCGAGCTCGCAGCAGCGGAGGGCCTCGATGTCGGAGATGGTGGCCTCCTCCAGCGCGCTGCTGCAGCTCTCGGAGCAGCTCCAGGACGTGTTGCGCCGCTTCGAGACCGGAGCGGTCGAGGAGGAGACCGCGTGAGCGCCGCGTCCCCCGTCCACGGGATCGAGGAGCGGCTGCTGACCTTCGAGATCGGCGGCAGCGTGCACGCGCTTCCGATCGCCTGCGTGATCGAGGTGACGGCGGTCCAGCCGCTGTCCTGCATTCCGACGCTGGCGCCGAATACGGCGGTGGTGATGAACCACCACGGCGATGCGCTGCCCGTGCTCCGGCGCTCCGCGTTCTTCGACGTCGAGGAGGAGTCGCTGCCCGTGCCGGCGCACGTGCTGGTGATCACGCCGCGACCCACCGGAGGTGCGCGGCTCGGGCTTCCGGTGGATCGGATCGTGGGACTCGTGGAAGGGGCGGGAGCCGTCGCCCGAACCACCCACCCGGTGGCCGAACGTCGGTCCATCGATGGTCGGATGGTGTCGATCCTGGACCCGGAGCGCCTGGCGTCCGTGGCCCAGGAGGTGATCGAGCGCTCGCTCGAGCGGAGCGAGTAAGCCAAGGGGGAAGCAATGGCGCGAATCCTGGTTGCAGATGATGCGTCCTTCATGCGGCAGATGATCCGGGAGATCCTCGAGGCCGAGGGACACGAAGTGGTGGCGGAGGCGTCCGATGGCGTCGAAGCCATCGACCAGTTCAAGACCCACCATCCCGACCTGGTCACGATGGACATCGTGATGCCCCGTCGCTCGGGAATCGACGCGGTCAAGGGGATCCTCGAGCTCGACGCGGGCGCGCGGGTGGTGATGTGCAGCGCGCTCGGTCAGGAGACGCTGGTCACCGAGGCGCTCGAGGCCGGGGCGAAGGACTTCATCGTCAAGCCCTTCAAGCCCGCCGCCGTGATCAAGACGCTGGCGAAGGTCCTGGAGAAGGAGGATCAGTAGCCGTGGACATGGCGAAGTATCGCCAGGTCTTCCTGGAGGAGGCGACGGATCATCTCGCGGAGATGAGTCGTGCCCTGCTCGAGCTCGAGAAGGATCCGGCCAACGCCGAGGCGATCGACCTGCTGTTCCGCATGGCGCACTCGATCAAGGGCATGGCCGCCTCCCTCGAGTACAGCTCGATCACCGAGGTGGCGCACCGCCTCGAGGATCGCATGCAGGATGTGCGCAGCGCCGGCCGCGTGGCCGGCGCCGACGGCCTCTCGTTGCTGTTTCGCGGGCTCGAGGGGCTCGAGAAGATGGTGGCGAGGGTGCGCGAGACCGGCGAGCCACCGCCGCCCGACCCGCAGCTGGCCGCCGCGCTGCTCGCTTCCCAGGCTGCCCGTCTATCGGAGGACGGAAAAAAAAAGTCCTGAGGCCGCCGCTGCGCCGGCGGCCGCGTCTCGACCCGAGCCGGTGGATGCGCCGCGCCCACCCCCTTCGGTCCGCGTCAACACCGAAACGCTCGATCGCTTCCTCTCGACCGTCGGCGAGGTGATCCTCAACTCGAGCCAGGTCCGCACCGCCGCGCAATCCGGAACGACAAAGGGCGCCGCCCAGCTCGCCGCGGGGCTCGACCGCATGGACCGGGTGGTGGGAGACCTGCAGCTGCGCGCCCTCGAGCTGCGCACTACGCCGCTGCAGCGCATCGTCGAGCCGCTCCCCCGCCTGGCGCGTGGCGTGGCGCAGAGCTGCGGCAAGCGGGTGGAGGTCGAGATCCGCGGGGCGGAGCTCGAGCTCGACCGTTCGATCCTGGATCGGCTGAGCGACTCCCTGGTCCACCTCGTCCGCAACGCCGTCGATCATGGTATCGAGACGCCCGAGGCGCGGAGCGCCGCGGGCAAGCCCGAGACGGGGAGGGTGGGTATCGAGGCGCGCCGCGAGAAGGATTCGATCCGCATCGCCGTCAGCGACGACGGCGCCGGCATGGACCTCGAAGCGGTGCGCCGCCGGGCCGTCGAGGCCGGGCTGGTGCATCCTCACATCGCGGAGGACCTGCCGGCCGAGGATCTCGCGGCGCTGGTCTTCCGCCCGGGCTTCTCCACGGCTCGTGCGGTCTCGGAGATCTCCGGCCGCGGAGTCGGCATGGACGCGGTGCGCGCCACGCTCGAGTCGCTCGGCGGTGGAGTGGAGTTCGTGACGCTGCCGGGACGCGGCACCACGACCACCCTCACGGTTCCGATCACCGCCGCGGTGCAGCGCGTGCTGCTGCTCGGCCTCGGCGCGGAGATCGTGGCTCTGCCGATCGCGCGCGTCGAGCGCATCGTCGAGCTGCCGTTCCGGGAGATCGAGCGCAGCGGGCGCGAGGCCTTCGTGCTGCTCGACGAGGATCCCGTGCCCGTCTTCGGGCTGGCGGAGAAGCTGGGCCTGGCGCCGCCGCCCGAGTCCGGCGACCGGGCGGCGACCCTGGTCCTCACCGACGTGCGCGACGAGCGCGTGGCCCTGCTCGTGGACCGCGTTGCTGGGCAGCAGCAGATCTACGTGAAGCCCGTCCCCGACCTGCTCGGCCCGGTGCGCGCCCTGGCGGGCCTCACGATCCTCGGCGACGGACGACCGGTCTTCGTGATCGATCCGAATCAGGTGGTGTGACGGTGGCGCTGACCGGTCAGACACGCTCCGCAGCCCGCCGCATCCGGCGTCTCGCCTATGTCGGGGCGGGCCGCGCGGCCAGCGCCTTCGCCGCCTTCCTGCGCCGCGACCTGAAGGCGCGCGAGCCGCGGCTGTGCGCCACCTCCGGCGCGACGGCAGCCCGGTGGGGAGAGTCCGGGGTGATCTTCGAGGTGGAGGGTGCGGTGCAGGGTCTGATGGCGCTGATGTTGCCGAGCGACGCCCGCGAGTGGCTGCGAGAGGCGCTCTGCCCGGAGGCGACGCTCGACAGCGACGTGCTGCGGTCGGCCTTCAGCGAGACCGCGAACATCGTCGCCTCCCACGCCGTCTCCGCCATGGCGGACCACCTTGGCGCCCGCATCACGCTCTCGATTCCGCTGCTCGTCGACGAAGGGGCCGACCGCGTCTTCGGCAGGATGCTCGACGAGCGGCGCACGCGACGCGAGGGCGTCGCGACCCAGACCGATCTCTGCGCTGCCGGCGGCGCGCGCCGGGCTCTGCTGCTGTTCGCTCCCGACACTCCGTAGCTTTCTGATACCGTTCCCCGCATGGATCGTGAGCGGGTGCGGGAGCTGCTGGAGCGTCTCCGGAGCGGGGAGATCGAGGTGGGCGACGCGCTGGAGTCGCTCGCCCGGCTGCCGTTCGTCGACGTTCCCGGCGCGCGCGTGGACACGCATCGGGCGCTGCGCGCCGGGCTGCCCGAGGTGGTCTACGCCCCCGGCAAGACGCCGGAGCAGGTGGTCGAGATCGTCTCGGCGCTGCGCGGGGCCGGCCAGGACGTGCTGGTGACGCGGGTCGAGCCGGAGCTGGCCGCGCGCGTGCGCGAGCGGGCGCCGGAGGCCGACCACGACGAGACCGCGCGCCTGCTCTGGTTCGGCCCCGCGGAGGTGGCCCCGGTGGGCAAGGGCAGCATCGCCGTGGTCTGCGCCGGGACCTCCGACCTGCCGGTGGCCGCCGAGGCGTGTGGGGTGGCCCGTCGTTTCGGCAACAAGGTGGAGCTGCTGGTCGACGTCGGGGTGGCCGGCCTGCATCGTCTGCTCGCCTCCAGCGAGGTTTTGAGGGCGGCCCGCGTGCTGATCGTCGTCGCCGGCATGGAAGGGGCGTTGCCCTCGGTGGTGGGAGGTCTGGTCGACAAGCCCGTGATCGCGGTTCCAACCAGCGTCGGCTACGGGGCGGCCTTCGGCGGGGTGGCCGCGCTGCTGGGCATGCTCACCAGCTGCGCCTCCAACGTCACCGTGGTCAACATCGACAACGGTTTCGGAGCCGCCTATGTCGCGACGCTCATCAACCGGCTCTAGCAAGCGCGGCGGAGCCGCGCGCGCAGCGAGCCGAAGGCGAGCGAAGGCGGGCCCCCGCCAGGCTGAGGTCGGCGGAGCCGCGCGCGCAGCGAGCCGAAGGCGAGCGAAGGCGGGCCCCCGCCAGGCTGAGGTCGGCGGAGCCGCGCGCGCAGCGAGCCGAAGGCGAGCGAAGGCGGGCACCCGGGTCCTGCACCTCGATTGCTTTTCCGGCATCGCCGGCAACATGTTCCTGGCCGCTGCGCTCGATCTGGGGCTGCCGCGTCGGCAGCTCGAGGAGGAGCTCTCCGGGCTGGGCCTGCCCTTCGAGCTGCGCGTGCGCAAGGTGATGCGCGGCGCGCTCGCGGCGCGCTACCTCGAGGTGCGCGTGCCGGGCCAGGAGCGCTCGCGGCGCGCGCACGGCCGCAGCCTGGCGGAGATCACGCGGTTGCTGCGGCGGGCGCGCCTCGATCCCGCCGTGCGCGAACGCGCCCTCGCGATCTTCGCGGCGCTCGGCGGAGCCGAGGCGAAGATCCACGGCATTCCGGTCTCTCGGGTGCACTTCCACGAGGTCGGCGCCATCGACGCGATCGTCGACATCACCGGTGCCGCCGTCGCACTCGAACGGCTCGGCATCGAGCGGGTCACGGCCTCTCCCGTCGCGCTCGGCAGCCAGGGCACGGTCGAGACGCAGCACGGCAGGCTCCCGCTACCTGCGCCCGCGGTGCTGGAGCTCCTGCGCGGGATCCCGGTGGTGCCGGCCCACGTCGACTGGGAGACGGTGACCCCCACCGGCGCGGCGATCCTGCGCAGCGTGTCGGAGTCCTTCGGGCCGCTTCCGGCCATGGAGGTCGAGGCGGTCGGGCACGGCGCCGGCGACGCTCGCGACGGCGGGCTTCCCAACGTGCTGCGCGCGGTCCTCGGCCGCGCCGCGGGTGCCAGCGCCGACCGCGTCAGCCTGCTGGAGACCAACCTGGACGATCTCGTGCCCGAGCACTTCGACTACCTGATGGAGCGCCTCTTCGAGGCGGGCGCGCTCGACGTCTCGGTGCAGCACCTCCAGATGAAGAAGAACCGGCCCGGCTACCTGGTGCGGGTGCTCGGTCGGCCGTCCGAGCGGCTCGCGTTGGCGCGCACGCTCTTCACCGAGTCGACGGCGCTCGGCGTGCGGGTGACCGAGAGCGATCGCATCGTGCTCGAGCGAGCAGAGCGTCGCGTGACGACGCGCTTCGGGCGCATCCGGGTCAAGCGCGTGCGGGATCCGGAGGGTCGCGTCAGCGTCTCGGCGGAGTACGACGACTGCCGGCGGGCAGCCCGGCGACACGGCGTACCGCTGCGCGAGGTGATGCGGGTGGCGGAGGAGGCCGGCCGTGCCCTCGGCTGAGGCCGCGGCGCTGCCGGTCGATGCGTCGGCCTTCGACCTGCCCGGGGCGGGCCGCGCGGCGGCGCTCTGCCTGCACGGCCTGACCGGCACTCCCTACGAGGTGCGGCCGCTGGGTGCGGCGCTCTCGGCCGCCGGCGTTCGTGCGGTCGGTCCCGTCCTGCCGGGCCACCTGGACGAGCCGTCCGTGCTCGCCGCCGTCCACCACGAGCAGTGGATCGAGCACGCGCGTCGCCTGCTGCGCGCGCTCCAGGCCGAGCACGAAATGGTGTTCGTCGTGGGGCTCTCGATGGGCGGACTGGTTGCGCTCTGCCTGGCGGCCGAGGAGCCGGTGGCGGGCGTGGTGGTGGTGGGGACTCCGCTTCGGCTGCGACCGCCCCTGGGCGTGCTGGTGCCCTGGCTGCGCTTCCTCGTCCCCTTCCCGCCCAAGCGCGGCGGCTCCGACATCCGCGAGCCGCGGGCGCGGGCGCGTCATCCGAGCCTGTCCGTCATGCCGCTGGCTGCGGTACACCAGCTCCAGCAGCTGCAGCGGCGGGCTCGGAGCGGTCTGTCGGGCATCAGCGCCCCGCTGCTGGTCGCGCACGGTGTCCACGACCGGACAGCGGACCCCGCGGATTCGCGGCGGATTTTGGCCTCCGTGAGCTCGCGCGAGCGCGAGCTGCTGCTGCTACCGGACTCTGCCCACGTCGTGCCGGTGGACTACGATGGTCCCCGGCTGGCCGAAGCCACCGTGCGTTTTCTCACCCGGCGGTTGCCCGCCAGCCGGCCCGAGACGACGTTTGCCCAGCGCTGCGACCCCGAGACGCGTTGACAGCGCCTCTGGCGCGCTCCTACGATGCCTGCCGAACGGTCCCAGGCCCAGGAGGATGGAATGGCCGACCTTCCCAACGCGGTGGTCAAGCGACTCTTAACCAAGCACGGAGGCGGCTTGCGGGTGTCAGGGTCCGCACTGACCCTCGCCGTCGAGGCGACCGAGAACTACATCTCGCGCCTCGCTCGGGAGGCCCAGGCGTCGGCCGAGGCCAACAAGCGCAAGACCGTGATGGACACCGACATCGAAGCCGCGCGCGCCAAGCTAGGCTGAACGCAGAGGCCCCCACGGCCGGCCGGCCGTGGGGGCCTCGCGAATTCAGCGCAGCGCGCGGCGCGCTACATCATGCCGGGCATGCCGCCACCGGGCATGCCGGCCGGCATGTCGCTCTTCTCGTCGGGCTTCTCGGCGACCATCGCCTCGGTGGTGAGCAGCAGGCTCGCCACGCTGGCGGCGTTCTGGAGCGCCGTGCGCACGACCTTCGTCGGGTCGATCACGCCTGCCTTCAGCAGGTCCTCGTACTGCTCGGTCTGGGCGTTGAAGCCCATGGCGCCCTTGGCGTTCTTCACCTTGTCGACGACGATCGAGCCGTCGATGCCGGCGTTCTCGGCGATGAAGCGCAGGGGCGACTCGATCGCCCGGCGCACGATGTTCACTCCGGCCATCTGGTCGTCGTCGGCCTGGAGCGTATCGAGCGCCTTCTGGGCGCGGAGCAGAGCCACGCCGCCGCCGGCGACGATGCCCTCCTCCACGGCCGCCCGGGTCGCGTGCAGGGCATCCTCGACGCGGGCCTTCTTCTCCTTCATCTCCGTCTCGGTGGCCGCGCCGACCTTCACGACGGCGACGCCGCCCACGAGCTTCGCCAGCCGCTCCTGGAGCTTCTCCCGGTCGTAGTCCGAGGTGGTCTCCTCGACCTGCTTGCGAATCTCGCTGCAGCGGCCCTCGATGTCGCTCTTCTTGCCCGCACCGTCGATGATCGTGGTGTTGTCCTTGTCGATCACGATCTTCTTGGCTCGGCCCAGATCCTTGAGCGTCACGTTTTCGAGCTTGAGGCCGAGCTCCTCCGCGATGACCTGGCCGCCGGTGAGGATGGCCATGTCCTGGAGCATCGCCTTGCGGCGATCGCCGAAGCCGGGTGCCTTCACGGACGCCACGTTGAGCGTGCCGCGCAGCTTGTTCACCACCAGCGTGGCGAGCGCCTCGCCCTCGACGTCCTCGGCCACGATCAGCAGCGGCTTGCCCTGACGTGCCACCTGCTCGAGCAGCGGCAGCAGGTCCTTCATGTTGCTGATCTTCTTCTCGTGGAGCAGCACCATCGGCTCCTCGAGAATCACCTCCATGCGCTCCGGATCGGTGACGAAGTAGGGGGACAGGTAGCCTCGGTCGAACTGCATGCCCTCGACCACCTCGAGGACCGACTCCATCGACTTGGCTTCCTCGACGGTGATCACCCCCTCCTTGCCAACCTTCTCCATCGCCTCGGCGAGCATCTTGCCGATGGTCTCGTCGCTGTTCGCCGAGATGGTGCCGACCTGGGCGATCTCGTTGGAGTCGCGCGTGGGCTTCGACATGTTCTTGAGCTCGCCGACGATCGCTTCGACCGCCTTGTCGATGCCCCGCTTGAGCTCCATGGGGTTCACCCCCGCGACGACGAGCTTGCTGCCCTCGCGGAAGATCGCCTGGGCGAGCACGGTGGCGGTGGTGGTGCCGTCCCCGGCGACGTCGGAGGTCTTGCTGGCGACCTCCTTCACCATCTGGGCACCCATGTTCTCGAACCTGTCCTCGAACTCGATCTCCTTGGCCACGGTGACGCCGTCCTTCGTGACCGTGGGCGATCCGAAGCTCTTCTCGATGACGACGTTGCGGCCCTTGGGACCGAGCGTCACGCGCACCGCGTTGGCCAGCTGGTTCACACCGGCCAGCAGCTTGGCGCGTGCCTCTTGATCGAACTTGATCTCCTTGGCAGCCATGATCCGTCTCTCCTTATTCGCAGACGCCGAGGACGTCGTCCTCGCGGATGATCAGGTGCTCCTCGCCCTCGATCGTGACCTCGGTGCCCGAGTACTTGCTGAACAGGATGCGGTCACCCTTCTTGACGTCGAGCGGCTGGAGCGTGCCGTCTTCCTTCACCTTGCCCTTGCCGGCAGCGACGACCTTGCCTTCCGACGGCTTCTCCTTGGCGGTGTCGGGGATGATGATCCCGCCCTTGGTCGTCTCCTCCTCCTCGATCCGCTTCACGAGAATGCGGTCCTGGAGCGGACGAATCTTCATGGGAGTCGTTCCTCCACAAGCCGCGCCCTGCTTGGGGGAGGGCGCGCGCGCTGAAGTTGGGATTCCGGCGGTCCGAGCCGGGGCTCCGGTCCGGTGCTCCGCCTCCGCTGGCACTCGGCACTCCCGAGTGCCAGACGGCGCCCACTGTAGGCACAATCCCGGGGGGCGCAAGGCGCTCCGCGAAAAATCCCTCTCCGTGGAAATCCCGAGCCGATTCCATAGCCTGGAGCGAGCAGGCCGGGTCGTGGGCTCAGGCCGCCGTGCGGGCCGTCCGATCCGGGTCCAGGGAGGTGGATCGATGTCCCGAGGGGCCGGGGAGCCGGCGGTCTCCCTGATCGAGCAGACCCCCCCGCGCGTGCTGTTCGCCGAGCTGCTGGCGGGCGCGCTGGAGCGCACCCGGGTCGAGCCCACCCCGGCGGCCACCCACTACCTGGTCGAGCTGCTGCACCAGCAGGTGCGACCCGCACCGCTGGTCCGCGACGCCGATGGCGCGCCCGAGACGCTGGCGGAGGGCCTGCTGAGGGCTCGCCTGGAGCGCGGCACCGCCCGCATCACGCGGCTGCGCCGGCTGGGCGACCGCGCGCTGTTCGTTTCCGGCTTCTTCGGCGACAGCCTGGAGCGCAAGCTGCCGGGCAGGACCTACTGGGGCGACGCCGGGCGCCTGGCCTATGCGCAGCTCGCCAGCCGGCTGGCCGAGCGCGTCTGGGCGCGGCTGTTCGCCGAGCTGGCCGAGCGCTTCGGTGACTTCGTCGAGGTCCTGACCGAGGTCGGCGACACGACGCGAGCCGAGACCGGTGGCCTCCGGGGCGTCTACGAGCGCTTCCTGCGCGACGGCCGCGAAGCGGATCGGCGCCGGCTGCTGCGCCGCGGCCACGCCCTGCCGACGCGGCTGCCCCGGGCCAGCCAGTGAGGGCGCTGCGTCGCCGGGTCGCGTCGGTCCAGCGCTGGCTCACCGCGATCTATCGGCTGGAGCTCGACCTGCGCGCCGAGTGCTTCGTGATGGAGCCGGAGCGGGCCCGCGCGCTGCTGCCGGCCGCCAGCCCGCGCAGCGGCGTGGTGGTGCTCCAGGAGGGAGAGGAGGTCTTCCTCGGGCTGTACATCGACCCGGTCGACGCCCTCGACCCGCCGACCGTCGTCGAGGAGACCAGCCACCTGCTCTGCCTGGCGTGGCACGCGGCGCAGCACCGGCCGGTCTCGTGTCTCCACCTCGAGCTGCAGGGCGAGGTGGACCGCTACGCGGTGACGCGGCTGGCCGGGGGCGACGGCCTGGGGCACTTCCGCGGCTTCGCCTGGGCGGAGTGGATGGATCGCCCCACGCGCCAGCGCTACCGCACCGCGCACCTCGCCGCGCAGCGTTACTGCCGGGGTCTCGAACGCCGCTTTCCACGCCGCGCCGACACGCCCGCCCTGCTCGCGGAGCTGCGCCGCTTCTACCGCGCCGACGCGCGGGACAAGCTCGGCGCCGCGGCTTGACTTTCGCTCCATTTTCGCGACGCTCCGGAGCCATGGCCCTGACCCGCCGGCAGCGAGAGGTCTACGACTTCATCCACAGCTTCGTTGCGGAGCGCGGCTACTCGCCGAGCCTCGAGGAGATCGGGGCCGCCTTCGGCCTGTCCTCGGTCGCAACGGTCCACAAGCACGTGCAGCACCTCGTCGACAAGGGGCTGCTGCGCAAGGCCTGGAATCGCTCGCGCTCGCTCGAGCCGCTCGAGACGCCGGCCGGCGGCAGCGTCTCGCTGCGGCTGGCGGGGGTCGTCGCCGCCGGGGCCCCGATCGAGGCCATCGAGGACGCGGAGACGATCGAGGTGCCTCGCGCTCTCGCCCCCCGGTCGGGCAACCACTTCGTGCTGCGCGTGCAGGGCGATTCCATGCTCGGCGAGCAGATCCGCGACGGCGACTACGTGGTCGTCGAGAGCCGACCGGAGGCGCGCAACGGGGAGACGGTGGTGGCGCTGATCCGCGGCCAGGACGCCACCCTCAAGAAGCTCTACCGCAAGGGCGCCTCGGTGCGGCTCGAGCCGGCGAACCCGCGCATGCAGCCGATCGAGGTGGCCGCCGCAGACGTCGAGATCCGGGGCGTGGTGCGAGGTCTGCTGCGCCGCTACTAGCGGCGCGCGCGTCGGCTGCTTGCAGGGGGGGGTGCCCCGGCTACCCTCTCTTCGAGAATTCTTTGATTTTCAAGGGGTTGCGGCAGGATGGTCCGGCTGACCCGCGCGATCGAGTTCTCGACCTCGCTGCGCTACGCGCTGGCGGGTCTGTCGGAGCGCGAGAATCGCCAGCGCTTCGGCCCGCGGGCGAGGCAGCACGGCCACAACTACCGGCTCGAGGTGACGGTGCGCGGCGAGCCCGACCCCCGCACGGGCATGGTCGTCGACCTCAAGATCATGGAGCGCTTCGACCACCGGGATCTCAACTGCGACACCGACTACTTCGAGAAGCAGCTGCCCACGCCGGAGAACTTCGTGCGGGTGATCCGCGAGATCCTGGCGGACCGGCTCCCCGGCGGGGTGGTGCTCGACCGGCTGCGGCTGCAGCCCGACGCCGACACCTGGGTCGACTGGATCGAGGACGAGACGCGCCCGTGATCCAGCTGACCCGCTGCTACCGCTTCCCCGCGGCGCACGTGCTGAGCCGCGAGGACCTCAGCGCGGAGGAGAACCAGCGTCTCTACGGCAAGTGCGCCAACCCCGGTGGCCACGGCCACGACTACGGCGTCGAGGTGACCGTGCGCGGTCCCGTCGACCGGCACAGCGGCGAGGTGATCGATCGCGACCACCTCGATGCACTGGTCGAGGAGCGCGTGCTGCGCCGCTTCGCACATCGCCTGCTCAACGACGACGAGCTGTTTTGCGACCGCGTACCCACCGCGGAGAACCTCGCGCGCGCGATCCACGAGCGGCTCGAGGCCGCCGTCGCCGAGCGCGGTGAGGCCCGCCTGGCGCGCGTGCGCGTGATCGAGACGCGGAAGAACTTCTTCGCATATGGAGACACGGCATGAGCGAGACCGAGAAGCCCGACGCCATCGAACCCCTCGTCGAGGGGCTGCTCAAGGAGCTGGGCGAGACGCCCGGCCGCGACGGGCTGGTGAAGACGCCGAAGCGGGTGGCGAGATCGCTGCGCTTCCTGACGCGGGGCTATCACCAGGATCCTCAGGAGATCCTGAACGACGCGCTCTACGAGGTCACCTACGACGAGATGGTGATCGTCAAGGACATCGAGCTCTACAGTCTCTGCGAGCACCACATCCTGCCCTTCTTCGGGCGGGCCCACGTTGCCTACATCCCCAACGGCAAGGTGGTCGGGCTCTCGAAGATCCCCCGGCTGGTGGACATGTTCGCGCGCCGTCTGCAGGTGCAGGAGCGTCTGACCTCGCAGATCGCCGAGACGCTCGAGTCGGTGCTCCGGCCCAAGGGCGTTGCCGTGGTGGTGGAATCGATCCACCTGTGCATGATGATGCGCGGAGTCTCCCAGCAGAACTCGTTCGCCATCACCAGCTCGCTGCGCGGGGAGTTCGAGTCGGATCCCAAGACCCGCGCGGAGTTCATGAACCTGCTGCGTCACCAGAAGCAGTCGTTCGCCTAGGCCGCGCCGACCGGGCCTAGCGGCGGCCCAGGGCGTCGAGGTTGATGGCCAGCTGGCCTTGCTCGGCGAGCTGCTCGCGGCGCTGGTCGATCCAGGTCTCGGTCAGCAGGTTGAGCTTCTGGCTCTCGAGCCGCTGGCGCTCGGCGGCCACCTGCACCTCGACCTCCTCGGGCGAGGGGGCCTCGCGCTCCAGCACCTGCAGCAGCGCGAGCTTGTCGCCCACCTCGAAGATGCGGTCCGAGCTCTGGCCGGGCTCCAGCGTGAAGGCGACCGCCATCAGCTCCTGGGCCGCGCCGAGACCCGGGACGAAGCCGTCGGGCCGCCGCGTGAGCAGGCCGGTGCGCTCCAGGGTCAGGTTCGCCCCGCGCGCAGCGTCCTCCAGCGAGCTTCCCGCGCGCACCGCCTCGGCGAGGGCCTCGGCGCTGGCCTGCACCTCCCGCCGGCCCGCCTCGCGGCGCAGCAGCTCGAAGGCCAGCTCCTCGCGGACCTCCTCGAAGGTGTGGTGCTCGGCCGGCTTGCGATCCTCGACGCGGATGATGTGGAACCCGTAGGGCGTGCGGACCGGTTCCGAGAGCGTGCCCGGCTCCAGCGAGAAGGCCGCCTCCTCGAAGGCGGGCACCATCTGACCGCGCCGGAAGTAGCCGAGGTCGCCACCGTTCGCGCGGGAGCCGGGGTCCTCGCTGACCTCCTCGGCGACCGCGGCGAACGCCTCGCCGGCACGCAGACGCTCGAGCACCTCCTGCGCCCGGCGCTCCACCGCCGCCACCTCCTCCTCCGAGGCGTCGTCCGGCACCCTCAGCAGCACGTGGCGGGCGCGGGCCTGCTCCGGCACCTGGTAGCGGTCCGCCCGGGTCTCGTAGAGGGCGCGGGCCTCGGCCTCGCGCGTGGCCAGGAACGCCGCGATCGCCGCCTCGTCACGCTCGAACTCGTCCGCGGGGGGGGTGGTGTCGAGGGCCACGAAGGCGATCCGCACCTTCTCCAGCCGGCGCTCCACCGCCTCCCGGGCCTCGCCCGGGGAGACGCGGGCCTGGCTCCGGATCACGCGCATCAGCTTGCTAGCGAGCGACGCGCGACGCTGCTGCTCGCGGAACAGCCGCTCGCTGCCGAACTGGTACGCGACCCAGCCGTCGAAGGCCTGCTTGTCGAATCCCCCGCTGGCGTCTCGGAAGATGGCGTTGGAGAGGATCTCCCGCTCCACCTCCTGCTTGGCCACCGTGAGCCCCAGCCGCTCGGCCTCGAGCGCAAGGATCGCCCGCTGCAACAGCACCTGGCCGGTGGCCGCATCCAACGTGTCGCTGAGCGCGCGAGCATCGAACTGCTCGCCCAGCGCCTGGCGGTACTGCTCCGTGTACTGCTCGCGGGTGCGCTCGAACTCTCCGAGACCGATGCGCTGCGTGCCGGCCACGATGACGGCGTCTCCGCTGCGGCCCCGGAGCGGGCCGCCGAGGCCGATGAAGAAGATGAAGACCCCGCCGACGCCCACCACGAAGAGCGCGGTGACCCAGCGCTGGCCCCTGCGAATCACGTCGAGCATCCCGGGGATGTACCCGAGCCGGACCGGGTCGGCCAACTCGCGATGCCGGGGCGGCGGCGCGCGGCCGCCGGCGCCGCGACGGGGGGCCGACCCCCGTCTGGCGGTTGATTCCCCGCGGGCCGCTTGGTACGCTCGCCGAAGCTCTTCGGGGGCGAAAAACGGCTTGAGAAAACGATCACTTAGGCGAGTGCTTGGCGTTCGATGCAAGGCGCTCGAGAGGGGCGCGGCGTGATCCTCGATCCGATCCTCGGCTGGTTCTCCAACGATCTCGCGATCGACCTCGGAACGGCCAACACGGTGGTGTACGCCAAGGGCAAGGGCATCGTCGTCTCCGAGCCCAGCGTCGTCGCCGTGGTGCGAGACGCGCGCGGCATCGACAAGGTCCACGCCGTCGGCAAGGAGGCGAAGGAAATGCTCGGGCGCACCCCGGGCAACATCGTCGCCATCCGTCCCATGAAGGACGGCGTGATCGCCGACTTCGAGATCACCGAGGCGATGCTCCGCTACTTCATCGCCCGGGTGCACGACCGCAAGCGCATGGTGCGACCGCGCATCGTGATCGCCGTGCCGTCGGGCATCACCGAGGTCGAGAAGCGCGCGGTCCGCGAGTCGGCGATGTCGGCGGGCGCTCGCGAGGTCTACCTGATCGAGGAGCCCATGGCCGCGGCCATCGGAGCCGGCCTGCCCGTCACGGAGCCCTCCGGCAACATGATCATCGACATCGGGGGGGGCACCACCGAGGTGGCCGTGATCTCGCTCTCGGGCATCGTCTACTCGAACTCGGTTCGCGTGGGCGGCGACAAGATGGACGAGGCGATCATCAACTACGTCAAGCGCAAGCACAATCTACTGATCGGGGAGCGTTCGGCCGAGATGATCAAGATCAACATCGGGACCGCCTATGCGGTGGAGGAGCCCGAGTCGATCGAGGTCAAGGGCCGGGATCTGGTCGCCGGTGTGCCGAAGACCCTGGAGATCAAGTCGGATGAGGTACGCGAGGCCCTGGCCGAGCCCGTGAACGCCGTGGTCGAGAGCGTCAAGATCGCCCTGGAGCGGACCCCGCCCGAGCTCGCCGCCGATATCGTCGACAAGGGCATCGTGCTGGTGGGAGGGGGCTCGCTGCTGCGCAACCTGGACGTCCTGCTCCGGGAGGCCACCGGCCTGCCGGTGATGCTGGCGGAGGATCCCCTCACCGCGGTGGCGATCGGGTCGGGTCGGACGCTGGACGAGCTGTCGTTGCTGAAGGAAATCGCGATCAAGTCCTAGCCCCCACCCCCCCGGGTGCGGATGGATGACCGAAGCCCAGAACCGAATACGCCTCTCGCTGCTCGTGGTGGCGCTGGTCGGCATGGCCACCGTGAGCATGGTGGTCGACCGCCGCTCCCTGCGCGCTGGCGGCCGCGAGCTGCCCTCCTGGGCCGGCCCCGTGCTGGACGCTGCGGTGCCGGTGCAGAAGGCGGTGGCGCTGCCCGTCGACCTGCTGCGGCACGGCTGGAGGC
>Ga0307429_1000845_pt1 | contig 16074 bp, 12 predicted proteins | sample SalMarWE160230MG_FD_202151 | JGI IMG/M metagenome (GOLD analysis project Ga0307429, IMG submission 202151) | Salt marsh sediment microbial communities from the Plum Island Ecosystem LTER, Massachusetts, United States - WE1603-230 | ecosystem: Environmental > Aquatic > Marine > Intertidal zone >...
GCTGCAGCTCGCCGAGGGCGAGCGCGTGCAGGCGACGCTCCCCGTGCGCAGCTTCGACGACGCAGAGTCGGCGTACGTGATGCTGGGCACCCGCAAGGGGGTCGTGAAGAAGACGCGGCTCGGAGCCTATTCGAATCCCCGCCGCGGCGGCATCATCGCCATCAACCTCGACGAGGAGGACGAGCTGATCGCAGCGATCCGCACCGACGGCACGCAGGAGGTGCTGATCGCCAGCCAGAACGGCAAGTCGATCCGCTTCACCGAGAGCGAGGTGCGCCCGATGGGCCGCACCGCGGCCGGGGTGCGAGGCATGACCCTGGCCCAGAGCGACGAGGTCGTCGGCATGGAGATCCTCACCCCCGGCGCCACCATCCTCACCGTCACGGAGCGGGGCTACGGCAAGCGCACGCCGCTCGAGGACTACCGGCTCCAGCGTCGGGGGGGCCAGGGAGTGATCACGATCCGCACGACGGCGCGCAACGGCAAGGTGGTGCGGGTGGCCCAGGTGATGGACGACGACGAGGTCATGCTCATCACCGACGGCGGCAAGGTCCTGCGCTGTCCGGTCTCCGGCATCTCCACGATGGGGCGGGCGACCCAGGGCGTGCGCGTGATGGACCTCGCCGAGGGCGAACGGCTCGTCTCGATGGCGCGCCTGGCGGAGCGCGACGTGGCGGATCCGGACGCTGGCGACGCCGCCGAGGACTGAGCCGGTGGAGACGAAGCGCTCGGAAGAGCTCTTCGCGCGCAGCCGGCGCGTGGTTCCCGGCGGGGTGAACTCGCCGGTCCGGGCGTTCGGCTCGGTGGGCGGCGTCCCGCGCTTCATCGCCCGCGGCGAGGGCTGCCGGGTCTTCGACGTCGACGGCAACGAGTACATCGACTACGTGGGCTCGTGGGGTCCGCTGATCCTGGGTCACGCCGATCCCGGCGTGCTGCGCGCCGCCGGCGAGGCGATGGCGCGCGGCAGCAGCTTCGGCGCGCCCACCGAGGGTGAGGTCGAGCTGGCGGAGCGGCTCTGCGAGGCGCTGCCCAGCCTGGAGCAGGTGCGGCTGGTCGGCTCCGGCACCGAGGCCAGCATGAGCGCGCTGCGCCTGGCGCGGGCGGTCACCGGGCGCAATCGCGTGCTCAAGTTCGAGGGCTGCTACCACGGCCACGTCGATGCGTTGCTCGTGGGCGCCGGCAGCGGCGTCGCGACGCTCGGCATTCCGGGCTCTCCCGGAGTGCCGGGGAGCTTCACGGAGCTCACGCTGCAAGCGCCCTACAACGATCTCGCCGGCGTGGCGGAGGCCTTCGAGCGCTGGCCGGACGAGGTCGCCTGCGTGATCGTCGAGCCGGTCGCCGGCAACATGGGCTGCGTGCCGCCGCTGCCGGGCTTTCTCGAGGGCCTGCGCGAGCTCTGCGACCGCCGCGGCGCCCTGCTGATCTTCGACGAGGTGATGAGCGGCTTCCGCGTCGCGTGGGGGGGCGCGCAGCTGCGCTACGCAGTCGAGCCGGACCTCACCTGCCTGGGCAAGGTGGTGGGCGGCGGCTTCCCGGCGGCCGCCTACGGGGGGCGTCGCGAGTGGATGCGCTGCGTGGCGCCGGAGGGACCCGTCTACCAGGCGGGCACGCTCGCCGGCAACCCCGTCGCCGTGGCCGCCGGGCTCGAGACGCTGTGGCGGCTGCGGGAGCCCGGCGTCTACCCCGCGCTCGAGGCCATGACGCAGCGTCTGACGCAGGGCCTGGCGGAGGCTGCCTCGCGGGTCGGCCTGCCGCTCTGCACCGCCGCGGTGGGCGGCATGTTCGGGTTCTTCTTCCACCCGGGACCGGTGACCTGCTTGGAGGCGGCCCGCCAGGCCGACGCCGCACGCTTCCGGGCCTTTTTCCACGCGATGCTGGACGCGGGCGTCTACCTGGCGCCGTCGCCCTACGAGGCCGGCTTCGTCTCGCTCGCCCACGGCGCCGCCGAGATCTCCGCCACGCTCGACGCGGCCGGCAAGGCCCTCGAACGCATCGCTGCCGCGCGTTGAGCCGGCGGGGCGCCTTGGCTAGGATCCGCCGCGTTCCGGGGCTCGGGCTCTACGGACCCGAGCCTTCGTGCTTGGGGACCCCGCCGCGCGTGGCGGATCCCGTTGCGGCCGGCGCACGATGACGGGCGGGTCCGAAGACAGACGACAGGCTGAGCGGCGACTCACGGCTCGACGCCAGGCGCTCGCGTACCAGGGCGCCTTCGAGGCCGTGATCGCGATCCTGGTAGCGGCGGGCATCGGATACGCGGTCGACGCGCACTTCGACGTGGCTCCGGTCGGGCTGCTGGTCGGGGTCGCGGTGGGCTTCGGCTCCTTCGTGTTGCGGCTGCTGAGGCTCGGCCGCCGCCTCCAGGAGCTCGCCCAGAGCGACGAGGAAGACACGGGCCCGTGAGGATCGATCCGATCGAGCGCATCAATCTCACGCTCTCCGCGGGCGCGGTGGCGGCCTCGCTGGTGCTGGCGACGCCGGCCTTCGCCCTCAGCCTGGCGGTGGGAGCGCTGCTCGAGGCCGTGAACTTCCGGGGCCTGCGCCGGCAGGCGCAGTTCCTGTTCTGGGGCCAGATCCGCAGCGGCTCCAGCTGGAGCGGCATCTTCGCGCTGCGCTTCGGCATCCTGGTGATCGGCATCGGCGCGGCCCTGGCCTTCGGCGCGGATCCGGCGGGTCTGCTGGTCGGTCTCTCGCTGATCATGCCGGCGGCCGTCATCGAGGCCTGGCGCACGCGGCCGCCGATCGACCCCCACGCGCGCGCTCTCGCATCCGACGACCCGGAGTGGGAGCGCTGGAACGCCTGGCTGGCCCGCGAGCGCGAGGAGACCGAGGAAGCCGAGCGATGATCCTCCACGAGATCGAGCATTGGATCCACCTGTCCTGGGTGCTGCAGGCGGCGCTGCTGGCGGGTGCGCTGCTGGTCTTCGCCGGCGTGCTGGTGCGCCGCCGGCTGGCCGACCCGAACGCGGCCGTGGTGCCGGACGAGGGCGTGAGCCTGCGCAACCTGGTCGAGGTCATCGTCGAATTTCTCGGCGGCATGGCGGAAGAGCGCATGGGACCCGACTGGCGCAGGTACTTCCCGCTGGTCGGCACCATGTTCTTCTTCATCCTGCTCTCGAACCTGATGGGCCTGGTGCCGGGGCTCGCGGGCTCGACCAGCGACGCCAACACCACCTGGGCCTGGGCCATCCTCGCCTGGCTCTTCTACACGGCGATCGGCATCGCGCGCCACAAGGGCAAGTACATCGTCAAGTTCATGGGGCCGAGCTTCATGGAGCGGAAGATCGGCGGGCGCGTGATCCACTTCCGATGGCTCGCTCCCGTCTTCCTGCTGCTGGAGATCCCGCTCGACCTCGCGCGCATGCTCACGCTGGCGGTGCGCCTGCTCGCGAACATGTTCGCGGACCACACCGTGATCGCGGTCTGGCTCTCCCTGGTGCCGATCGGCGTGCCCGCGCTCTTCATGGGCCTCGGGCTCATCATCTCGTTCCTGCAAGCCTTCATCTTCGCCCTGCTCACCATGATCTACATCGGCCTGGCGCTCGAGGAGCCGCACTGAAGCGACCGGAGGCGCCGGTCCCACTTCCGGACAAAGGAGATCGTTCGACATGCGCAAGTTTGGGAAGCTTCTTCTGTTCACGGTGCTCTTCGTCGCGCTGCCGGCCGTCGCGTTCGCGGCGGACGAGGGCGGCGGCAGCGGCACCTGGGGCTTGGCGCTGGGCGCCGGCCTGGCGATCGGACTCGCGGGTCTCGGCTGCGGCATCGGCCAGGGCCTGACCGCCGGCAACACCACCGCCGGCATCGCGCGCAACCCGGGCGCCGCGGGCGCGATGTTCACGAACTTCATCCTGGGGATGGTGCTGATCGAGTCGATCTCGATCTACGGGCTCGTGATCGCGCTCCTGCTCCAGGCCAAGATCTGAATCGGCGGCTCGCCGCACGCGCAGCCCGCGGTGACCCGGCGCCGCAGGAGACGCCGGGCGGGAACACGACGTGGGGCCTCACCCCGTTCAAATCCCCACGCCGAAACCACGTTCCCGCCCGGCGACTCGCGTCCCGCCTACCCCCGGTCCCGTTAGAGGGGTTCGGCGGGTGTGCCCTGCGGCACCGGTCGGCTGCTGGAGCAAGCGCCGTGCCGGGCCTGCGCGTCCCGGGCGGCGCGTCCGAAACGCAGCGGGCACGCGGGGTTTGCCGACGGGACCCGCCGCTCCGCGCGCGTCCTGGTGAACCGTCGGTTGCATCCAGCCCGTGAACCCCGGGCAGCTGATCGCCTTCGAGGGCCTCGACGGGTGCGGCAAGACCACCCAGGTGGAGCGGCTGGCTGCGCGCCTGCGCCTCGCGGGCAGCGATCCGCTGCTGACGCGCGAGCCCAGCGACGGCCCCTGGGGCCGGCGCATCCGCGCCATGGCGCGCGGCGGCGAGCTGCTGGCAGTCGAGGAGGAGCTGCACTGGTTCGTCGAGGACCGGCGCGAGCACGTGGCGACGCTGGTCGCCCCGGCGCTGGCAGAGGGGCGGCTGGTGGTGACGGATCGCTACTTCCTGTCGACGGTGGCCTACCAGGGCGCCCGCGGTCTGGAATGGCGGCAGCTGCTGGCGCGCAGCGAGGCGGAGTTCCCGCTGCCGGACCTCGTCGTGCTGCTCGATATCGGGCCCGAGCTCGCGCTCGAGCGGGTGCGCACGCGCGCGCCGGGCCTCGAGACGCTCTTCGAGCGGCGCGAGCGGCTCGCCCGGGTCGCCGAGATCTTCCGCGCGATCGAGCGTCCCTATCTCGAGCGTCTCGACGCTGCGGCGGCACCGGAGCGGGTGGCGGAGGCGGTGGCCGCCTGCGTACGGCGTCGGCTGGAGCTGCCGTAGCGGGCGGGCGGGCGGGCGTGGGCGTGGCGCCCGGACGCCAGCGCAGCGCGGACCGGTCAGCCGAAGAGCGGGCCGGCCAGGGCGCGCCCGGTGTGGCTCATCGGGTGCTGGGCCACCTCCTCCGGTGTGCCCTGCACGACGATCTCCCCGCCCTTCTCTCCGCCCTCCGGTCCCAGGTCGATGACGTGGTCGGCGGTCTTGATCACGTCGGGGTGGTGCTCGATCACGACGACGCTGTTGCCGAGGTCGACCAGCCGATTGAGGACGTCGAGCAGGCGCTGGACGTCGGCGAAGTGCAGGCCGGTGGTCGGCTCGTCCAGCAGGTAGAGCGTGCGCCCCGTGCTCCTGCGCGAGAGCTCCTTCGCCAGCTTGATGCGCTGGGCCTCCCCGCCCGAGAGCGTGGTGGCCGGCTGTCCGAGATGGACGTAGTCGAGGCCCACGTCGTGGAGCGTCTGGAGCGGCCGGCGCACGCTCGGCACCGCGTCCATGAAGGCCAGCGCCTCCTCGACCGTCATGTCCAGCAGCTCGGCGATCGTCCGACCCTTGTAGGTGATCTCGAGCGTCTCGCGGTTGTAGCGCCGGCCGCCGCAGACCTCGCAGGTGACGAACAGGTCCGGCAGGAAGTGCATCTCGATGCGCAGCAGCCCGTCGCCCTGACAGGCCTCGCAGCGCCCACCCTTCACGTTGAAGGAGAAACGGCCCGGCCCGTAGCCGCGCACCCGCGACTCGGGCACCTGGCTGAAGAGCCGCCGGATGCCGTCGAAGACCCCGACGTAGGTGGCGGGGTTGCTGCGCGGGGTGCGACCGATGGGCGCCTGATCGACGCTCACCACCTTGTCGATCTCCTCGAGCCCGGCCAGCCGGTCGAAGCGTCCGGGGGGCTCGAGCGCGCCGTGCAGCCGAGCCGCCAACGCGCGGTACAGGCTGTCGTTCACGAGCGTCGACTTGCCGGAGCCCGAGACGCCCGTCACCACCGTGAACAGGCCCAGCGGAACGCGCAGCGTCAGACCCTTCAGGTTGTGCTGGCGACAGCCCGTCATCACCAGCGCGCGGCGACCGGGCGGGCGCCGACGGCGCGGGACCGGGATCGCGAGCCGCCCGGCGAGGTAGGCGCCGGTGAGCGACGCCGGCTCCCGCAGGATCTCCGCGGGGCTGCCCTGGGCGACGACCTGCCCGCCGTGGATGCCCGCTCCGGGCCCCATGTCGATCACGAAGTCGGCCGAGCGGATCGTCTCCTCGTCGTGCTCCACCACGATCACGCTGTTGCCTGCGTCGCGCAGCTTCTCGAGGCTGTCGAGCAGGCGCCGGTTGTCGCGCGGGTGCAGGCCGATCGACGGCTCGTCGAGGATGTAGAGCACGCCCATCAGGGACGAGCCGACCTGGGTGGCCAGGCGGATGCGCTGTCCCTCGCCGCCCGAAAGGCTGGCGGCGCTGCGCCCCAGCGTGAGGTAGGGGAGACCCACGTCCGTCAGGAAGCGCAGGCGCTCGCGGATCTCCCGGAGCAAGCGCTCGGCGATGCGGCGCTGCGGGGTCGAGAGCTCGAGAGCGTCGACCCAGCGCGCTGCCTCGGAGACCGAGAGTCGACCAACGTCGGCGATCGAGGCGCCGGCCAGGCGCACGGCGCGCGCCTCCGGCCGCAGCCGGCTGCCCTGGCACTCGGGGCAGGGGCGCGCGCCGCGATAGCGCACCAGACCCTCGCGTTCGCGCTCGCTGCCCTGCTCGAAGCGTCGCCCCAGCTCGCCCAGCACACCGTCCCAGCGCCGCGTGAAGACCTGCCCGCGACCCGAGCGGCGGACCTCGAGCGTCAGCTCGTGGCCGCCGTGCAGGATGCCGCGTCGCGCGCGCTCCGGGAGCTCGCGCCAGGGGGTCTCGAGCTCGATCCGGTGGTGTCGAGCCAGCGCGGCGAGGAGCCCTCGGTAGTAGCGCGGGGCGCGGCGCGCGCTCCAGGGTGCGATGGCGCCTGCCGCGAGCGAGAGCGTGGGGTCCGGCACCACCAGCGCAGGGTCGAACTCGTCGCGGGTTCCGAGCCCGTCGCAGGCGCGACAGGCTCCGTGGGGGCTGTTGAAGGAGAACATGCGCGGGGCGATCTCCGGGAAGGAGACGCCGCAATCCACGCAGGCGTTGCGCTCCGACAGCGGCACCTCCTCGCGGCCGGGTCCGACGTCGAGGATCGCCAGGCCGCTGGCCAGACGCAGCGCGGTCTCGAGCGATTCCGCGATGCGGCTGCGCACCGACTCCTTGACCACCAGTCGATCCACCACCAGCTCGATCGAGTGGCGCGCGGTCTTCGCCAGTCGAATCGGCTCGGAGAGGTCGCGGAGCTCGCCGTCGATGCGCGCGCGCACGAAACCCAGCCGCCGGAACTGGTCGAGCTCCTTGCGGTACTCACCCTTGCGGTCGCGCACCACCGGAGCCAGCACCTGGACCCGCTCGCCCTCGCCCAGACCGACGACGCGGTCGGTCATCTGCTGCACGGTCTGGCTCGCGATCGGCTTGCCGCAGCTCGTGCAATGCGGCTGCCCGACCCGCGCGAACAGCAGGCGCAGGTAGTCGGCGATCTCGGTGGTGGTGCCCACGGTGGAGCGGGGGTTGCGGCTGACCGTCTTCTGCTCGATCGCGATCGCCGGCGACAGGCCCTCGATCGAATCGACGTCGGGCTTGCGCATCTGGTCGAGGAACTGCCGCGCGTAGGCCGACAGGGACTCGACGTAGCGGCGCTGCCCCTCGGCGTAGAGCGTGTCGAAGGCCAGGGAGGACTTGCCCGAGCCCGAGAGGCCCGTGATCACCACCAGGCGGTCGCGCGGGAGGTGCACCTCGAGGTCGCGCAGGTTGTGCTCGCGGGCACCGCGAATGACGATCTCGGTCGGCGAGGCGGCCGCGGGGGTCACGGCGTGGCCTGGTCCTCCGCCCCGCCCCCGAGGATGTCGTAGCCGTCCAGCGACGACTCGAACTGCGTGCGCTCCTCGTCGCTCGTGAACTGGGCGGCATCGGCGAAGTAGCCGCGTCGCTCGATGAAGGTCGACCTGCGCAGCTCCTCCATCCACTCCCGGTACTGCTCGGAGAGCTTCGTCTCGTAGACCGCCGTCTGCAGCATCGGCTTGGCCTGCTCGTAGGCGATCGGCTTCCACTCCTTGCGTTCGAGGAGCTTGACCATGGTGCAGCCGAAGGGCAGCTCCTGGGTCGCGCTGACGTCTCCCTCCGCGAGCGGCTCGACCAGCTCGACCATCCAGCCGGCCATCGAGTCGACGTGCAGCCAGCCGATGTCGCCGCCCTGCTGCGGGGCTGCCGCCGAGTAGGCCTGGGCGGCGTCTTCGAAGGAGGCGCCTTGCAGGATCTTCTCGCGCAGCTGGGTCAGGAAGTCGCAGGCCATGGCCGACGTCGCTCCGACCTCCTGGTTGGCGGCGATCAGGATCTGGCGCAGGTGGACCGTGGTGCCCTCGCGCGGCTGGTCGGCGAACTGCTCCTTGTAGAGCTTCCGGAGGTCCTCGTCCTCGACGTGCACCCGCGAGCCCACGACCGCGTTCACCACCTTGCGGCGCTCGAGCTCGTGCTTGATCTCCGCGCGGTAGGCGTCGTACGGCATGCCCTGCGAGACCACACTGCGCTTGAGCTGCTCGAGGCCGAGGCCGTTCTCCTGCGCGATCGAGCCGATCGCACCGTCCACTTCGGCATCGGTGGCCTGGAGATCCAGCTCCCGTACGACCTTCTCGACCAGGCGCCGCTCGATCATCGTCTCGAGCCCGTTGGCGCGGAGCTTCGCGATCTCGGCCTCGGGCGCGCCGGCGGCGCGCAGGCGCCGCTCGTTGGGGGCCACCAGGTCCACCACCTCCGAGACCAGCACGATGTCGGTGCCGACCTGGGCCGCGATGCCGTCGACCAGCTCCTCTTCGGCGTGCGCCGACCAGGCCAGCAGCCACAGGCAGGCGAGGGAGGAGTGCAGCAGGCGACGCATCGGATCGCTCCGGAAGGGGGGTCGGAACCGAAGGCGCGAGGATAGCCCCCCGCCGGGCAGCGGACGACGCGGGGGGGCGCGCGCCTCGGCTACCCTGAGCGCCCGGTGGCGCGAGGCGGCGCGGAGAGGGCGGGCAGCCGGCCCGGGCTGGAGCGGGCGGTGGCCGCGGCGATCCTGCTGGTGCCGCTGGCAGCGCTCGCGCTGCGCTGCAGCGTCTCGCGCGAGCTTCCGTATCTGCCCGCGCGGCCCGACGCGCCGTGGGTCGTGGCGCCGGCACCGGTGTCCGCGGAGCTCCAGCAGTGGGGCGAGACACAGGTGCCGGTCACCCGCTTCACGCGGCGCTTCCGCGCGACGTCGCGCGACGCGGCGGCGCGGCTCGAGCTGTGCGCGCTGGGCGAGGCGCGCGTGGTGCTGAACGGCGCGGAGCTCGCGCGGCTGCCCCGGCGCGGGCTGCGCGGGCGGGCCCACGGAAGCGTGGAGATCGGCGGGGCGCTGCGCCCCGGTCAGAACGAGCTGCGGGTGGAGATCGCGAACGCCACCGGGCCGGCCGCGCTGTCCCTGAGGAGCGAGGGTCTCGAGGAGGTCGTGCGTTCCGGCCCGTCCTGGAGCGTCAGCCAGGGAGAGCGGGTCTACGCCCGAGCCGCGCCGGCCGACGACACGCGCATCAACCCGCGCTCGCTCGCGCTCGAGACGCCGGCCGAGGCGCTGCGTCAGAAGGGCGACGCGCTGCTGGCCCTCTGCGTGCTCGGCGCGGTCGGCTCCTGGTGGCTGCAGCGTGCGCCGGGAGATCGCACCGAGCGCGCGCTGGCCTGGGCGGCGCCGCTGCTCGGCAGCGCCGCTTGGCTCTGGCTCGGCGTCGCCAAGGTCGTCCACATTCCCGCCGCCATCGGCTTCGACGCGCGCCACCACCTGCTCTACGTCGACCGCCTGCTGAGCGGGACGCTGCCGCTCGCGACCGACGGCTGGTCGACCTATCACCCGCCGCTCTTCCACGCCCTGGCGGCCGCGCTCGTCGCCGCCGGGGGCGGGGAGGCAGGTCTCAAGGCGCTGCCGATGCTGGCCGGGATCGGCACGCTGTGGATGGCGTGGCTGCTGGCGCGCCGCCTGTTCCCCGAGGCCCCCCGCCTGTCCGCCCTGGCGGCGCTCTTCGCCGCGACCCTGCCGGTCCATCTCTACAGCGCCAGCTACTTCTCGAACGAGGCGCTGCACGCCTGCCTGGCCAGCGCCGCGCTCGTCGTCGCCACCGAGTGCCTGCTCGCGCAGCGCGTGCGGCTGGCGAAGCTGGCGCTCGCCGCGCTGCTCTTCGGCCTGGCCGCACTGTCCAAGTTCACGGTGCTCGCGACCGTGCCGGTGGCGCTCGGCTTCCTCTTCTGGAAGCTGGCGCTGGTGGAGCGGGCGGGCCGGGCCCGCACGGCGGGCGCGCTGGCCGTCTTCGCGGGCGTGTTCCTGCTGGTCGCCGGCTGGTTCTACGCGCGCAGCTGGCTGCACTACGGTACGCCCGTGGTCGGCAACTGGGCGCTGCCGGGTGCGGACCAGCGCTGGTGGCAGCAGCCGGGCTTCCACACCGCCGCCTACTACCTGCGCTTCGGCGAGGCGCTGCGCCATCCCTACCTGGCGGGATTCCACTCCTTCTGGGACTCGCTCTACTCGACCTTCTGGGGCGATGGCTTCGTGGCCGGGCGCACGGACCCCTACCAGCGCCATACCTTCTGGGACTACGGCTTCATGTCCGCCGGCTACTGGCTGGCGCTACCGGCCAGCGTCCTGCTGCTGGCGGGCGGCGTGCGGCTGCTGCGCGAGGCGCTGGGCCGGGGACCTGCGCATCGGCGCCTGGCGCTCGGCTGGCTCGCCACGGCCGGCTATGCGGTCGGGTTCGCCTTCCTGAGCCTGACGCTGGCCCTGCCGTTCTTCGCCCAGGCCAAGGCGGCCTACCTGCTGATGCTGACCGGACCGCTGGCGCTGGCGTTCGCCGCCGGCTTCGACGCGCTCGACGCGCGGCTCGGCCGCGCGCCGCGCGCGCTGCTCCACGGCTGGCTGACCGCCTGCGCGGGAGCCTTCTTCCTGGCCTTCGCCGCCTAGGCGAAGCCGGGCCGACGCCCTCGGGGGTCATTGGCTGCTTCGAGAGGAACCGTATTGGATCTTTCCGGGACGCATGGGCTCCCCTAGGCTCGCTGTGCGCTGGCTCGGCGCGCTTGCGCGCCGTGCGACCGCGCGGAGCGCCGGATGAGATGGCTGCTGCTGGTGATGGGCCTGGGCGGCCTCGCCAACGCGCTGTGGATGCTGGCGGGGCCGATGCACTGGTACGCGGAGCTGCCCGCCGCGGTGCCGGACACCGGCCCGTTCAACCCCCACTTCGTGCGGGACATCGGCTGCGCGTTCCTGACCCTCGGTGTCGCGCTGGTCTGGGCCGCCTTCTCGCAGCGCTTCCGCTACCCGCTGGTGGCGATCGCCGCCTGCTTCCTGGTGGCCCACGCGCTGCTCCATCTCTACGACACCGCCGTCGGGAACCTGCCGCACACGCACTGGTGGCTCGACCTCCCCGGCGTCTACCTGCCTGCCCTGGTGCTCGTCGCCGCGACCGCGCTGCTGCGCGGACGCCGAGGAGGAGAACATGCGACTTGACCCGATCGAGAAGCCTCGCAGCCTGCTGATGAGGCTCGGCTACGCCCTGGCGCGCCGTCGGCTCGGCAAGGTGCCGACGCCCTTCAAGGTGGTCTACGCGCGGGCGCCGCGGCTGGCGACGCCGAGCTACCGGGTGTCGAGGATCCTCGACGCGGGGCTCTCGCTCGAGCCGCAGCTGGTGCTGCTGCTGATGACCCACACCTCGCAGATCAACGGCTGCGGCTTCTGCGCGGATCTGCATCTGGCGCAGGCGGTGCAGGCGCGGCTCGGGATCGAGAAGTTCCGCGCGCTCTCGGAGTTCCGCTCCAGCGCGCTGTTCAGCGACCGGGAACGCGCCGCCCTCGCCTACGCCGACGAGGCGACCCGCCGGCGGCAGGTGGAGGACGCGACCTTCGAGGAGCTGCGCAAGCACTTCGACGAGCGGCAGCTGGTGGAGCTCACCTGGGTGAACGCCATCGGCAACTTCTTCAACCTGCTGGCCGTGCCGCTCGAGCTGGAGTCCGACGGGCTGGCCGAGCTGGCCCTCGCGAAGCGGGCCTAGCCGGCCGGAGCCCGAGCGCGAGCGAGGAGCGCGCGCGTGGCCCGGCAAGGCTAGGCGGCTCCCAGGTTCGCCAAGAGCCGCCGCGTGGCGCTGAAGAGCTCCCGGGGCGCGCCGCGCGGCGCGGGCGCGTGGATCTTCTGGCCCGGGGTGACCCGCAGCTGTCCGCGGGCCTGGGTGAGCAGGTTGAGCAGACGGCGCGGGTCGACGTGGGTCTTCTCCGCGGCGGTGAGGACGATCTCTCCCTTCAGCTGGTCGATGGCCGCCACCCCGAGGGCGCGCGCCTGGATCTTGATGCGGATCACCTCGATCAGGTTCTCGGCCTCCGCCGGCATGACGCCGAAGCGGTCGAGCAGCTCGTCGCGGATGCGGTCCACCTCGGCGTCGTCCCGGCAGCTCGCCAGCCGCTTGTAGAGCACCAGCCGCTGGCTGACGTCCGGGACGTAGTCCTCGGGCAGGCGGGCGGGCACCGGCAGGCGGATCTCCGGGTCGACCTCGCTCTCCACGACCTTGCCGCGCAGCTCGTCCATGGTCTCCTGGAGCATCTCCAGGTAGGTCTCGTAGCCCACCGCGGCGAGGTTGCCCGACTGCTCCGCGCCCAGCAGGTTCCCCGCGCCGCGGATCTCGAGATCGAGGTTCGCGAGGCGGAAGCCCGAGCCCAGCTCCGAGAGGTCCTGGATCGCCTCGAGGCGCCGCTCGGCGTCCGGCGAGAGCGCCTCCTCGCCCGGGATCAGCAGGTAGGCGTAGGCGCGCACGCTCGAGCGTCCGACGCGGCCGCGTAGCTGGTAGAGCTGCGCGAGGCCGAGCGCGTCGGCGCGATCGATCAGGATGGTATTGGCGCGCGGATTGTCGAGCCCGCTCTCGATGATCGTCGTGCACAACAGCACGTCGGACTCGCCGTGCATGAAGCGCAGCATGCGGTCCTCGAGATCGCGCTCGCGCATCTGGCCGTGGGCGACGATCACGCTGGCCTCGGGGACTGCCCGCGCCAGCATCCGGCCCACCAGGTCGATCGTCCGCACCCGGTTGTGGACGAAGAAGACCTGTCCGCCACGCCGCATCTCCCGCAGGATCGCCTCCCGGACCAGCGACTCCGAGGACCGGCAGACCTGCGTGCGGATGGCGAGGCGGTCGGCGGGCGGCGTGTCGATCACCGAGAGGTCGCGCACGCCCGCGAAGGACATCTGGAGCGTCCGGGGAATGGGCGTGGCCGTGAGCGTCAGCACGTCGACCGTCTTCTTGAGCTTCTTGATGCGCTCCTTGTGGGCGACGCCGAAGCGGTGCTCCTCGTCGATCACCAGCAGGCCGAGATCGCGGAACGTCACCTGCTTCTGGAGCAGCCGGTGGGTCCCGATCACGATGTCGACCTGGCCGGTGGCCAGGCCCTCACGCAGCCGGCGCGCCTCGGCCGCCGTGCGGAAGCGCGACAGCGATTCGATCTTCACGGGATAGCCGGCGAAGCGCAGCCGGAAGGACTCCTCGTGCTGCTGGCAGAGGATGGTGGTGGGAACGAGCACCGCCACCTGCTTGCCGTCCATCACGGCCCGGAACGCCGCGCGCACGGCCACCTCGGTCTTGCCGTAGCCGACGTCCCCGCACACCAGGCGATCCATCGCCTTGGGACGCTGGAGGTCGGCCAGGGAGTCCTCGATGGCCGCGAGCTGGTCGGGGGTCTCCTCGTAGGGGAAGGTCGCCTCGAACTCCTCGAGGAGCGCATCGCGCGGGGAGAAGGCGAAGCCCGGCGCCAGCTCGCGGGCGGCGTGAAGCGCCAGCAGCTCCTGCGCCATGTTGCGCAGCGAGCGCCGGATGCCGCGCTTGGCGCGCTCCCAGGTCTGACCCCCGAGCTTGTCGATGCGCGGCGCGTGGCCGTCCGAGCCCGCGTAGCGCTGGATCAGGTTGAGGCGGTGCACGGGCACGAAGAGGCGGGCCTCGTCGGCGTATTGGAGCCGCAGGAACTCGCCTTCGACGTCGCGCAGCGTCAGCTTCACCAGGCCCCGGTAGATTCCGATCCCGTGGTCGGCGTGCACCAGGTAGTCGCCCGTCTGCAGATGGCCCATCGACTCGACGGCGCTGCCCTCGGGCCAGCGCGCGCGCGTGCGGCGCTTCTCGCGCGGTCCGAAGATCTCCTCCTCGGTCACCACCGAGAGCTTCTCGATCGGGAGCGTGAAGCCCTCCGAGAGCGTGGCGATGCGGATCTCCACCCGGGCCCGGGCCGACCATCGCCACAGCGGCCGCGGCTCGCTGGCGATGCGGGCCCGGATGCCGTGCTCCGCCAGCAGGTGCCGCAGGCGCTCGGCCTGGGAGAGCGAGCCGCAGGCCAGCACGGTCCGCCAGCGCTCGGCCCGCCAGCGCTCGAGCCGCTCCACCAGCGGGGCGAGCGGCGTCTCGCCGGTGCGCGAGCGCGCGAGCTCGCGCCGCAGCTCGTCGTGGCTCCTGGCACGCAGCGTGTAGCGCGGTCTGCCGCGCGCGCCGTCCCGGACCTCCAGACGCTCCAGCTGCACCGGACGGCGCCCGCGCGCCCGCTCCAGCAGCTCGTCGGCCGAGAGGGTCAGCTCCTGCGGTGGCGACACGATGCGTCCGCTGTCCAGCGCCACCTCGAAGTTCTCGAGCAGCTCGGCCGCGTAGCGGAGCAGCCGCTCGCGGCCGCCATCCGGGTCGTCCACCAGGATCAGCGTGTCGTCGGGTAGGAAGTCGAAGACGCTCTCCAGCGCCGGCTGGAGCGCGGGGGCGAGCGCCTCGACTCCGGGCGGAAGGTGACCGCGCAGCAGCGCGTCGATCAGCTCGTCGACGCTGCGCGGCGGCACCCCCTGCTCGGCTGCGAGCGCGCGCAGCCGCTGGCTGCGTTGGATCACCAACGAGCGGTCGAAGAGCAGCTCGCGCGGCGGGGGCGCGACGGCGTAGGGAAGGCTGCCCTGGGAGCGCTGGCTGGCCGGGTCGAACTCGCGCAGCGACTCGATCTCGTCGCCCAGCAGCTCGATGCGCAGCGGCAGCGAGCGCTGCGGCGGGAAGAGGTCGAGGATGTGACCGCGCACCGCCAGCTCGCCGCGCTCCTCGACCAGCGGCATGCGCTGGTAGCCGGCGCCGACCAGCACGTCGACCAGAGCGTCGCGATCGAGGCTCTGTCCGATCTCGAGGTGCACCGACTTGGCGCGAACCGTCTCGCGCGAGGGCACGCGGGGTGCGAGCGCGGTCCAGGGAGCCACCACCACGGGAGCGGGCTCGCCCGACGCTGCCGTTCCGGGCCCGGGCAGCGGGCTGGCGAGCCAGCGGTAGAGCACGTCCATGCGCTGCGCCACCACGAAGGGCTGCGGGGAGAAGCGCTCGTAGGGCTGCGTGTCGTGGCGCGGGAAGGCACGCACGCGGCCTCCGACCCCGGGCTCGCCGAGCGCGGCGCGCAGATCGTCGACGAAGGCATCGCCCGCCTTGGCCGTCGGTACCAGCACCAGCGCCGGCCGGGCGCCGTGGGCCCGGACGAGGTGGGCGGCGACCGCGGCCCGCGCGGCGCCGCGCAGCCCGGTCAGCCGCACCGGGCGCTCGCGCTGCATCACGCGCGCCACCACGTCGTCGAGCGATTCGAGCCGCCCCGTCTCCGCGATCGTCTCGGTCAGATCGGCCTCCGCACGCACGAGCGCCCCGCCGCCCGCCCCGGAAGGGGGGCGCGAGGTCCCGATGGCTGCCAAGGGTATCGGCCGGCCGCCGCGGCCGGTAGAGCGGGCCCTACTCCAGGGGGACGCGGTCGGTCGAGTCGAAGGCCGGACTGTAGACGGCGTAGGCGACCGCGGGCTCGTCCGACTCGTTGCGGAAGGCGTGCGGCGTGCCGCGCGGCACGTAGAGGATCGAGCCCTCTCCCACCGGGCGCTCCTCGTCGCCGAGCAGCATCGAGCCGTGACCGCGCAGGATCACCACCAGCAGGTCGTGGTGATCGTGACGGTGCGGGGTCTCGCGCGAGCGGATCGCCACCACGTGGTGGCTGGTGTGCGGGTCGCGCGCCACCTCGACGGCCCGAAAGCTCTCGCCAGGTCCGAGCAGCGCGCGCGTCTCGAGTGCCTCGAGGGCGATCGTCTCGCGCCCTTCGGGAAAGCCCGCGTCGAGCACGGCGGGCGCCACCGAG
>Ga0307429_1000846_pt1 | contig 16062 bp, 17 predicted proteins | sample SalMarWE160230MG_FD_202151 | JGI IMG/M metagenome (GOLD analysis project Ga0307429, IMG submission 202151) | Salt marsh sediment microbial communities from the Plum Island Ecosystem LTER, Massachusetts, United States - WE1603-230 | ecosystem: Environmental > Aquatic > Marine > Intertidal zone >...
TTCTTTCTCGCCCTTTCTCTTTACGGGATTGTGTATATAGCCCAGCGTGGCAAATGTCGGATACCAGCCTCTGTCTGCTTTGGCTCTTAGCCCTCGTTTCGTATTCTGACTCAAGTCCCTTATAAATTGGTTTGCCATGCCAAACTCCACAGACATCATTAAAACATTGTCAGTGGGGTAGTAGCTTCTCTCATAGGTCTGTATGTGCCTTATAATTCCTTGCTGGAGCATCCAGTTAATTTGTCCACCGTCAACAGGGTTTCGAGCCAATCTGTCCAATTTCCAGCAAATAATGCCCTGGATTTCTTTCTTGTGGATTTTGTCTATCATTTCGTTAAACAAAAGACGTCCAGGTTCTTTAGCAGACTGGGATTCAGAGAACGTGTTTGCTATTTCCAAGTCTTCCTTTTTGGCGAGCTTGGTCAGTTCGTCTATCTGCGAGCCAATAGAAGCGACCTGGCGGTCTTCCGCTTCAGATGACTTGCGAGCATAGAGGAAGTATTTAATTTTTTGGTTTAATTGTTGATTCATATTAATGTTGTTTTATTTAATTTTTAGACCTTTTCTTCAATACGAAGTATGTGGCTACCAAACAGTAAGTCAAGCGGATAGAGTGCATTACTTTAAAACCTTGACTTTTTTTGACAATTTGCTATAATAATGGTGTTGTAAATAGTTCTTTTAAACATGGTTCAGAACACTATGAGATGAGCATTTTGGACATCAGTTTAACTGATTTCTGAAATGCTCGTCTCATGGAGAGATAAGCCGTAAATCCGAACGAATCGGAAATAAAAGATAGGAGGTATGCCATGAAAACTATGGTGAGCCGCACCCTGTCGGTGCACAAGGAGCATGAGCTCCTACTGAAATTGGAGACCGCAGGTCTCACAGAACCCCTTGCCCAGAAAGTTATTGACTCGAAGGGCAACGAACTCGCTGCGAAAGTGGTGAAGTTCATTCAGAACGGCGGCTTTGAGCCGACAACCAGTCAGAAGCGCGCCCGTGAAATCATGGGCAAGAACATGTTCGGTGTCGAGGAAGCCATCCAGCATTTCGGGATTAACCCGACCCGCCAGCAAACCCTTGCTTTGTCGGAGATTCCTTTCTCTGAAGAGGTACTCCAAAAGGCAAAGGACACGCACGTTCTGGTGGCAGTCTTTCCGCTCTCGGTTCTCGAGATTCGCGGGAAAGCGGATTCCAAGTTGTTCTACGACCAGTCGTGGTATAACAAGGAGTCATTCGCCAAGGAATGCGGAGAGGCAAGCTGGCAACTGGTTCGCAAGACACCAGTGGACAATTCAACCTCAAAGAACTGGGAAGAGCAACTGGCTCTTATCGGCGAAGAGGACGAAGTCCCGACCGCTCAAGTGATGGTTTATGCCATCATCGGTCATTACCTGGCCACTGGCGAACGTCTGTTCGAGCACATCTATGTTCGCACGTCATCTGTGGATTCGGATGGCCACCGTGTTGATGTCGGCGACTTCGATTCGGATGGTCTCGATGTCAACGACTACTGGGATGGCAACCGCAGCGACGGCGTCGGTGTCTCGTCCGCTCGGAAGTTCTGAACCTTGAAAACTTGAGAGTTCGATTCTCTTGAGTCCTTGAGCCTTCGGCGATATTTTTCGCAGGAGGCTCTTTTCTTTTCCTAAAATATTCTATAAAATACAAATGTCTGCTAATGAAGGTTAGGTTACGGTTTAACCTCGCGGGCGTCTCATCTTTGAGATATTGCCAGAGTATCGTTGTTTACGGATAACGGTAGCGTGCGATAAAAGATGGAGATTGAACTTCTTGCTTGTCTTTAGAGGAGATGTTCTGGATTTATTTCAGAGCTGCTCCCGAATAAAATACAGGAATGAGAGGATATAGGTCTTTTAAGGCGGTAAACCTCTATTTCCAGTGACAGGGACGAAGATAGGCAAATAATGTGAATTCGGATGGCAACCGTGTTAATGTCGGCAACTTCGATTCGAATGGTCTCAATGTCAACAACTACTGGGATGACAACCGCAACGACAACATCGGTGTCTCGTCCGCTCGGAACTTCTTTCTCTGTCCGAAGTTTTAATACTCTCCTTATTCGGGGGAGTATTTCGTTTATTGTTCAGTTATTCTTTTGTTGATTTAATCCATCCCCCAAGCATTCTGCCTATTTCATCAATTTTTTCTTGTAAAAGAACGTATTTCTTATTATCAATTGCTTTTACTTCTTTGCACAAACGCAGGAATACTCGCAACAGATTTAATTTAAGACTGGTTTGTTCCAGCACAGGAAGTTTATCTGCTTTTAATAAATGACTTGCTTCTAAGATATTTTTGAGAATATCTAAAATTAAGTTTTCGCAACGTTGCCAGAGAGTATAACGGTCTTGCTTAGATACCGTTTCCCTGTGAGGAAAATGGGGTCAGGAGCGGTTTTTTATTAGTATGGATTATGATATAATTAACTAATGCCAAGAACAAATAGAATAGATATTTCAGATATGGTTTATCATGTCATAAATCGTGCTAACGCACGGATGCAGATATTTGACGAAGATAAAGGTTATACACTTTTTGAAAAAGTATTAGAACAAGCAAAAGAGAAGTTTGAAATGAGGATACTTTCCTACTGCGTTATGCCGAATCACTGGCATCTTGTATTGTATCCTAAAAAAGACGGAAGCCTTCAATTATTTATGAGATGGCTTTCTATGACTCACACTCAAAGATGGCACTCTCAACATAAAACAATAGGATCAGGTCATCTTTATCAAGGAAGATATAAATCATTTCTAGTCCAAGAAGATGAACATTTATTACAATTATTTAAATACATAGAAAGAAATCCCTTAAGAGCCAAGCTAGTCCAAAAAGCTGAAGATTGGAAATGGTCAAGTCTGTGGAGAAGAGAACAAGGCAATGAGAAACAGAAAAAACTTTTAGACGAATGGTCAATTGATACGCCAAAAAATTATATAGATTTAGTTAATATTCGAGCAGACGAAAAAGAGAATCAAGAATTAGATTCTTTAAGGCATAGTGTAAACAAAAGTAAGCCGTATGGATCTAATGATTGGACGAATAAGATGATAGATAGATTTAATCTTAGATCTACATTAAGAGGGTCGGGAAGACCCAGAAACCGCTCCTGACCCCATTTTCTCTAAATGCGTCCTGTAGGCGGATCTACGATTAGAGGGTTAATAGCCCCTTTTTTGTTTGACATATTTAGATGATGGGTGTATAATGTAATATTGTTCTTTGAAAATATGGTTTCTGAATAAAGGAGATTTTACCATGACAGATAGTTTAGTAACTAAATTAGTAGCTATATTCCAGAATTGTAATCTGGGGAGTGCTGAAACAGCAGTGGGAGAAGCCATGAAGAAGACTTATCCCGAAATTCCAATGATTCGCCTGTTTGATGCTCAAATGGAAGTCCTCAGACGACGAAGTAAACATCTTGTTGATATAAGCAACATTATTGATGAATTCATCAGAAGAAAGAAAGAAATTGTCGACATAATTATGAAGAGAAAAGTACCAAAAGACTGGTTTCCATTTGTGCCAGTAATTCCACGATCTATGGTTAAAGTAGACAAACTTATGAGCATGATTGTTTATAATCACATGAGAGGTTATAACTTTCTTGATCAGGAAAAACTGACTGATTATGATGTCGACCTACCCACTGATCCTTATTTCATATTAAATATAAGGAAGAAGGAAGCCCAGAATTTTTCGAAAGAGACAAAGGTCGTTTATAATCTTACTGTCGATGAAGGAATTAGCTTTTGGATTCATCAAGTTGGTACACTTCCTTTGCGTCACTGCATGAGTTGTGCGGGTTCTTGTTATGATAACACTGGAACGCCGTTTATTCATTTTTCTAAGGTTGATACCAGACCAAATCTTCATCAGGATAATATTCGTGACAATATTAACAAACGAGGCTTTGCTTCTTGCTGTGAACGAGTTTAAGTTCTTGGCACCTTAAAGGGTAGACCCAAATGGTTTGCCCTTTTAGTATATAGTTAACTATATACTAAAACAGGTTCTAACGTCGTCCGTCCCCCGGAGCTACGTTTCGAGAGTTAATAGCCCTTTTTTTGTTTAAAATCCTTGACATCTGTGATTATTCGTGCTAATGTTATCGTAGTTTAAGAAGTTGTTTAAAAACAGTTATTTGAAAAGTTAATACTGAAAGGATATTATAATGATAAAGATTAAAGTATGGTGTCTTCCAATCGATCAGAGCGAAGAGGATTTGAATTCTCTTCATCAAGCGATTGTGAAAAGCGTAGTATCTGTTCCTGAGACAGAAGCCAAAGACGAAAACGATATGGTTTGTCTCTTTCCAGGAGATCTTATGAAGTATGGATTGGGACAAGAAATTATTATTGAAATTGACGGCTTGCCTATCATACTTAAGAATGATATGGAAGTTCGTGAGCAACTTGCTCAATTTATCTCTGTAAGCGTTTGTCAGCTTTATCCCGATGCGAAAGTCGAGTGTTCTGTTAAGAGATCTGATCCTACAACTAAGGTTTGGGTTACAACATTTAATTGAAATGAAAGGAGATAAAAGATGGATGGTATTTTTGTATTTTCTATGTCGATTATTGTGAGCTTATTAACTATCTTATGGCTCTACCTCGGCAGTCGCGATGCCGTAGGTTACTACAGGGATGACGTCAAGGAAGGTAAGAAATTAGAACCTTACTTTTCATTTTCTTTTAGTGTTGGAGCAGCTTACGGATTTCTTTTCTTTGGTGTCGCAGGGCCAATCCTGTATCTACTTGAATTCGCGGGGATTATTTCAGTGGATATGTTTGAGGAAACGAATCTTGCCAGTATCATTCTTGTAATTGCATTTTCAATCACCTTCGTATTTCTTATAACAGCTTGCGAATGGTTGTTACGGAAGATGGCCCGACGCAATGAGCCAAGGATTCAGTTTGATAGATGGCTTTGGCTAAAGTGATTCTTTAAGGAAGCTCTTTCTACAACAAACGCCCTTATGTGTATATATTTATGCATTAGGGCTTTTTTTTATACAAGAACTTTCTCTTTTTGCCTTAAATTAGTCAAAAACCAAGTTCTAACATCGTCCGTCCCCCGGAGCTGATTTTAGAGGGTTAATAGCCCTCTTTTTTTAAATCTTGACATATTTAAATAATGGATTTATGATTTAGTATTGTTATTCCACAATTTGTTTTACTAAAATTCCAGAATGAAAGGAAATATAAAATGATGCAACGAGATGTAATAAATGGTTTCTCCCTCTGTTTTTCTGGGAAGCTCCTTAAAAAGTTAAAAAAAATAAGGAGTGAAGGAAAAATATTCAAAGGAGAAGATGATTGCGGAATTACGAAAATTACCTCATCAGTACTTGCTCATCTTGCTCAACAAATGAAAGGAGAATTACAAGACCTTATAGAGTCGCAGATGCAGATTATAACGACTGATGAAATTGATGAAGTAATTTCAACTACGGAAGAATTTCTTGCTATCTTTAAAGAAAAGAGATAAGAAAAGAGATATTCCTGAAAATGCGGTTCCTCTGACAGAAAAGTTCGTTTTTACTTATGAGATATCGTTTGCAATGGAAGCAGTTATTGCCATTGTCTAGCAGTTTATCTTGTAAAAAAATAAAGGCCCACTCTACAGAATTAAGAGAGGGCTTTTTTATTAAATCAACAATTCTTGAACCGATTTAATCCATAAAACAGGTTCTCACATCATCCGTTCCTCGGAGCCGTATGTAAAACACTCAAATTAATGGGTGTTTTTTGAATTTACCAACTGTTAAAATTGCTGTCCTCTTACTTTCGTTTCAGTTTTTTTATTCTCAGTTTCTTTAATGAGAATTTCGCTGTTAAGACCCTATCTGTATTAAACAACCATACTACTATATACATTGTAACTGCAGCAAAAACAATCATATATGCTATTCCGCCGAGAACAATTGGATAGTTTTGAAATATGAGGGCTTTTGAGGCAATAATCGGATGAGCGAAAGGTATAGCGTATAAAAATATTTTCATCGGCATGGAAAGCATTTCTGCATCTTGAAACATTAGTAGAAAATAAGGAATCATTGCTAATAAAACAATGGGCATATTCATAATGTGGGCATTTTTTGTGCTTTGGGCAAATATTCCCAATATCATAGACATTGATAGGGCAATAAGAATTGCCAGGAATAAAGAGATTCCCAAGAGAATATAAGACAAAGGAGTCATCGTTAACCCTAAATCCTCAAGAATTGTTTCACTGCCAGGAATGGCTGGTATTGCAGATGACATATAATATCTAAAACCTCCTAAAAAAACACCTGCCATTAAAAGAGCAACTATTGTTGCTCCGGTCATTTTTCCAATAACAATTGATATTCTCTTTACTGGTAAAGTTAACAATGTTTCTAAGGTTTTATTCTCTTTCTCTGAAACCATTGAAGTTACTATTGTTCCTCCTGCATAGATTATCAACATCATTAAAATAATTGGTATCATAATTGATTGAGAGACAGCCAAACCATCAATCATTGCAGAATTTCCAGAAGTCATTTTGTCTTTTACTACAACAAACTCTTTTATATTTAGAGGGTTTATTATATCTTCTGGATTTTTATCAGGAAAAGCTTCTTGAATAAAATTTATTGATATTTCTCTGTTAATAGAACCTATTATTGCATTAACTGTTGCATCTGAAATCATTCCTTTTATGCTTAACCCCTTTATTATGGAGTAAATCTTTAAATCTACCCTTTTTTTTATTTTAATATCTTCTTCAAAATTTTCCGGGACTACCAAAAGAACTTTTGCCTCTTTTTCTTTTGCTTGCTCAATTGCTTTTTCAATATCAATTTCTGTAATTTCTGCCATTTCTATAGTTTTTTGTTTTGATAATTTATCCAAAATGTCTTCTGAGTATTGGGATTTATCTAAATCTAAAACCGCTAAATTTATTAGTTCATCATCTTTTTCTCTCATACCTTTTATAAAACCACCCATTATACCGAACATAACTATCATAAAAACCAAGCCCAATATCATTTGTTTGGTTAATAATTCCTTTATTTCTTTTTTGAGAATATTGTAAAAGTTTTTCATCTTATTGCGTTAATAAATACTTCTTCAATATTTTTAGCATTATATTTTTCTTTTAATCCTTGAGGGGTGCCGGTTTCTACAATTACCCCTTTATCTATCAAAGCAATTCTATCGCATAAGAATTCCACCTCCAGCATATTATGGGAAGATAACAAAACCGTTGTTCCTTTTTTAGTAAAATATTTTATTATTCTTCTTATTTCATGAGAAATTATCACATCCAGGCCCGATGTTGGCTCATCTAAAATAGCTAATTTAGGATTTATCATTAATGCTCTGGCGAGCAACAACCTTCTGCTCATTCCTTTACTGTAAGTGCTTACTTTATTTTTTAGACGTTTTCCAAGTTTAGCTAATTCTATCCCCCTCTCCATTATTTCTATTTCTTCTTCGTTGCTTGTTGAATAAAAACTAGCCATAAATTTCAAATAAGCTTTCCCTGACAAATTCTTATAAGCACCGGCTTCTTCCGGCAAATAGCTAATTCTCTCTCTAACCTTGTCTGCTTCTTTAATTACATTATAGCCGAACACTTTTACTTCTCCGGAAGTAGTTTGCAGTAGTGTTGAAATAACCCGTAAAGCAGTAGTTTTTCCAGCAGCATTAGGACCAATCAAGCCAAAAATCTCTCCTTGATTCACTTCAAAAGAGATACCTTTTAGGGCTCTAAAATTTCCGTAGTCCTTTATTAAATCTTTAACTTCTGTTGCTTTTTGCATATAAAGTTTTTTTATTTTAGCATATTTAAAAAAACCAGCCAAAATTCAGATTAAGAATAAGGAATTTGCCAAACAGGTTCTAACCCTTCAATAAATTCAGGGCAAGCCGTCGTCCGTCCCTCGGAGCTAATTTCCCGAGGTATATTTTCTTGGGATTTTATGTCTGGATTGACTGATTGTTTTTTAAATGTTAATCTTGTTTACATAAGATAGTTACCTAATAAAAATTTAGTCGAGTTTATTCGGGAAGCTAAACTTTAGGATAAAACCTTAAAACATTAATTAAATTAATTTATATCTAACTATGGAAGGAACAATTAAAACTCTTACAGAAAAAGGATTTGGATTTATTACCGTTGATGGTGAAGAGAAAGATTTATTTTTTCACGGTAATGAACTCAATGGCGTAACCTACGAAGAGTTAAAAGTAGGTGACAGGGTGTCTTTTGAGAAAGCTGATTCTGAAAAAGGACCCAACGCAACAAACGTAACTCGCATTTAAGAATTGATTCAATAAAATCAGATAGATGAAAATCAAGTCCACTCGGGCTTGATTTTTTATCTTTAGAAAAACTAGATTAAAGGGTTAGTAGTTTTTTTGTTTGACAAAAAGGCAAATTTGTTATAAATTTAGTTATCAAATAGCATCGTGCTATTAAGAAGCACTTTAACAATCTTTTAACAAGGAAGGAGAATAAAATACAATGAGATTAGAATGGTTAAAGATGCCGTGATTAGTATTTTTTTGTCGTAAATTTTTTCTGTCATAGTGACGGGAATACCATAAATCTTGAAAGAAGATAAAAGGAGAAACACTCATGTCAAAAGCATTTATGATAACGCCCGGTGATGGTAGGCCGACAGCTAACGCTTTTTGGATGCCGGATCACGCCAAAATTATTCCGAGGGTTGAAAAAGCTCTTCGGAAAAATGACCTTGAGCCTGTCTGGTTGCACGATCAAGGAAAGACCGTGTGCTCGCACTTTATGGCGGCAAAGATTGCTCGAAAACTTGTTGCTAAAGCACAGGATGGTGATAAGTTGGTCGTACTTACAACTGGCTGGAATTGGCCTGCTCATGCCGGTATTGTTTTCACCGCCAATCAAGAAATGATTCGTAGCGGTAAATTGCAAGCGATTAACATTTGCAATATGAAAGAGAAGGCACCGGGTTACGTAGGGCAAAGAGCAAATGTGCTTGCTTTTGAGATTATGCAATTGCCCTACGATTGTCTCACTGTTATTGATCAGTCCGATGAAGGGTGGATGGCATTTGGCTCCGACCTAAAGAATGTATTAAATCATTCTTATGAGCCGAGTGTTCCGAATGACGAGGTCGAAATCACAGGCAAACATGAAGGGACCGCCAAAGATGCCATTCGTCTCTTAAGAGAGTCGGCAAGCATTGTGCCTCTTGTCAATGTCGCAAGTATGACAATGTATCAAGGTTGGCCGAATCTTTACGAGTTTATGAAACTTGGCCTTACGCCGATTTTCGTCGGCTCTAACGAGTTTCAGAAACTTATGGCCGAAATTTCTATTCGTCGGGTACTTGAAACCTACGAATGGCTCAAGAATTCTAACCTCCAGTTTTGTTATGAAAGTGGCGGTTTGTGTGAAGAGGAGATTTTTTTAGCACTGCGCATGTATTTGGTTAAGCTTGACTGGTATATGCAAGGAGCTATGGGCATGGGTACTCAGGGCCAGATGGAACAAATCTCAATCGTGGCGACAGATCTCTCCGAAAGTCTCATGATGAGCACGATGAGTCCGGGCAAGAATCAACCGGTTATTGATGTTACCGAAGCTGACTGCGAGGCCTTAATTAGCTCAATGCTTGGACAGGCCATTCTTTATATTAAGTTCGGTAAACGGATGCCCGTTGGTTTCCACGACATCAGACACTATTGTATTCAAGAAGACACGCTAGTCCTTTTGAATTCAGGCGCACTGGCTCTGGATTACCTTACAGATTCACCTGGTGATTATAGCGATATTCGCGTTGTCTCGCAAAATCGCAAAGTCTATTTTCTCCAGGGAGGTGGCTGCATTGAAGGAAATATGCAACCTGCTAAAAACACAACCCTCTTTCGTTTACATGGCGCAGGTTCAACCTACAAGATGAAAACTGCATCCATGAATATCTTGCCATTGAGTTGGAAAAAACGGCAAGAAGTATACGGCGAATTGGATCATTGGCCCATGGGAATTGTTCAGATTCCCGACGGTAGAACTAAGGATACCACATTATCCTGGCTACCTAACCATGGTCAACACACTCAAGAGAACATCTTGCCCGAGTTGGCGGCAGCCTGCAAACTACTGGAATATGATTTCAGTTGCTTCGCAACAGTTCCGAATGATTAAATAGGTTTATTCAAGACGTCTCATTACCAACAATAAATAAAAGAGGCTTTTTAAAAGCCTCTTTTTTACTTCTTATTTAAATTTTATATTACAACTATTTATTTCCTCTTTTATTCTCTTCCAATCCAAAATTCTGAACGCGTCCAGCAGGGGGAGCAAATTTCCCGAGATTTTTCTCGGGCTTTTATACAATATTTGCTATACTAAATTAATATGTCCTCCAAAACATTTTCAGGAGTTATTGTTTTTTTTGCTTTCTTTTTATTCTTGCCTATTGTCGTACCGGGGGCTTCTTCAATAGATATTAATACCGCTCCATCAGAGGAATTGAAAGAAATAATCGGTATCGGACCTGCGCTGGCTCAAAGAATAATAGAAGCAAGACCATTTAATTCTTTGGATGATTTAATAAGAGTAAAAGGCATTGGAGAAAAAACTCTGCAAAAAATAAAAGAACAGGGATTAGCCTATGTTGAAAACCAAGCTATGCAACCCATACTCCAAACACCTATTGAAACGCCCCCTGAAACGCCCCGCGAGGCTCTGGCTGAGCCACTTGATGCATTGCCAACAGAAACACCTCCGCAAGTAGTCGTCCCGATAGTTTATCCAACGGGCATAGTAATAAATGAAATCCTACCTTCGCCTGAAGGTGCGGATGCAGAAAACGAATGGATTGTCCCTACAAACAAACCAAGAATTTCAGCGTCTTCCTAACTACTCATATTCTCCCCAGAGAAAAAGTCCTTAGAAAATAATAATCTTTACCTTATGCTCTAAATATTTAAAAATAGGCTCTACTATTGACTAATTTAAATAATTGGTGTAAGGTTTAATATTGTTCATTTGAAAATATAGTTTATAAATGAAAGGAGATAAGAAATGAAGATTTACAGACTGACTATGATGACTATTTATGGCTATGCGATTTGTTCAATAATAGATGTATTTCTGGGCGTGCATACACCTTTAGACAATGCTCCTGTTCTATGTGAAGTTTTTCACAAGTTCATATATGTCTTATTGGGGGCTTCAATCTTTGCATTCTGCCAAAAGCCCCGAAAGGATATCTCGAGCACCTTAACAACAAGTTAATGGTGCTTTTTTTATACAAGAACTTTCTCGTTCTGGCGGAACAAAATCACTTGACGTATTTAAATAATGGATGTATAATGAAGATATCGTTAATTGTTGTTTGAAAATATGGTTTCTGATAAAGGGAGACAAAAAATGAAGGGTAAATATTTAACAGTTGGTGATATCTTTGTTCTTGTTGGTAGAGGCGAAAGCCCAGTTTACAGAAAAATTTCTGGAGGAATATTTGAAGAACTGATATCACTCGACAATCCAAATGTTTCGAAGTTCCGAAAATTACCAGATCTCCAACAAGAAAAACTTAAGCAAAAATTAAAAAGTCGTGGTGTGGTCAAAATAGATCGAATAAGAACTGGGTTCTCTATTAAATTTAAGACCGTTCTGTTCGTTCAGGAATTATTAGAAAAAGAGAAAAAAAATTAACAATCTAAGTGATGACTCAACAATAGGCGTGATATATTGAAAACATCAATATCATCACGCTTTTTTTATACAAGAACTTTCTCGTTCTGGCGGAACAAAACCGCTTGACATATTTAAATAATGGATGTAAGGTTTAGTATTGTGATTTCGGAAGTTGGACATTAACAATAATAATCTTTTAGGGTTTGAAGGGATAGTAATATGGAAACAAAGACAATAAAAATCATTAAAGTGTTGATTATAATAAACGCCATATTCTTTTTTTTGTCTGTTCCTATCACAGTAATATTCGGGGAAGCATTAGGATGGCAAGAAAAATGGTATACAAAAATGAATATCGCCTTAGGCCTTTTATTGCTTTTTCTTTCGAGTACGGCCGCTTATCTAGAACTGAAAGGAGATGAGAAATGAAAGAAAGCGAATATAGTTTTTGCTGGATTCCTTCGAAACCTGTCTTGGAATTGATCGTAATTCTTGGCATTTTGGTAGCTATCGTAATTCCTAAATTTCCTAAACGCCCGATGCAAAAACAGAGCTACAATGAATCAAATACGGTTTCTGAAATAACGAAACATTAATGTATTTAATGCCCTGCGACAACATCGTGGGGCTTTTTTTATACAAGAATTTTCTCATTTTAGCCGATGGTATAAAAGATAGTCTGATTTCTTTAAACTACTGCCATTTCTTTCAAGTTAACAAATACTAAACTATTCATTTCTTCTTTTATTCTCTTCCAATCAATGATTCTATACCATTTAGTTCTTCAGGGCAGGTGCGCCCTGTAGGGAAATAGGGTCAGTCATTAACCCGAAGGTTTTTCTCGGGCTTTTATATAATATTTGCTATACTAAACTAATATGCTTTTAAAGATATTCTTAATAATATTCTGTCTATTTCTGCCTTTTGCTGCTCAAGGGGCTTCTTTAATAGATATTAATACTGCTTCATCAGAGGAACTGGAAAAAATAATCGGTATCGGACCTGCGCTGGCTCAAAGAATAATAGAAACAAGACCATTTAATTCTCTGGATGATTTAATCAAAGTTAAAGGGATAGGAGAAATAATTTTACAGAAAATCAAGGACCAAGAATTAGCCTGGGTATATCCTCAAGAAGAATTAGAACCAAAACCCGAGCCCGATCCCGAACCCGAGCAGTCCCCACCGGAGCCAGAACCAAAACAAGAACTGCCGGAGATCGGGTCTCCGGCAACTGAAGCTGTAACTTATCCCACCGGTGTTGTTTTTAACGAAATTCTGCCTTCGCCCGAGGGACCGGATGCGGAGAATGAATGGATTGAAATTTTTAACCAAAATGATTTTGATGTTGATTTGTCTGGATGGACAATTCAAGACACTACGGGAAGCGCTAAAACATATATTTTAAATAGTAAAATCTCTGCTTTGGGATATTTGGTTTTTTTGAGGCCTGAAACTAAAATTACCTTAAACAATAGCAGCGATGGATTAAATCTTTTTAATCCTAATGGAAAAATTGCCGATTCAGTAAATTTTGGAAAAGCTTCTCTGGGCCAATCCTATAACAAAATACCAACCTCGCCACAGCGAGATCCCGCTATGGCGGGATCAGGTTGGGCCTGGAGTACAAATTTAACTCCTGGAGCAAAAAATATTGTGCCTACCCCTCAAACTCCCAAACAAAAATCCGAAGAAAAAAAATCAGAGAACGGATCTCCGGAAGCTAATTCTCTTACTGAAAAAGGAGCTGCTGCTGTTAGTACAATAACTGAATCTTCCGGGTTTTCTACGTTATTGATTGCTTTTGTCATTGCTATATTTTCAGGGATTGCTTTTTTAACGGTTAAAAGCAATTTAAAAGATTTTTGGCATTGAGGGCAAGCCCGGCAAGACTCGAACTATCATCAACTTTAGAAGTGAAAGAATAGGTCAAGTTCGAGGCACGACGACGAAGGAGTGTTAGATAACACTTCGAGGAGGAGTAACGAAGAAATTGGCCTATTATTTCGCTTCCCTTTGGGCGGGCCAATTTGAGCCATCTTCTACGTTACTGTGTCGCTCGTGTGTAAATAACACACTTTACTCCTCGCGCCTTGAATATGACTCAAATTGGCTCCGCTAAATTGATGCTAGTTCGAGTCTTGCCGGGCATACACTAAATAGAAATTTGTTGTTTTAGTTTAATAATCTTTAAGACAGACCGATCAATTCTTTGTTCAGAAATATCGCCACTTTCTATTGCTTCCCGAAGCGCTGAAACGCCATTAACTACCGGCATTCGCCAACCAGAAAAAATCAAAATATCTATCCCGGCTTTAATTGGCAAAGTAATAATTTCTTTTAGAGAAAATTTACTTAACAAAGAGTTCTGAGACAAATCATCAGAAATAATAAGATAATTTCCTCGAACATTGCTTTTTAAAAATCCGATTCCTTCTTTTGAAAAACTAAAGGGGTATTCTTCATACAATCCTTTGTAAATAACATTTGAGGCCATTATCATTTCGGGAAAAACTTCAGCCGCTTTTTGAAATTGTGAAACTTCTGGGATATTTTCTAATCTTGCCAGTTTTTCTTCCGGGTTAAAAGAAATTCCTCCATATCCAGGAAAATGCTTCACTGCCGTAAACACACCGGCTTTTTTTTGACCTTGAATTAATGATTTAGCCAATTCTCCGGTTATTTCATAATCTTTTTGAAAAGATCTTTCAAAAATAAAATCATTAAAAAAACTTATATCTAAAAGCGGCGCTAAATTAAGATTAATTCCTAATTCTCTAAGTTCTGTGCCTCTATCTTTACCAACCTGATAAGCCTGTATGTTGTTTTTAATTTCAAATTGAGGAGTTTTTTCTATCCACTCAATCCGAGAAATTAATCCTCCTTCTTGATCAACGGCGATAAATAATGGTAATCCCGTATCTTTTAAGGCAATCTCTTGAAGAGAAACAATTAATTCTTTCAATTGATTTTCATCTTCAATATTTCTTTTAAGCAAGAGAATTCCGCCAGGATGTAATTCTTTAACTAAATTTTCAATGTCTGAATTTAAGGACTTTCCATCAAAGCCAATTATAAACAACTGTCCAATTTTTTGCTCTAAGCTTAGTTTGTTTAATTTTTCTTCAGTTTTACTTGATACTTTTATAGATTCAATTTTCTGAACATCAAAATAAATTTCGTATACAATAAAAAATCCCGTTAAAATAAGAACAAACCCTAATAAAATTATTTTTACAAATCTTCCCATGTCTTTGCCATTATTATCCTAGTATAACCGTTTATGGCGTGGCAAACCGAGTCAGTTCTTACGTATTTATTCCCTTCATTCCAATAAACACCTCCTAATGCTATTTCTGGATTTTTTAAGAAAGAGCTGTTTTCTTTTGAATAAGTGCGTTGAATAATCCATTTTATAATATCAACCACTGTTTCTTTGTACTTCTCGCAATCGACTTTCCCTGAGGACGTCGAAGGGTCCTGCTCAAGACAAAATCTATATGTATCTGTCATTACTTCGCTTATCCAGCCATTTCCACTTGTTGAATAAGCGCCATCTATCCTGCCATCTTGCATCTGACGAAAAATAATCTGGGAACTTAATTCAAACACAATATTTTTATAATAATCATTAGGGTTTGTTTTGTAGAAATCCATTAATGACATTACTACCCAGGAATTTGATATTGGATTTTTTGTCCTGTATTCTCCAACAATATATTTTCTTCCAGCATCTTCATATTTTTTAGCAAAATGCTTAGCAATCTTTTCAGCTGCGTTATAATACTTCTGAATTTTTGTAACAGCGTAAAGTTTAGAAAAGGCGGAAAGACACTGGCCATTGTAAAGCAATGATTCTTTTTTGCCAAAAACCCACCTTCCATCTGAATATCTTGTATAAGGTTTTACTACACCGTCCTCCCTTTGCATTGTAATTAACCAATCGCCAGCTAATTTTGCTGATTCTAAATATTTATCTTGACCCGTTATTTCATATAATCTTAATAAAGTAAACATACTTAAAGCGCTGGTTCCGACAACATATCTTTTTTCCTTTTCTTTGCTGTTTAAAAAATATGAATAAGAAAATGCGCCGTATCTTTTGCTGCTTTTGTCTTTATCCTGCATAGAAAGAATAAAATCCCCCCAATCAGACAAATGTTTTAAAATCTCCTCGTCCTGGTTATAATCATAAATATACAAAAAAGTATAAATAATGGAAGCAGAATAAACAGTATATAATCTTTCTTCAAAAGTATCATTTATAGCATCGTATTTTTTATAAAACCCGTGCTCTTCTGGATGCTCCATTCTGTACAAAAACTCTTTCCCTTGCTCAATTTTCTCCTGGACTAACCCCTCAAAGATTTCG
>Ga0307429_1000848_pt1 | contig 16023 bp, 15 predicted proteins | sample SalMarWE160230MG_FD_202151 | JGI IMG/M metagenome (GOLD analysis project Ga0307429, IMG submission 202151) | Salt marsh sediment microbial communities from the Plum Island Ecosystem LTER, Massachusetts, United States - WE1603-230 | ecosystem: Environmental > Aquatic > Marine > Intertidal zone >...
TCAGCCTCTCTTCTTAGTTGAGTAGTGGCTTCAACCACATGATGCATAGCACCCAGATGGGCTTGAGACAGCAATCCTCCGTGGGTATTAACAGGAAGATCTTTACCAATCTCCATACGACCCTCAAGTGCGAATGGCCCGCCTTCTCCCCTGGGAACGAATCCAAGCCCCTCCAGTTCTAAAAGAACAGTTATAGTAAAACAGTCATAAAGGAAAGCAACGTCAACATCTTTAGGACCAATACCGGCTGTTTGGAACGCCTTCTGGCCAGAACTCTCGATTGCATTATATATCTGATTTAAATCTTTTAAGGTAGTAAGATATTGATGTGAGTATCCCTGCCCCATACCCCAAAGATATACTAAGGGCTTCTGGATTCCGAGCGCCTTTGCCTTTCTTTCAGTTGTAACAATAAAAGCGGCGCCACCGTCAGAGATAATGGAGCAATCGTACTTACGAAGGGGTTCAGCTATGATACGAGAGTTAACAACATCTTCTATAGTTAGAGGCTCCTTATTCATAGCGTTTTCCTTCATTGCAGCGTGCTTACGCATAGTAACAGCGACAGCCGCCAGATGCTCTTGCTTGGCACCATAATCATGAATATACCGCTGGGCTGCAAGCGCATACCCCCCTGGTGTCGTCAAACCATAAGGAAACTCAAATTCCGCATGACACATCTCTCTAATAAGTGCTACCATTCCAGAAGACGATATCCCGGAAAGAGTATTGTCCCCTCTTACACAGAGTACCACCTCAGCCTGGCCCGAAGCAATAGCCATAGCTGCTTCAGCCACCATCCAGACAGCAGTTGCCCCACCTATAGCAATAGATGAAAAGAATTTTGGTCTAAGGCCAAAATAATCCGCAAAGGTAGTACAGTGCATAAATGTATGTTCTACTAGCGAAAATGCGGTAACAAGGCCATCTACATCTGATTTGTTGATACCAGCATCTCCAATTGCAATCTTCGAGGCTTCCGAGAGAAAATGAAAGGAACTCTTATCAGGAATCTTCCCTTGATCAGTTTCTCCCACTCCAGCTATGACAATTTTGTGCTTCTTTAAGGCTTCACGAGCATCCTGTATTCCTGGAATTGTATTAGCCATTTAATCACCCCCCTGTAATAGAATTTTTTAAAGCAAAATATGTTAAATCGACGTTTATAAAAGTCAACCTTCTAAATCTAAAATAATTAAGATAAGTTGAATAGACTTAGGATCAAAACAACAAGGATCAATATTGGAACCAACTAAATCCCAAGTTCGCGCGAAATTACTATGTGTTGGATTTCAGATGTCCCTTCAGTAAGTGAAGCGAGCTTTGCATCTCTATAGTACCTTTCTACGGGATATTCTACTCCATATCCATATCCACCTAGTACCTGTACAGCTTCAGTAGCCACCCATTGTACTACCTCGGCCGCATAAAGTTTAGCCATAGAAGCCTCTTTCACACACCTCTTGTCATTACTATAGAGCCATGCGGCTTTGTAAACCAATAGCCTAGCGGTTTCTATTTTCGTAGCCATATCAGCTAACTTAAAACTTATAGCTTGGAATTTAGATATGGGCCTCCCAAACGCTTCTCTTTCCTTCGAGTATCCAAGGGCATATTCAAAAGCGGCTTGAGCCAATCCAACCGATTTAGCCGCGTGTGTAATTCTCGCCCCAAGAAGGGTAGTCATAGCCAACTCAAAACCACCTTCACCGCCCAAAAGATTTTGTTCCGGTACCTCACAGTCTTCAAAAACTAGCTCCGATGTATCCGCAGCCTTATGACCTAGTTTGTGCACCTTTCCGCTCACTTTAAAGCCTGGGGCACCCTTTTCAACAACGAAAAGGCTAATACCTTCACCTTTTTTACTTTTATCTGTGTAAGCAGCGACAATGGAAAAATCACACATGGTTCCATTTGTAATCCATGTTTTAGTGCCATTAATTATATACTTGCCTCCATTTTTTACAGCCTGAGTGCGAATACTACGAGCATCAGATCCAGCACCAGGCTCAGTAAGACCTAGTGAACCTATTTTCTCTCCTGCAATGCCAGGAACCAGATATTTCCGTTTCTGCTCTTCGGTCCCAAACTTATAAATTGGGAAACAAGCTAGGCCTACATGGGCATTTATACACATAGCTATTCCTGCACATATACGCCCCAGCTCTTCAGCAAAAATGCAATCCGTTACTTTGTCTAATCCTACCCCTCCATATTCTTCGGGGAATGTTATCCCCAAAAACCCCATCTCTCCCAGTTTAGGAAAAAGTTCCTTAGGGAAATCCTCCTTTTTTTCGTACTCTTCGACAAGCGGTTCAATCTCGTTTTGTCCAAATTCTCTTATAGTATCCCTAAACATTTTTTGTTCATCTGTAAATTCAAAATCGAGAGGCACCCATTTCCCTCCTAACTTAGAGTATTTATTCACATATGAAAGGAAAATCCGAAAAGTGCTTTGAGTATATCATGTGATTAGCAAGTGTAAAGCAATTATCATAAAGTATATAAGATTTTAATAGTTAAATTACAATCCGCTCTACTTCATCGAGTGTAATCTTATCACCAGTACGGTCATAAAGTTTGGTTGTTCTAGGGGAACTGTGTGCTGCTAGAATCTGCGCACGTTCTAATGTCCCACCATTCTCAAGATAGTTAGTAATACCAATAGCTCTAAATGTGTGACATCCTATGGGCGTAGTTATTCCAACCTGTTTAGCTCGCCTCCGTATCATACGATATACATCCGCCGGAGCCATATAATTATTTGTAAGCTTGCGAGATTTGCCCAAAACTGTTCTAAACAAAGGCCCCTTCCTATCTTCCCAGAGACCCGAGATATTAATATAAGTATCTATATATTCTTCCAATTTATGGTGAGCAGGCACTTCGTGAAATTTGCCACCTTTTTCATGTAAACGCAACCACCAGCGTTTTCCATTTTTATAGTAGTCTCCAACCCGCATCCCTACGACAGCTCCCACCCTAGCAAAACTATAAACCATAGTAGCTATAAGAGCCCGATCACGAAGGCCCACTACTGATGAAATGTCGATGTTCTCCAGAAGCAGCCGAGTCTCATCTTTAGTAAGAATCGGTGTTTTTCCCCTTCTGAGAACGTACTTAGGACCCCTAACAGATAAAGCGGGGTTTACAGGTATTACGTGACCGACTACCAGCCAATCAAAAAGCATCCTTATCGCCGCTAGATGCTGTTTCACAGTTGGAGTTGACGCAGTATGTTGTTCAATATAAGCCGCTACGACCAATGGCCCAATTTGCTCAAACCTAATTCCCTTGGCTCCACACCAGTTCAAGAATTTGCTGATCCCCCTATAATATGCTTTTCTAGTATTCAAGTTTCGAATATTCACAGCAAAAAACTCGATGAATTGACGGCAAGCGTTTTCACCGGAGGCAGCGATAATCGTAGGCATTCCAATCGCATGTAACTTAGTTGAATCGATCGAACCGTATTGTGCAATTTCTTTCATAATTTATGTCTCATATTCTCCACCCCATGAATAGTGTAAGATAATGTCCTTTATATTACACTAAATTCCCTAACAATACATCCCTCAATGATTATAAATTAAGCTAGATTTGTTGATCGTACACTATCATCAAATCTATCTCGATTCAGGTATTGTATAGTCCCTCCCACCATACCGATGTTCTTTCGGCACGAAACACATCCCTTGGGCTATCGGTAAGCTTCGGGCCTCAGGAACTTTTCTTCTACTACCTACCCTTACCTTTTTCTATGCTCTTTACTAGAAGGTTTGCCCGCTTCTTTTATCTCTGGCCTCTGTTCTAACGTTTCTTTCCATTTTCCCCTCAAATAGCGTAAGTACCCTGGCATAAGGTTGTCTTTAAACTCGTTTATAACTCCTTCACAATATGCAAAGGAGTTGATTTTTGCTTTAGATCTTAAGATTGAGGATATAATGGCCGCCTCAATTACCTCGAGAAGTATGTCCTTGACTACTTCATAAAACTCATCATCCTCCATCCTCCATTGATTCCCTGTATATTTTTTATATAGAGAAATTGTAGATCTTTTGTGATCAAACACTATATCGTCATCTTTTAGTTGGTTATTATTTAATAAGGACGCTGCTCTTTTTCCACTGCCACCTTGATTAATACTGTTTCTACTAATATAAGATATTTCCTTATCTACTGCCGTTACTGCAGTAGTTACGATCCGCTTTCTGTTTATGTCAATAATGATTCCATTGTCATTTCTCAACTTAAATATCTCTTTCGGTGTAAATATCTTATATAGTGTTCCTATAGGCTTATTATTGCTATGTTCGACCATTTTTATACTCAGCTTATTGCGTAGGCCCTTAAGTGCATTAAAAACCGTTTTATCTGATCCAATACCAGTCTTTTTCATAAGTTTTCTCAGACTAAAGTATCCTTCATTTTTACCTTTGGAAATAGTGTCTCTATACATAATGGAATAAACTATTTGTTCACTTTCAGTGTGTGTACCACCCAATGTTACTAATTCCTCTTTTGTCGCTCTTGGTCTTTTAGCTTCTGAACATGAGACTGTACCCACTTCAGTCACTGAAGTGACTGAAGTGGGTACAGCTACCGCAGTACTTTGCGCCACATTTTCCTCTTTATCTTGAAATGATAAGGAAACTTCAGTTTGTTTGGTTGGGAATCCCGGTACATTAGGGGTGCCACAAAAATACTCTTCCCATAGTCTATCTTCCTCCACTGAGTCATCCTTAGGTGCAAACTCTTTGATTGTGTCTGGGGACAAGCCCTCTATCTTTATTGTCTCTGCTTTTCTGTTTCTCTTTTTAGGCAATAAAAAGTTCCTTGGATTTCTAAATTACTGCTTCTGCTTTTATAGTTTTTTTATCTATGAAATCTATTAACGCTCCAGCTGCTCTCATATAGTCCTCAGCAGCTCTACTATTAGGTGCATATTCGAATATAGTTTTGTGGTACCGATTAGATTTGGCTAGATTGGTATCTGTTCTTATGTGTGGGAGGATAAGAGTATTCGAATCCCCCCAGATTTCTTGAATTGTACTTAGCACTTGATCTGTGATTGATAAACGAGCATCGACGAATGTGGGCAGAACACCAAGAATAACAGGCACTACTTGAAAATATTTTTTTAAGAGCGCAAATGTATCTTGCACATGGCTAGCACCGGCAATTGCTAACGCGTCCATTGATATTGGTAGAATTAGGTATCTGGTGTATATAACTGCATTTGTCTGAAGCAGCGATAGGCTAGGGGCACAGTCTACAAAACAAACATCGTATTTATCTATACCCTCCATTCGGTCTGCCAGAGCCCTTTCCCTTCCAAGGGTTGGAATGAGTTGCATTTCGGCAATTTCAGTCTTCTTATCAGAAAAAACTACGTCTATCTTTGGTCTTACATTAACTCTGCATTCTTCAAATTTAACGCCTTCAATCATAAAGTTGTATAAGACATCCTTTGGTTTAATGTTGAGTAGAGTAGCTATGCTACCCTGAGGATCGGTGTCAATAATAAGCACTTTTTTGCCTACCTCCGCAAATGCAGCACTTAGGTTTATCACTGAGGTAGTCTTCCCAACACCACCTTTTTGATTTGCTACAGTTATTTTGAACACATTACCTCCCCGGTTCTTTTGAGAGGCTGGATTTAATATTCTGTATAAAGGCTATGTCCTCGGCCGTCCAGACGCGGTAGTTGTTTTTCTCGTTTCTTATAGGCTCGGGAATCTTGTTTGATTTAAGCCAGTTAAGAAGTGTCTTCTTTGTTACACCTATAATGTTTGCAACTTCATGGGTGGTATATGTGAATTTGGGCATCTTTATCCGCTTTCTATAGTTTATGAGTTTTATTTGAGTTATCATATATTTATCTATAAGTCAACCCATTTCCTGAAAAGTATGACAAATTAGTAGGTCATAAAAGAATCGCAACAAACATCGTTCACTTCACTCTATAAGTGTGTGAGGATTTGTATTTTTCTCGCCGGCGGTCGGTGTTAAACCCAGTGGCATTAAGCCGCTCCATGCACTCTGTATTCTGGCCTCTAGATGTACAGTATACAACTCTAATTTTATACAAATATAAAAAACGCTTTCAAAGAACTACAAATAATGATAGAATGGCTGGAGCACCTCTAGGGAGGTAGAGTAAAGCGAAAAAGATAAGTATAACTCAACAGCGTTTAGTCAAAAGCGCGGCCGATATTGCCCTAGACAATCCCCAGGAAATACTTTTTCAGCATACCATTCTATGCCAGGCAGGATTACCATACCGAAGCCAGAAAGAACTGCGACATTGGCAGCGGCAGAATGGGCGGGCAAGCCTAGAAATAGAAGCGGGTAGGGCATTCCACCCTCTCAAAAAGAAATACATAGACCTTCCCTTGCCTTTCGGCCCTAAAGCAAGACTTGTTTTGATCCATCTGAACAGCGAAGCGATCAAGAGAGGAACACCGGTCATCGAGGTCGAGGATTCAATGACGGCCTTCATCAAACGCCTTTTAAAGCGCAATCCAAACGGACGGGAGATCAGACATTTCAAGGATCAGTTATCGTCCCTGTCCACTGCTACGATCCGCCTTACAATCCTTGCCCTAGAGCGCGCGGTGCAGATCAACACGCAAATTGTTACAGCCTTCGATCTCTGGTTTCCCAAGAACCCGAACCAGAGAGTCCTATGGCCCTCAACTGTCAGATTAAGCCAGGAATATTTTGACACGCTGGTCAAACACGCCGTACCACTGGATGAGCGCTCCGTATCCGCCTTATCGCATTCCCCTATGGCACTAGATGTTTATGCCTGGTTGGCCCAGCGGTTACACCGGATCGATCCCGGCAAGCCGCAATTTATACCGTGGAAGGCGGTATACGAACAATTCGGCCAAGGTTTTGGGCGCATCAGGAAATTCAGGGAGAAGTTTCTCTGGGTCTTAAGACAGGCACAAATCCAGTATCCGGTAGCACGGATGGAAATTGACAGAGGGGGGGTGATTCTGCGGCAAAGTCCCCCGCCCGTCCCAAGGCGATTTATTGCCATTGATGGTGGCGATTTGTTAGGTTGAACAGCCCTGCCTGTGGAAAAACCCTGTGATTTAGGCCAGTTATCCACAGGACATTGGGGGCGCAATCCGCGGGCGTTTGGGGGCGTTTTCCTTATCCCTCACTTGTTATTTCGCGGGCGTTTGGGGGCGCAATCCTATAGTATTAAACAACCTGTATTTATATACCGATAGTATCGGACGACTACGATGCGAAACAAATCACCTAAAACTTTATAGTTTATAGAAAACAAAAGAGCTCCAAAACCACACACTCTTAAAAAATTCATTATGGTATTTTTTTTGATTATATTTTGTTCAATACCCTAATATATAGTCCTAGCTTTGGCTCTCGGGGCCGGTCAATCTCCTGTGCAGTTGTACCAGACCCCTCCATTTGTTGCTTTAGATTACGGCTTCTTAAAATGTTCATTCTTAATTTTTAAATGAGATGAAATGTTAAAATCCTTGACAGAACATTCTAGTCAAAGGTATGATGAATATGTTCCACCTTCCGGTTGCCGCCGTTGCTTTTGGCTTTTTGCTAGGCTGCGGCGGCTTTATTTTTTACAGAGCTATATTTATGCGCACTAAACATTTATTGCTATGTAGTATTCAAATAAGCTATCATATTTCGGGTAGACATAAAAATCAATTATTCTAGATCCAAGTTATTGACGCAAAGGGTGAATATTTTCCTTGCAATTACGAATCTAGTTAATTTAAAATAGGATGGTTGGGGCCAGAAGTTTAAAACATAGCTTAAGGAGGTTTTAATATGAGGGATGTTTATATTCTAGGCGTAGGAACAACAGCTTGTGGTAGATTTCCCGATAAGGGCGCCCATATTTTGGGTCGCGAGGCAGCATGGGCTGCCATAAAGGATTCAGGCGTTCATCCTAGAAAAATAGAAATAGCCTTCTGTGGACATGTATATCAGGGAATGGGTGTAGGTCAGAGAGCCCTAAAGGAGATTGGTCTTGTTGGACAACCCACCATAAATGTCGAGGGAGCTTGTGGAAGCGGGACGCTTTCATTCTGGGAGGCCTGGAGGTCGATAGCCTATGGTCAATATGATATTGCACTTGCACTTGGTGTAGAAAATCTAAGCCGGATTCTTTCTGGTGGGCCGCTGCCTCTTGAGGAAGATGATATAGAGGTTGCCCTAGGAATGGGAATGCCGGCCCTCTATGCTATGAGAGCAAAGAGATATATGGAAGAGTACGGTGTTACTCCAGAGCAATTAGCTAAAGTCGTAGTCAAAAGCCGTAAGCACGCTGCCCTAAATCCTATTGCTCAGTACAGGAAGGAAATAACTATAGAGGAAGTGCTTAATTCACCTATGATAGCGGACCCTTTAACGCGTAATCAGTGCTGCCCGGTAGGAGATGCCTCTGCTGCTGCTGTTCTTTGTTCCGGGGAGCTTTTGGATAAACTTGCTAAGAAGACGCCAGTAAAAGTCCTGGGTTGTGCAGCTCAGTCTGGCAAGTATAGTAGCCCCGAAAAGCTAACATGTGATCCTTCTGAAAACGTTGCCAGAACCTCTGGGATGGCATATGAAATGGCTGGCCTGGGACCCGAGGACATGGATGTAGCTGAGATACATGACGCATTCTCAATAGCTGAGATGCTGGTTTATGAGGCACTTGGGTTTTGCGAAAAGGGTTCTGGGGTACGGCTTATTGAAGAAGAAAGAACTTCGCTGGGAGGCGATATTGTGGTTAATCCCGGTGGGGGACTCTTATCGAGAGGTCATCCGGTAGGAGCTACGGGGTTGCTACAGACGGCTGAAATTGTGTGGCAGCTGCGCGGTGAGGCTGGCGACCGTCAGGTAAAAGACGCAAAGGTGGGAGTAATTGAAACCATGGGGGGTGCTCAGCCCGCAATGGACGGAATTACGTGTGTGGTAAGTATATTAGGTGTTTAGGGTATATAAAGTTTTGTTACAGCCCTTGAAAACAAAAGAATCTGCTTGACAAAAATTATTTTATATAGCATAGTCAGTTTTTGTATCATAAATTAGTCTCAACTAAAATTAAGGAGGGTATGAGTTATGGATATAGCTCGAAAAGATTTCTTTGACGTTATTGGATCGCGAAGATCCATAAGGTATTTTAAGCCTCAGCCTGTTGAGCCTGAGAAGCTTGAAACAGTTCTACAAGCAGCTCGTATTGCCTCTCACATGGGGAATGCAAATGCTGTACAGGCCATAGTTTTTGATGATCCGGAAAGCAAGGAGAAACTTAAACCAGTTGTTTCTGCTTTTAACGTGGCAATCATAGAAATGGCTCCTGTTATAATTCTCTGGTTTCTAGAAAGGGATGCATGGTATAAGGAGATTGCAGATCACTTAGCTGACCTTTATAAAGTGGGTGCTGTTAATCCATCTCATGGTTGGAGCCTAGAGTTCATTGAGAACGCAGCTAAACCCCGTCTTACCAGTTTTCCGACCGATGCAGTTGATTTTATGCTAGCCTGTGAATCCGGCATGGCAATGGCGCAGGCTCAGCTGACAGCGGTAGCGCTGGGCTTAGGTGTTTGTTCGTTCGCTGGAATAGGACCGAAGATAGCCGAGATTTTTAATCTGCCCGACCATTGTCGGTTTGTCTGGGGTATGGCTATTGGGTATCCAGCGGAAGATCCGTTAACAGGTGGTCAAAGGGTGCGCAAGCCGTTCGAAAAGCTTTACTCAAAAGGTACTTATGGCAATCCGTTTCCAAGTGACCCAAAGGTAGTGGAAACGCTTGAAAAATTGAACATGGTTCAAGGTCAAGCCGATAGTCTGACGCCGGAAAGACTTGAGGAGATTAATGCTGTGTCTAGGGCATCTGGCCTACCTGAAAGGTCCGCTTAAGTTAATAAAGGCGGCCTGAGAGAGAGGTCGCCTTTTTCTAGCTGCAATAATTCATTAACTAAAAACACCGCGCTACTTTGCTATAGCTGTGCTATTTTTATTTGTTATATTTATATCTGTTGAGCTGACGTGGATATTTTATTAAAAACTGAGAGGGAGACAAATCATGGCCAAGGATTTTCTACTGCATTGTAAGGACATAGGAAACGATTGCGAAAAGAAATTTACAGGTTACAATGAGGGCGAGGTTTTAATGAAGGCAATTCAGCATATCATGTGGGTTCATAAGGTTGAAAAGGTTACCCCAGAGTTAAAAGAAAAGATCCGCTCATTAGTAAAGGACAATTCATAGGTCATTTGGCCTCCTTTCGTTAGATTTGTATACGCATATGTTTATCTTAAGGTACTTGAATCATTGAATACTTTAAGTGCTAAGGCAAGAGAGTTTGTGAGCCTTGTTTCATCCTCCTCTCATGCAGTGGCCTTAACAGGTGCGGGAATTAGTACTGAGTCAGGCATCCCGGATTATCGATCCCCAGATACCGGGCTTTGGGAAAAGATGGACCAGTCTGTAGTTTCTTTAGAGGGGTTTTTAAGAAAACCGACTCAGTATTATTCATTCGCGGTTGATCTTTATCCTATTAGGCGGTCTGCAAAGCCTAATCCGGCACATTATTTATTAGCCGAATTTGAAAAAAGGAAATTATTGAAGGGAGTTATAACTCAAAATATAGATGGGCTGCATAATGATGCAGGGTCTAACACTGTTCATGAGTTACATGGCTCTCTGAGGCAAGCAGTATGTTTGAATTGCAGTTTTCTATATCCAATGGATGATGTTATGGAAAGGGTGATATCAGGGGAAAATCCACCCTTATGCACGGAGTGCAGGAGCGTACTTAAGCCAAATGCGGTTTTCTTCGGGGAAATGCTTCCTCGAATTCCGTGGGAAATGTCATTAGATCTGGCAAGTAAGACAGATCTATTTTTAGTTTTTGGCTCTTCTCTGCAGGTTTCTCCTGTCAATATTCTTCCCGATATTGCCCTTCGTGCCGGTGCGAACTTGATTATCGTTAACCTAACACCTACCCCTTATGACAAGGATGCTACTCTAATTGTCAAGCATAAAGTTGGCGTTTTTGCTTCACTTGTTCTTGAGTTTTTAAGATCAGAAGCTACTTATGATCGAAGCTGAGGTATTTATCTCTGATCCGCAAGCAAGTTAAGCCTATTACTTAATAAAGTTTTCATATTTTAAGAAAACCTATTGACAAGCTAGTATCATTTGTGATATAAATGAGTTAGATTGGTAAATGGGGTATTGAGTTAAACCAGAGTCAGCTTTTTTACCAACTATTTTTTACAAACTAAAGGATTGGCAATAACCAAGGGATTGGAAACAATCCTGCTGAAAAAATCCATTATTAAGGAGGGCTTTTAATATGCCTAGTCATTTAAATGTTCCAACGAAGTATTGGGAACTAACAAAGGAGGTTCCACCACCTCCTGTGGAGAGAGACATAAAGTCCTGGATCATAGCTAATCCTTCTGATCCGCTGTGGGACATCGATGTTCTCCCTCTAACTTATTCGGACAGCCGCTGGTCAGCTTTTGTTGTAAGCGTTACGGAAGAGGCCAGAAAGCGGCTTTGTCCAAATCCACCCCTTGAGGTATGGGATGGAGATAATGCAGACCTGGTAGAGTTCTGGTACGTTGAGCATAAGAATACTATGCTGGGTCCGTATCTTGAGTTTGGGGTAACAATTTCCGCTACTTATAAGGATCCTAAGGGGAATGTTTGGAAAGCGGGATACTACCCATACATGTACCTTACTGGTGATGCTCCAGTAGACGCAGGGCGTGTACTAGGATTCCCAAAGAAGATGTCCTACATTAGAATCACTACCCATGGTGGTGAGAAGGGTACGGATTTCTTCGGATTTGCAATGTCCCGTAATGGGTATCTATTGCATAGTTCTACAGGACAGTTTGACGACAAACAGGTCACCCCACCGTATTTCTATGGTAAGGTTGACTGGGGTAAAATGAACATGAAGGTTGTTTCCAGACCAGATCTTTCTAGTTCTGAGTGGCAGCTAACATATATACCTTCAGAGCTTCCGCCTGCTTTTAATATTAAGGGACACCGCTTCCAGATTAAGCCTGAGCATACACGAACTGCTTCTGGTGATGCCATTAACTGGTTTATGCAGGCTACCCCATTCGATAACATGGGCGCTGAGATAAAGTTGACTGATAAGGGGGTTACTGGTCTTATCTCTTTCATATTTGACCTTGTGATTCCGGTGCCTAAGATACTTTGGAGGCATACATACGAGCGTCCCGCTAGCTATAGGGGATTCGCAACACCTTACAAGTATGGTCTCCGTCAGCAGTTCCCAATTAGTCAGGGATCGTAAGTGTGTTGCTTTGTGATTTGTTGTTAGAAAAAAAGTAAAAATTTAATAGGAGGTATATGTAGATGGGTTTACAGGCAAATGAATATAGTTATCCATGGTTACATGAAGGTGAAGTGCCACCTCTTCCATTGGATAGAGATAGAATTCACATTATAAGCCAGGGTGTAGCAGATCCTGTCTTTGATTATGATATTGTTCCACTAACTTACACAGAAAGCCGCTGGATGGCATATGTAATGCGTGCGGATATAAACAATATGAAGCATGTTAGTCCCGAACCCCTTAATATACAGGACGATGTAATTGAGTTCTGGTATGTTATACACAGAAATACAATGCTTGGTCCGTACATGGAAATGGGAGTAACCTTCTCCGCTACGGTAGATTCACCGGATGGCCAGACATATAAAGCGGGTTATTATCCCTATATGTATCTTTCAAATGACTCCCCGATTTTTGCAGGGAAAGAGCCATTTGGATTCCCGAAGAAGGCTGCCTATATTGCTGCCTTTGAGCATGGGACAAACAATAACTACTTCAATATGTTGATGGAACGCCGCGGTTATATTCTCCATACGGCTAATGGTCGTTATTCCGATAAGCCGCTTTCAGCAAGGCCGACATTCTATGGCAAGACTGACTGGGGTCGTATGAACTATCGTATCACCACAGAGCCAGACGTAGAAAAAAGTATACATGAGGTTACATATCTTCCGTCTGAGCTTCCTCCTCAGTTCGGAACGGGGCACCGCTTCCAGTTGAATCCACAGAGTATTCGTACAGCTACGGGTGATGATATTCGTAGTTGGTACCTGTCGGGAACCCCATATGACTACATGGGTGGACAAATTCCGGCTACAGAAGTGGTTGGTCTTATCAGTTTCACATTCAATCTAATTATTCCACCGGCTAAGACCATATGGACAAAAGTGATCGAGAGAGATCCGGCAAAGGATTTTGCGATGCTTCTTTACGCCACACCATTCAAGTACAACATGCGTCACCGGTTCATGCTCCCACAGTATAGCCAAGGTTAATACGACTAGAGACTGTGATTTGGTGCAGGGCTGTTTTTAACAGCCCTGCATTTTTATGGCTAAGATTTACTCATACAGATTTTCTAGATCCCTATTGGGTCAAAGATTATTATTGTAATCTTTAGTTCCAATAGGGATCTATTATATTAATGTTTTGAGAAGCAGTGGTAGTACTGAATGCCTTATGTAATTGAGTTAAGAATTACGCAATATCTGAAATGGTATTATTAGAGACTTAAGGGAGAAGGAGGACTAATATTTCATTTCAAGTTGGGACATAGGTTACGCAATAAGGCGATATGCTGGTGAGAATTCTATAGTATGGGAAGAGGTATCATCTTAATGTATTTTGATTTTATACTTTTGGTGGCAGGGTCTACATGAGGTCGGTTATAGAAGAGACTTGGGATTAGTAATAGTAAGAACGAAGAAAAGAAGGATGCAAGGATGTTATTCCTTGCATATGTTGTGAAGGTCACATTAGTCTACAATATTTGAACAGGCAGAGCATGGTCAAGTGCAAGTCCAATTGATACATGAGCAAGGAATACAGAAAGAGGATTACAAACCAACTTGGTTTGTAATCCTCTCTTTAACTATTTTTCCCCGATTTACTTAACTTTTAACCGGGTATCCCACCAAATGGATTCCATTTCTCTGTCAGAAGTAGCATCCCGGGAATTAAGAGTGTTACAATAGACTCTATAATAAATATCCATGCTACTAAAGGCGCCAAAGCCCTTCCCAAGGCAAGGGCAAAGAATGCAAGGAATACAAGCAGCGCCCATGCCAGGCAGAAAACAGCAAACCACATTCCGGCAGGGCCCAAGCTAAAGAAGTGGTAAGCATACCAAACGAAAACGATGGTTGCGAACAGACAAAACCATCCAAGTCCTTTGCCATCATAACCATTGATAAAAATCCCAGCAACCATAAAGTAAATAAGAGCAAAAACGGAAACCAGAGCAAAAGCAGCAGTCAGACCTAGTGTGTGAAGTTGATATGCTGCTATAGTGATCAATATACCCACCGCTAAGTTAAGTACACCTATCTCCTTTGCGCCAGTTTTCCCAAGCAAAGTCATCCCATTACCAAAGAACACAAACCCAACCAATAACAACACATACCCAAGCAAACCTTCTACTGGAACCATATCTCTCCATACCTCCTTTCTTATTGATTTATTCTATAGGCCCCCCTGACCACCTAATCTACCACTCTAAATATTGTTTAATAGGACTTTTAGCATATTTTACATACATATGTCAAGGGAATTTTTTATTGTTAATCAAATTTACGTTTAGGAAATAGTTGGAAGGTCATCCTAATTGTCTGTAAATAAATGATAATAAGTTTTAAGGCTATTTAATCAGATGGCAGGTTTAGATGGTATGGGATATTACGATAATACACAAAGCATGTGGCACAAATAACTCACGAAGCTTCTTTTCTCTGGACTAAAATTACCCACTTACCCTTCTGGACGATCTCTTCATTTTGGTTGTGGACGTTAACCTCAAATGTAAGGAATCCCATGTTCGGTCGCTTATGCTCTTTTTTTTCGGCGAGCTTACGTGTTATACGGATAGTATCACCAAATTTTACAGCGCCGGAAAACCGCCAGTCTTCAAGTCCCATAAAAGCGACCGTTGCCAGTCTCGGCATAGTGAACCAAAGCCCTGAGGCAATTGAGAGAACACATAGTCCATGGGCTACTCTGGTACCAAACACAGTCTTTTTAGCGAATTCCTCATCAATATGCATGTTGTTAAAATCACCGGATAGTCCTGCAAAGCTTATAACATCGGTCTCGGTAACTGTTCTACCTGTGCTCAAATGCTCGTCGCCAACATTTAAGTCCTCATAATATAGACGGGTCGGTTCTTGTGACATACCACTCTTACTCCTTATATTATTATTTAACTAAAAGGCAAGCGAGTTGGCCCACTAACTCAAATATTGCCCGATTATAATTATCTGTTATTACTTCTGTATAGGCCTAAACTTAGGCAGAGCTACCTCGGGTGTTACATCGTCAAAGACAACCTCCACATCCATTCCGATATGAACATCTTTGGGATCACAATCCACAACGTTCGTCATCATTTTCACACCTTCTTCGGTTTCCACCAGAGCGACTACATACGGAGGCTCTCCCTTATAAGCTTTCGTGGGGCCCATGTGATGAATCGCATATGTCCAAACCTTAGCTTTCCCACTTGCTTTAATCCACTCGATATCATCAGACATATCTTCGCCAGGAGAAATCGCACGCGGATAGAAGAAGAATTCGTTGGTGGTCCTAGATCTTGGCAGAACAAACTCATGCCTCTTACATGCATCCCAATAAGGTTTGGTCTCCGGACGAAATTCTGGCAGCGGTTTTTCGTATTCCTTTTCTTCTGTCATTTCTCGTAGTCCTCCTTAAAATTTATGAAAGTGGCTCTCTCCCCAAAACAACTGTACTATGCGCAGAAACGATACCGCCGTTTCCATGTACCAAAGCTACGTCGGCATCCTTTACCTGTCTCGGCCCAGCCTCTCTTCTTAGTTGAGTAGTGGCTTCAACCACATGATGCATAGCACCCAGATGGGCTTGAGACAGCAATCCTCCGTGGGTATTAACAGGAAGATCTTTACCAATCTCCATACGACCCTCAAAT
>Ga0307429_1000851_pt1 | contig 16008 bp, 11 predicted proteins | sample SalMarWE160230MG_FD_202151 | JGI IMG/M metagenome (GOLD analysis project Ga0307429, IMG submission 202151) | Salt marsh sediment microbial communities from the Plum Island Ecosystem LTER, Massachusetts, United States - WE1603-230 | ecosystem: Environmental > Aquatic > Marine > Intertidal zone >...
TGGTTACATAAAAGAAGATCTGGAACAATTAAGAGGTCGTAAGTTGGGGGTTGTAATTGCTAAAGGTATGATTGAATTTGCAAAAGCAATTGATTTTCCCATAAAATTATCAGAGCTTGAAGGATTTAACGATAAATATATTGAAAAAGCGCTTATTGCAGCTAAAAATCCCCAATTGGATATGAAGCTGAAGAATATGCCAGTACCTCTTAATGCATCTTTGATTGATGAATATATGAGGCCTATATTAGAAGCAGCTAAATCAGGAGATTTTTCTTTAATCAAAAATATGCCCTAAATATTTTTTAGAGTTTGATTATGTCAAGAGATAGGAAATATCCTGTAACTAAAAACTTTATTGTTTTCCAGACGTCCACTTTTATTTTTTGGATAACAAAAAATTTACCTAATCTTAAATTAAATATAGCAGAAAAGAATTTACAAAATAATTTTTAAAAGGAGTGTAAGAATATGAAAAAATTAGGATTTATAGGTATCGGTATTATGGGAAAACCAATGGCAAAAAACTTGATTGACGCGGGTTATCAGATGGTAGCTTATGATAGAGGAAAAGAGGCTTTAGAAAAAATTGTATCCTATGGTGCAGAGAGAGCCTCCTCTTCTAAGGAAGTGGCTTCTCAATGTGATATTATTATTACCATGCTACCAAATTCTCCAGATGTAAAAAAAGTAGTATTAGGCAAAGAAGGGGTTATCGAAGGAGTTCGTGCGGGGCAAATTTTAATTGATATGAGTTCTATTGCTCCTCTTGTATCCCAAGAAATTGCTAAAGAGCTATCCGAAAAAGGAGTAGAAATGTTAGATGCTCCGGTTAGTGGGGGTCAGGAGAAAGCAAAGGCTGCTAGCCTGGCTATTATGGTAGGAGGGAAGGAAGAAGTTTTTAAAAAATGTAAAAATATTTTAGAAGTTATGGGTAAACCTACCTTAGTTGGGGATATCGGAGCAGGCCAGACAACTAAATTAGTTAATCAAGTAATAGTGGCAATAAATATCGCTGCTGTAGCAGAGGGCTTACTCTTAGGAAAGAAGGCAGGGGTGGATCCGCAACGAATCTTTGAAGCTATAAGAGGAGGTTTGGCTGGCAGTCAGTGTTTAACTGATAAAGCCCCTCGCATGTTTACTGGAAATTATGAACCTGGTTTTAGAATGAAATTACACGTTAAAGATCTTACCAATGCTTTAGAAACTAGCCGAGAACTACATAATGCTATGCCTCTTTCGGCTCAGGTTATGGAGATGATGCAAGCTCTGATGGCGGAAGGTCATACGGAAGTCGATCATGGGGGGTTAGCTTTGTTTTATGAAAAAATGAATGAAATTTCATTGAAGTATCCAGAGGAAAAGTAAATTAAATAACTGTTACCAAAGATAGTTTACTATAAAAGAGGAATATAAAATATGAAAGCAATAATTTTAGCTGGTGGATATGCCAAGAGACTCTGGCCCTTAACTAAAAATAAACCCAAACAACTGCTTTCGGTGGGGGGAAGGCCGATGATTGAATATATTATGGAGAAATTAGAAGCTCAAAAAGAGATAGATAAGGTTATAATATCTACCAATAAAAAATTTGAAGAAAATTTTAAGGAATGGCTATCAGTATATAAATCATTAAAAAATATTGAATTGGTCATTGAGCCAACTTTATTAGAAGAAAATAAATTAGGGTCGGTAGGAGCATTAGGATATTTAATAAAGAAAGAAAATTTTAATGAAGAATTAATGATTATCGGAGGGGATAATCTCTTTGAATTTGATTTAAGAGATTTGATTAATTATTATAGAGAAAAAAAGGGAGATGTAGTAGCTTTATATGATTTAAAATCTATTCAGAAAGCCCGAAGCTATGGAGTAGCAAGGGTTGATGAGGAAATGAGGATAATAGATTTTGTAGAAAAACCCGAAAATCCACCTTCTACCCTGGTTTCCACCGCCTGCTATGTATTGTCTCAAGAAGGGATTAGAGGAATTTTAACTTATTTAGATACAGGAGAAAACCCTGATGCCATAGGATTTTTTATAAAGTGGTTAATCAAGAGAGAAAAAGTTTTTGGATTTGCATTTTCAGGTAAATGGTTCGATATCGGTTCTTTAGAATCACTCAAAGAAGCAGATTTCATGTATACTAAAAATAAAGGAGAAGATTTATAATGAAAGATAAGATAGACATAGTTGTAGGTATTTGTACTAAGAATGTCGAAGATACCATTGAGGGAGTAATTAAAGTAGTTGACCAGGGCCTGAATGACTATTTCCCGGAGAAGAAAAGTTTAATTATAGTCTCAGATGGTTTTTCTAAAGACCGGACCAAAGAGAGGGCTAATAAAACTGCAACCAGAACAGAGAAGATGGTACTGGACCAAGTTGGTAAAATCGGAAAGGGGAATGGAGTAAAAACTATATTTATTAAGGCAGAAGAAGTAGGAGCAGAGGCAGTAGCTTTAGTAGATGGTGATCTTACCAGTATAATCCCGGAATGGTTAAAACACTTAGTCCAGCCTATATTAACCGGATACGATTTGGTTGCTCCTTTTTACGTAAGACATAAATATGATGGTGTGGTTACCAATCATCTGGCTTATCCTCTGACCCGAGCACTTTACGGAATTTCTATCAGACAACCCATTGGTGGAGAATATGGTCTATCTGCTAAAATGGTGAAAAAAGCTTTAACTCATCCTCTTTTCCCGGCTGAGTTTGGAATAGACATATTTATTACTACGGTTGCTGCCTGTGAAAACATGAAGATAATAGAAGCGAAACTGGGGATAAAGAGTCATGATTCCACTAAAGATTATAAAGACCCCAAGGTATTATTAGTTCCTATGTTTAATCAGGTAACAGAAAGTATTTTGGACTTAACCATTTTTTATAAATATTTCTCCAAAAAGAAAGTGGAAGATAAAAGTGTAGAAAGGATTGGAATAAAGGAAGTAGAAATGCCTAAAGAAGTGGTTATGGATATATCAGGACATATAAATGATTTTAAATCTGGATATAAAGAGACAATAAAGACAGAGAATTTTTTCTTACCGGAAGAGATAATGTCTTATTTAGATAAAATATCCAAAAGTTCCGGTGTGGAGGATTTTAATTTTCCTATAGATTTATGGGCTCAAATAGTATATCATAGTATAAACTATTATGAACAGAAAAGAGATAGAAAAGAGGATATTTTAAAAATATTAAGAATTTTATGGCAGGGGCGCTTAGCCAGTTTTGCAATTGAAACAAAGGATTTAGATGTGGAACAATCAGAAGAAGTAATTCAACGGCTAGTAAAAGCTTTTAAGAAATACAAAGAAAAAATGTGGCAATAATGGGAAGGTAGTATATATGATGGTAGATAAAAAAAATTTGGAAAATAAATATTCTATCGGCATTGATTTGGGAGGAACGAATATTGTCAGTGCAATAGTGAATTACCAGGGGAAGATAATAAACAGCATAAAAGTTCCAACTTTAGCCGAAAGAGGTAAAGAAGCTACCATTAAAAGAATAATAGAAACCATCCGTAAAAATATTGCTCAATCAAACATAGCTCCTGGAGATATAATAGGAATAGGGATTGGAGCACCGGGTCCTCTCAATATTAAAAAAGGAATCATTAATTTTGCTCCCAATCTTCCCGGATGGAGAGATGTTCCTTTAAGGAAAATATTAGAAGATGAATTTAATATGAAAGTTGTTTTAGAAAATGATGCTAATGCAGCTGCCTGGGGTGAACGGTGTTTTGGTATAGGCCGAGGAGTTGAGAATTTAGTATGTTTTACTCTGGGAACCGGAATCGGCGGCGGAATAATTATTGATGGCAAGATATATCATGGTAATAATTATGGAGCAGCAGAGTTGGGGCATATGACCGTAAATAAAGATGGTCCTCGTTGTAACTGTGGTAACTATGGTTGCTTGGAAGCATATTCTTCAGCAACTGGAATTAAAAATAGAATAAGAAATAGAATAAAAGAAGGAATAAAGAGTAAATTCTTAAATTTTAATAATAATGATGACTTAGTTGAATCACTCAGACTAAAATCAATTTTTGAAAGTGCCCGAAAAGGGGATAAACTAACTAAAGATATAGTTGAAGAGGCCATATCTTATTTAGGAATAGCTATTGCCAATATCACTAATATATTAAATCCTGAAATGGTAGTACTGGTGGGAGGAATAACTAACGAAGGCGATAAGCTACTTATTCCCCTTAGAGAGGAAGTAAAAAAGAGAGCATTTTATTCCAATTATAAATCTCTTAAAATTGTTATTGGAGAGTTAGGAGGAAATGCAGGGGTTCTCGGGGCAGCAGCTCTCCTGTGGATTCCTGCTAACCGTTCCTGCTAAACCAGCTTTTTTGGAAAAAAGGATACAAATTTTACGGCAGGTAGATAGATTAAAGTAAAAAAAGTTAAAGTTAATACAAATAATTGAAAAAAAATAAATATTTTTTATTTATAAAAGAGGGTTTTTTAAATTTTTATCGAATTATAATAATATAAGTAAAAATTAAAAAGTATTGGAGGTAAAAATGTCAAAAAATTTAATAGTTTTATTTATAGTAATTTTATTAGTTGCTGGCGGTTTTGCTATTTATACTTATGACCAATCCAATCAGGCAAAAAAAGAAGTAGAAGAAAAAAATCTTAAACTGGAAAGTAGTGACGAACTTGTTTTACAACTGAAAGAAAGTATACAAGAAAAGGAAAAACAGATTGAAGAGTTAAAAGCAAGTTTAGCAAGAGGAGAAAAAGATTTAGAGAAAGAATATGCTGATAAATTATCAGAACTAACCGAAGAAAAAGCCAAACTTGAGGTTTTGTTAACGGAGAAAGAGACAATTTGGCTTGATAAAGAAAAAGAAAAACAGCAACTTATCGTTAAATTAGAGGAGGAGGTTAAGGGATATAAAGAGAATATAAATAAATTAGAGAATGAAATAGTTAATTTAAAAGAAGAAGCAGCCAAACTAGCAAAAGGGGAAAAAGATTTAGAGAAAGAATATACTGATAAATTATCAGAACTAACTGAAGAAAAAACCAAACTCGAAGTTTTATTAAGCGAAAAAGAAGAGACCATTAAAACCATTGAGAGGCAAAAAGAAGAATCTGAAAAGGCCGTTATTCTAAATGACGAACTTGTTTTAGAGCTGAAAGAAAATATACAAGAAAAAGAAAAACAGATTGAAGAACTAAAGGCAAGTTTAGCAAGAGGAGAAAAAGATTTAGAGAAAGAATATGCTGACAGATTAACAGAACTAACAGAAGAAAAAGCCAAACTCGAAGCTTTGTTAGCCGAAAAAGAAGAGACAATTAAAACCGTTGAAAGGCAAAAAGAAGAATCTGAACAGATTGTTGTTTCCAGGGACGAACTTATTTTAGAACTTAAAGAAAATATACAGGAAAAAGAAAAACAGATTGAAGAATTAAAAGCAAGTTTAGCAAGAGGAGAAAAAGATTTAGAGAAAGAATATGCTGATAAATTATCAGAATTAACAGAAGAAAAGACCAAACTCGAAGTTTTGTTAGCCGAAAAAGAAGAAACAATTAAAACTATTGAGAAGCAAAAAGAAGAATCAGAACAGATTGTTGTTTCCAGGGACGAACTTATTTTAGAACTTAAAGAAAATATACAGGAAAAAGAAAAACAGATTGAAGAATTAAAAACAGGTTTGTCTAAAGAAAGGGAAGATTTAGAGAAGGAATATGCTACAAAAATATCTGAATTAATGAAGGAAAAAGGACAACTTGAAGCTTTATTAATTGAGCAGGAAGGAATTGCGCAAACTCAAAATCTAGAGAAAGAGGAGCTTGTTAGTAAATTAGAGGATTGCGATAATCAAATTAACGAATTGAAGGGCAAGTTGGTTCAACAAGGAATTGAAGAAGAAAAAGATTACGTTGCAGAATTATTTGCATTAACGGAAGAGAAAAATAAACTTGAGAGTCAACTTAAGATTTACCAGGATCTTCTATCAGAAAAAGAAGATACTATTGTACTTATCAAGCAGCAAAATGAAGAATCAGAGAAAAATATTGTTGAAAAAGATACAAGAATTGCAGAATTATCCGAAAGCATAAGCGGATATGAAAATCAGATTAAGCAAATAAGCGAACAGATGACCAAAGGAAAAGAGAAAGAAGCAGAATATGCTGATAAATTAGCTTTACTATCGGAAGAGAAAAGTAAACTGGAGAATCAACTAAAAACTTCTCAAGGACTTCTTTTAGAAAGAGAAAATACTATCGCGCTCCTTAAACAACAAAAAGAAGATTCAGAAAAAGTTATTTCCGATAGAGATACAGCAATGGCAGAATTATCTGAAAGTTTAAAAGGATATGAAAATTTAGTTAAGGAAATACAAGAACAGATGGCTCAAGAAGGAAAAGAAAAAGAAGCAGAATATGCTGATAAATTAGCTTTATTATCGGAAGAGAAAAGTAAACTTGAAACTCAATTAAAAACTTCTCAAGGGCTCCTTTCAGAAAAAGAAAGTACAATTACAGTTCTTAAGCAGCAAAATGAAGAATCAGAGAAAAGTATTATGGAAAAAGATCAAACAATTGCAGAATTATCCGAAAGTATAAAAGAATATGGAGATTTGATTAAGGAAATACAAGAACAGATGGCTCAAGAAGGAAAAGAAAAAGAAGCAGAATATACTGATAGATTGGCTTTATTAAAAGAAGGTAAGGATATAATGGAGGCGAAATTAGCCGAGGCAATAAAAAAGACTATACCAGATTATTATGAAGTAAAGAAGGGAGACTCACTCTGGAATATTGCTGAAAGATTTTATAATACAGGTGGGGAATGGATAAGAATTTTTGAAGCGAACACAGATATAATAAGTAATCCTGATATGATTTATCCATATCAAAGGTTTACAATTCCTAAAGAATAATTCAGTATCCAGTATCGAGTATCGTGTCTAGAAATACAGTAATGAGTAATGTGTAATGAGTAATTAGCGAGAAGATGCAAGTAGGGGCGGGTAAATCCGCCCCTTTCCTTTTACGGGATAAATTAAAATATCTAATTTTTAATCCCTCTCCCCACCATATAAGATAGTTATGCTTTGCATAAAAAAGGGCAGACACAAGGTCTGCCCCTACCTCTGGAACTCTAGTTTTCTTCACAAAATACGAATTACTATTCACTAACTAATTTTCTATAGTCTAAAGGTTACATATTAATTTCACTTTTTACTTCGTCTTATGAAGGGCAGACACAAGGTCTGCCCCTACGACTATTCATTATACGAGAAGCGCTATCCAGCTTATGTTAACCGCTTCTTATTTTCTCACTATATACTATACTATATACTCGATACTGTTTTCATCCACAAATCCCATCTATCTCTTTTTCGTATTTTTTGTGTATTTCAAATCTCTTCATCTTCAAGGTTTCAGTCATTTCCCCGGCTTCTACAGTAAACTCATGAAGAAGCAAGGCTATCCCCATTACTGTTTCGTATGGTTTAAATCCGTGCTCTTTGGAGATTAATTTTTTCTGTTCTTTTTGGTATAAAGCGATTATTTCGGGCTTCTTTATTAATTCTTCGGTGTTTTCATATTTAATGTTTTCTCTTTCAGCATATTCCGTTAAAGTATCGAAATCAGGAATAATCAATGCTCCAAGACGAGGTTTGTCCTGACCAACTATAATTGCCATATTGATATATTCACTCTCTTTTAGTCTGTCTTCCAAAGGAAGAGGTTCAACATTCTCTCCTCCTCTTAGGACTATGGTGTCTTTTATTCTCCCTACTAATTGGATATATTTTCCATTATAGGTTTTTTTACCTAAATCTCCGGTATTAAACCAGTCATTCTTAATCACTTCTTTAGTCTTTTCCTCATTTTTGTAGTAGCCTTTCATTATCATAGGACCTTTAACCAGTACAACGCCTACTTCGCCATTTGGTAATTCTTTTTCAAGATTATCTTTATCCACAATCTTTATTTTAACTTCTGGAAGAGCTATCCCTATTGTAGATAAAGCCCAATTTTTAGAATTTCTTGCAGTTAGACTTGGAGCAGTTTCAGTTAAACCATATCCTTCACAGACCATAATTCCAACTGTAGCAAAGAATATATCTATATTTTCAAGAAGCGCTCCCCCACCACTAATAGCAAATCTTAATTCTCCCCCGGCTATCTTTCTAATTTTTTTAAAGACTATCTTATCGGCAAGCCTATATCTCCAACCCAATCTTTTAACTGTTTTTCTGGCCTGCTCTAATTCTTCGGGGGTATATTCAGCTCGATCAAATAAGGGTATAGCATTATTCAAAATCCCTTCTGCCCTTTTATATTTTTCCCCGAGATTAATGGCCCAATTAAAAATAGTTTTTTGAAGAGAACTTCCTTTTTTAACGTTATCAATAATTCCTTTATAAACACTTTCCCATATCCGGGGGACACTGATCATAACAGTTGGTTTTATGGTAATCAAATCAGGCAAAAGAACTTGTTTGAAAGGCTTACTATAAGCAGTTAAAGCGCCTGTAGAAAGAACGAGATATTCTCCTGTCCGTTCAAATATATGCCAGGAGGGCAAAACTGATAACCACCTGTCTTCTTTATTAAATTCTTGTGTTGGAGGAAGGACTCTTATTTGATGCATAAAATTAGAATTAGTAAGCATAACTCCTTTAGGATCAGCGGTAGTTCCTGAGGTATAAATTATAGTAACTAGATCTTCTGGTAGAGCAGTTTTAGATATCTCTGAAAACCTGGTATCTCCTTTAGCTAATAAATCCTCACCGATTTGGTTTATTTTATTTAAAGAAAAGATTGCCGTAGAATGTATTTCGTTATAATTTTTTTCTATAACTATAATCCTTTTTAATAAGCTGTTTTGGATGAAATCAGCACCATTTTTAGATTTTGTAAATTTTATAATCTCATTAATATTAACCTCTAAATATTTTTTTAAAAAGGTTTTAGCTTTTTCTGATAGGAAAAATACTTTGTGTTGATTTCTTATCATATAATGGATGGCAGCAAGGAATTTTTTGCTTATTTTTTCTCCCTCTTTAAATTGAATCGGGATAGTCCATTCCGGAGCATCTTCTTCATCTGAAAACAGTTTGATTTTATCTATTAAGATAATATTTTTTATTTTAGGAAGATCATTGGCAATACTATAAAATTCTGCAAACTGTTTTTCTTCTTCCAGGATAGCAGCTATAGAATCTGAATGATCAAGCTTAAAACGGATGTCGTGAAGTGAGCTGGCTCCGCTGCAGGGGACATCAACAGCACGCAAACTGATAATTGCCAAATCAGATATAATCCATTCAAAACGATTTTCACTTACCAGTCCTACATGGTCGAATTTATTTAATCCGATACCAAGTAGCCCCGTTCCAAATTTTTCTACTTTATTATAGAATTCTTTGTAAGTGATCGGTTCAAATTTTCCGTCTTTTTTTACTTTGAAGGCGATTCTTTCCCCATATAAATTAACACTGTTTTTTAACATTTCATTTAGTGTTTGCAAAGGCATAGTTTTGTCCCCCTAATTTTAATTTAAATATTTAATTCTTATAATTTATAAAATGATTATGATTTTATTTGTAATGTAATTAATTTAACTGATTCTCTTCCCGCGATACCTGTGATACTCAATGCGAATTACTATTAACTATTAACTGATTTAACCGGTAGACTGGTAAACTGGTTAACTGGCTAACAAATTTAATTGGTCAATCGGTGAATTGGTCAATTAATTTATCTTGCATTTAATACTAACGACTATTCAATATACGAGAAACGCTATCCAGCATATGTTACCCGCTTCTTATTTTCTCACTATATACTATATACTCGATACAAAATTTATTTGTCAATTGGTAGATTGTAATATCTCGCACTTTATATCTCGCATTTTGTGTTTTAATCGGTGAATTGGTCAATTGGTAAATCGGTCAATTATTTTATCCACAAATCCTATCTATCTCTTCTTTATATTTCTTATGTATTTCAAATCTCTTCATCTTTAAGGTTTCAGTCATTTCTCCGGCTTCCATGGTAAACTCATGAGGAAGCAAGGCTATCCCCATTACAGTTTCATAAGGGTTAAATCCGTGTTCTTTGGAGATTAGTCTTTTCTGTTCTTTTTGGTACAAAGCGATTATTTCGGGTTTCTGTATTAATTCTTTAGAATTTTCATAGATAATCTTTTCTTTTTTGGCATATGTTTTTAAGGTTCCAAAGTCAGGGATAATCAATGCTCCCAGACGAGGTTTATCCTGGCCGACTACAATTACCATATTGATATATTCACTCTCTTTTAATCTATCTTCCAAGGGAAGAGGTTCAACATTTTCTCCTCCCCCTAAGACTATAGTGTCTTTTATTCTACCCATAAGTTTGAGGTATTTTCCGTTATAAGTCTTTTTACCTAAATCTCCGGTATCAAGCCAGTCATCTTTTATAATTTCTTTAGTCTTTTCCTTATTTTTGTAATAGCCTTTCATTACCATAGGACCTTTAACCAGCACAATACCCATTTCACCATTGGGCAATTCTTTATTGTAATCATCTTTATCTACAATCTTTATTTCTACTTCCGGGATAGGAGGACCTACGGTAAACATAATATTATCCTTTTTAGTTCTACCAGCAAGTATTGGAGAGGTTTCAGTTAATCCGTAACCTTCGGTGATAATTAGCCCGATGGCATTAAAAAATTTATCTATAGATTCATTAAGTGCTCCCCCTCCGCTTATAGCAAATCTAAACCTGCCCCCGGTTAATTTTCTAATTTTCTTAAAGACTATTTTATCAGCCAAGCGGTATTTCCAGCCCAATCTTTTAACTGTTCTTCTGGCTTGAGCTAATTCTTGGGGAGTATATTCTGGCCGGTCAAATAAAGGCCAGCTACCATTGAGAATTCCTTCCGCTTCTTTATATTCTTCTCCTATTTTGATAGCCCAATTAAAGATACGCTGTTGTAGATTACTCCCCTTTTTAATATTATCTAAAATTCCTTTATGTAAACTTTCCCAAATACGGGGGACACTGACCATTACCGAGGGTTTTTCGTTAACCAGGTCAGGAAGAAGAACTTGTTTAAAAGGCTTGCTATAGGCAGTTGAAGCACCTACGCATAGAGCACAATATTCCACTGTTCGTTCATAAACATGCCAGGAGGGCAAAACCGATAAAAAATTATCATCTTTATTTATAGTAATAGCTATGGGAGCGTTTATGGCGTTATGCATAAAATTAGAGTTAGTGAGCATAACTCCTTTGGGGTTAGAAGTGGTTCCCGAAGTATAGATTATAGTTGTCAGGTCATCCGGCTGACCACTCTTGGCTACTTCTAAAAAGGAAACATCTCCCTGGACTAATAAATCTTCACCGATTTTATTTATTTTTTTAAAGGAATAAATTTTATGAGAATGAGTTTTATTGTATTGTCCGTCTATTACCACTGCTCTATTTGTAAGATTGTTTTTAACGGAGTCGGCTGTATCTTTAGAGCGAGTTTCCTTTAGGAGATTTTCTATATTTTTTTCCAGGTATTTTTCTAAGAATTTTTCAGCTTCAGATGATAAGAAGATATGTTTATTTTTATTTTTTATTGATAATTCTATTTCAGATTTAAATTTTTTGCTTATTTCTTTGTGTTCTTCAAAATTAATAGGGATAGTCCATTCCGGGGTATCTTCTTTTTCAGAGAATACTTTAATTCTTTCATAAAGGATGATGTTTTTTATTTTAGGAAGATCTTTAGCGATTTTATAAAAATTAGAAAATTGCGTTTCTCCTTCCAGTATAGTAGCTTTGGCATCTGAGTGGTTGAGTTTAAAGTAGATATCTTGAGGCGAACTATTACCACTGCAGGGGACATCTGTTGCTCTTAAGCCGATAATTGCCATATCAGATATAATCCATTCAAAACGATTATCACTAACCAGACCTACATGGTCGAATTTTTCTATTCCGATACTAAGTAATCCTGTTCCAAAAATTTCTACCTTTTTATAAAATTCTTGATAAGTAATTGGCGCGAATTTTCCATCTTTTTTTACTTTAAAAGCAGTTCTATCACCATATAGATTTACACTGTTTCTTAGCATTTCATTTAGTGTTTGCAGTTTCATAAAAATATCCCCCTTCATAATCTTTATTAAATAAATATTAGTTAATATTAATAGCAGTTATTAACACCAAGTATATAGACAAATTTTGAAAAAGTCAAATTATTAAGTAATCAATTCACCAATTCACCAATTCACCGATTGACCGATTGAATTAATCGTTACGGTATCGTATCGCGTTTAAAAACAGTATCGAGTATATAGTAAAAACAGTATCGGGTATATAGTATCGAGTATCGAGTCCAGAATAAGATTTGGGGAAAATATACGGGAAAGAGTAGTATCGAGTAAAATGCAGTAATAAGTGATGAGTAATGAGTAATTAGTGACAAGTTACGAGTTTCAAACTTGAAAAAAAGAATTAGGGATACATTGCTGCGCCCTATAAATAAACCGACTGATTGATAAGCTAAATTCAATTGGTTAATTAGTTAATTGGGGGGATCGGCTAACTGATATTAACTGGTAAACCGGTTAACCGGGTAACCGGATAACTAATTCTTAATGAGATACGATTCACGAGATACGAGATACTTATTAGGGTTTGCTGGAAAAGGAAATTCCTATACAATTAAATTATAGTATCGAGTTAAGAAAGAGAAAGAGAAGATAGAAAAAGTAATCTTATTTTGTTGAGATAAAAAATATTTTAAAAAAAATTAATTGAAAAGAAGGATTTTTTAAAACAATGTAGAATAAAAATATAAAGCAGTTAATTAAAAAGATAGAATATTTTTTATTTTTGTAAATTCTTTTCTATATTTAAAAAATTATGATATAATTATATAATAATATTTTGCAAAAAAATAAATTCACTTTTATTCTTTTAGGGAGATAGAGTGCGTGCGGATAATATCTATTGCTAATCAAAAGGGCGGAGTAGCAAAAACTACCACTACCATAAATTTAGGAGCAAGCCTGGCATCATTAGGGAGAAAAGTTTTATTAATAGATTTAGATCCTCAAGCCCATACTACTTTGGGATTAGGCTTTGAACCGGATAATTTATCTAAAACTGTATTAAATGTTTTAGAACCTCATCGCTCTAAGAATAAATTGAAGTTAGAAGAAGTAATAATGAAGTTAAAAATAAATAGCGAAAATAATTTATTTTTAGCTCCTTCTAATATTGATTTTGCCAGCGCAGAGTATAAACTTATTGACCAAATAGGTAGAGAAGATTTTTTAGGTACGAGTATCAGAGAATGCAAAATCCCTTTTGATTATATTCTTATTGATTGCCCTCCTTCTTTAGGGATCTTGACTGTGAATGCCTTAAAGGCATGCAACGAAGTTATTATCCCTATGCAGCCACATTATTTTGCTCTTAGAGGCATACAAGAATTTATAGAGACAACAGAAATTGTGCGGAAGAATTTAAATCATTCTATAAAAATACATATTTTAATTACCATTGCTGACACAAGAAGTAATTTAGCTAAGGAAGTTATTGATGAAATAAAACAATATTTTAGTGATAAGTTATTTAAAACGATAATAAGAAAAAATATAACTTTAGTAGAGGCCAGCAGTCAGGGTACACCGGCTCTACATTATAGCCCCAGATCTCACGGGGCTGTTGATTATTATAAATTAGCTCAAGAGGTGATATCTTTTGAAAAAGAAGAGATTAACGCGGGGATTCAGTAAAATTATAGATTACAAAGAAGAATTAATTAGGGATACATCAGGGGGGATTAACGAAAGGGTTGAAATTCAGAACAAAGAAGAAGATGAATTTTTAGGTAGACATATAAGCCCTCCCCAAAAAGACGTAGATAAATTTGTAAACATTAAAGTAGTTGGTATTGGAGGAGGGGGGAATAATGCTATTCGGGAAATGAATCTACAAGGGATGAGTAATCTTGATCTAATTGCTATAAATACGGATTTACAAGCCTTATCCTTATCCCAGGCTGGACAAAAAATTCAAATTGGTAAATCTTTAACTAATGGTTTAGGAACCGGTGGCAATCCTGAGTTAGGCAAGAAAGCAGCCGAAGAGGATAAAGATAAAATTTCTAAGGCCATGGAAAATGCAGATATAATTTTTATTACATCCGGTATGGGAGGAGGAACAGGAAGTGGAGTTTCTTCAGTTGTAGCAAAAATAGCAAAACAGCATGGTATTCTAACCATAGGTGTGGTAACTAAACCCTTTGCTTTCGAAGGTAAAAAGAGAAAATTACAAGCAGAAGCCGGGATAGAAGAATTAAAAAATGAAGTAGATGCTTTAATTACAATTTCTAATGACCGTTTGTTAAGAATTATTTCCAAAGATACTTCCATGAAAAATGCTTTTGAAATGACTGATAAAGTATTGTGCCAATCTGTTCAGGCTATCGCGGACTTGATTACAATTCCCGGATTGATAAATTTAGATTTAGCTGATGTGAGAACCGTAGCGAAAGATGCTGGTTTATCCTTAGTAGGTATTGGAACAGGTAAAGGAAAAAAGAAAGCAGCTGCTGCAGCGAAAATGGCTATCTCCAGTCCCTTATTAGAGGTATCCATAAAAGGAGCAAAATCATTATTGATTAATGTCACCGGCGGTTTAGATATGAGCTTGTTTGAAGTAAACGAAATAGTTGATATCATATCTAAAGCAGTTGGGCAAGATACAAATATTGTTTTTGGGGCAATTATTAATGAGGAAATGCAGGACGAAATAAGAGTATCTGTTATTGCTACAAAGTGTGAAGAAAATATTGAAGAAGAAGAAGAAAAAGAAAAAAAGGAAGAAGTAAATAAAAAAGAATTATTTAAAGAAAATTATGCAGAAAAAGATAATCTAAATATAGAAGATAAATTTAAAATTAAAGATCAATTGATAGATGATAAGGACTTGGAAATCCCTGCTTTTTTAAGAAAAAAAATGAAAGGTAATATACCGAAACATTCTTCAAAGCCGAAAAAGACCTTATTTTAAAAGCCTATTTTTAATTGAAAAATTATAACTCTTAAACACAAGCATTTTATCTACAAAAGTTAACCAAAGGTGCCTGGCACCTTTGGTTAACTTTTGTAGACTTACCCTTGTTCAAAATAAATTTTGGTGCAATTATTCTTATGAAAAAAGCAAAAGGTCGGCAGCTTTCTTTCATTACTTATGAAGCTCTCCAGAAAATTAAAAAAGATGACCCTCTAAAGATTATTTTTGAATCCATAGACTGGAGCTTTATTTATTCTATAATCAAAGATAAATACACCACCGATAGAGAATTAGTTTATGACCCGGTGTCTCTATTTAAGGCCCAACTTTTAATCTGGTTGGATGAAGTAAAATCAAACCGAAGATTGGCTAAGAGTTTACAATTTGACTCGCGTTTTTGTGTCCTTTGTGGTTTTAATAATTTTCTTAAGACCCCCGCTCATTCTACTTTTTCTTACTTCAGGAAAAGGATCGGAAAAGATATTTACTATAAAATCTTACATCGCCTAATAGCTCAAACAGTAGTAGCCGCTACAATAAATAAAATAAATATAAGTAGTAACATAATCCATATAATAATACATTCTAATAACGGAAAAAAGAAAAGTTGCAACTGCAGTGGCAGCAGGTGTAAATATAATAAAAAACAGAAACACTCCAAAAATGAATCTAACATAAAATTAATTACTAAGAACTTCGTAGCCCTCGGATTCAAGGCAAAGATGGTGATTAATGCAAGTACCAAATTACCCTTAGAGGTCATATTAACACCGAAAGAATAGGATAAATTTTCTTTCTTTCTCTCTCACATTCATACACTCTTTATTTTAATCTTCCAACTAAAAGCTCACCTTTATGTCGTAATCTTACTTTAGACAAGTCAGGTTTTTTATCTGCTGTAATCAGAAGTTGGATTCTCTCAAGTAGTAGTTCACTCCAGGACCTC
>Ga0307429_1000852_pt1 | contig 16003 bp, 17 predicted proteins | sample SalMarWE160230MG_FD_202151 | JGI IMG/M metagenome (GOLD analysis project Ga0307429, IMG submission 202151) | Salt marsh sediment microbial communities from the Plum Island Ecosystem LTER, Massachusetts, United States - WE1603-230 | ecosystem: Environmental > Aquatic > Marine > Intertidal zone >...
CATCAGGTCCCAGCGCTGGCCGGCCCGCAGCCGGGCCGCCAGCGCCCGGAAGGCGCGCAGGCTGAAGGCGGCGGGCTCCGGCAGGAAGCCGAGATAGCTGGCCGCCAGCTCGTAGAAGTGGAGCGGCTCGAAGACGCGCAGCGGTGCGCCGGCGGGCAGCATCGTGCGGCGGTCGCGCGAGAACCAGCCGCCCCAGAACTGCTGGTTGGGCAGCTGCGTCAGCGAGCGCGCGAAGGGCATCGGGTCGGGGTAGGGCGGGCCGACCAGCACGTCGACCTCGTGACCCAGGCGCACCAGCTCGCGCGCCAGGTGCCAGAGGTAGACGCCCTGGCCGCCGCAGCGCATGTTGCCGCGGTACGCGACGAAGCCGATGCGCAGCGGCCGCGGCATCAGGCGGCTCCCAGCGCGCGTCGCGGGCGCTTTTCGGCGTAGAGGATCAGGCTCTTGGGGAAGCAGTAGTTGAGCAGCCGCTCCAGCCGGTCGAGCGCCCTCGAGGCCGTCGCGCGGATCAGGAAGAGCCGGTAGAGCCGTACCCAGCGGCTGGCGTCGGCGCCGGGCAGGCCCACCAGCGAGCGCAGCACCCAGTAGGGCGTGTGCAGCGCGTGGGCGAAGCCCACGCCGACGGTGGCGAGCCCCGCCTGCGCCAGCCCGAGCGCCAGCTCGCGCGGGCGGAAGATGCGGATGTGTCCGCCCGGGCTCTCGAAGTAGTCGTCGCCGGCGCGCAGGTAGAGGTGCTCGCTGAGGGCCGTGGGGACCGTCACCGCCACCATGCCCCCGGGCTTCGTCACGCGGGCGAGCTCGCGCGCGGCGCCGCGGTAGTCGTGGACGTGCTCCATCACCTCGGAGCAGATCACCTTGTCGAAGCTCGCGTCGCGGAACGGCAGCGCGAAGGTGTCGGCCTGGAGCATCGCCCCCAGCCGGCCGAGCTCCTGCGCGCGCTGGCGCAGGCGACGCGCGGGCAGCACCAGCGGGTCGCGGTCGAGGTCGAGCCCGACCACCCGGGCGCCCCGTTCGAGCGCGCCGAAGCAGTGTCGGCCCTCGCCGCAGCCGGCGTCGAGCAGCCGCTCGCCGGGGCGCAGCCTAAGCCGCTCGAGATCGACGGTGAGCAGCACGCAGCGTCTCCTCGAACACCCGCACCAGACCCTCCGCCGCGTCGCGCCAGGTGAACAGGCGCTGGATGCGCTGCCGCGCGGCGCGTCCCATCCGCTCGGGCCGCCCGGGGTCGGCGAGCACCTCGCGGATGGCGTCGGCCATGGCACGCGCGTTGCGCGGCGGGACCAGGCGCCCGGCCGTGCCGTCGCTGCCGACCACCTCGGGCAGCGCTCCGGCCGCGTTGGCGACCACCGGCAGCCCGCAGGCCATGGCCTCGCTGGCCGGGAACCCGAAGCCCTCGAAGAAGGAGGGCACCACCGCCAGCCGCGCGCTCGAGTACTGGGTGACCAGCTCCTCGCGGGTCAGCATGCGCTGCACCAGCCGCACGCGGTGCCCGATCCGGTGTCGGCGCAGGAAGCGCGACACCAGGCCGTCCTCGGGCATGCGGCCGTCGACGATCTTGAGCGTGACGTGGTCGGGCAGCAGCGCCATCGCCTCGAGCAGCGTGCCGAGGCCCTTCTTGCGGTCCTCGGTGCGCCCGACGAAGAGCAGGTCCGTCTCCTTGGGCGTGCCCGGCTGCGGCCGGAAGAGCTCGCTGTCGGTGCCGTTGTGCACCACCGAGACGCGCTTCTCGGGAATGCCGAAGTAGCGCTCGATCTCCCGGCGCGAGGCCTCGCTCACCGTCACGATGCGGTCGAGCCGCGGCGCCACGAACTGCTGCATCAGCAGCGGGAAGTAGAGCGTACGTCGCAGCTTCTTGAGCAGGCTCGGGTCGATGGCGAAGTCGGCCTCACGGTCGATGTGCAGCGGGTGGTGGATCACCGAGACCACCGGCACTCCCGTGGCGCGCAGCCCGAGCAGCCCCCAGGAGAGGCACTGGTTGTCGAAGACGACGTCGAAGCGGTGCGCGCGCTGGAGCCGCCGCCAGCGGGCCAGCAGCCGCAGTCCGAAGGTCTGCATCTCCGGGAAGACGCCGAAGCGCGAGACGCCCAGCTCCCACAGCGAGAGCGGCTTGAGCAGCTTGAAGGGGTTGTCGCGGGGCAGCCAGTCGGGATGCTCGAGGCCGAAGACGTTCTCGTTCGGGATGACGTGGAGCGGGATGCCCGGCTCGAGCTCGGGCAGCGGCGGGCCGGCGATCACGTGCACGTCGTGGCCCGCGCGCTTCCACTCGCGGGCCAGATAGGCGGCGTAGATGCCCTGGCCGCCGCAGAACATGTTCCCGCGATAGGTGAGCAGGGCGATGCGCACCGCGATGCCTAGGCCGACGAGGGGTCCGGGCGCTCGGGCTCGCCTTCGGGCGCCGGCGGCTCGTCCTCGAACGGCTCGACCTGGATGGTGGCGATCGTGTAGCCCACCCAGAAGCTGAGCCCGAGCACGAAGCAGACGAGCACCGCGACGGGCAGCGCCAGCGCCCAGTAGCTCTGCTGGAGCAGCCCGATCAGGAACCAGGCAGCCAAGAGCACGACGGCGACACAGATCACGCCGCCCTGGGTGCGGGACGAGTCGTTCATGCGGCGGCTCCAGCCCGAGAGGTTTTCGCCCCAGAAGGGTCCGGGCGACCGCCGGAGTATTCGCGGGGTCGACTCCGCTGTCAACGATCGCGGGGGATGGATGCCCGGCTCAGCTCGAGAGGCGGCGCCGTCCGCGGCGCGCCACGGCGCCGGCTCCCATCAGCAACGCCGACAGCGCGAGCACGCCCGCCGGACCGAGCGCCGGCACCTGCACCGGGGTCTGGGCGGGGCCGCCCGGGTCGACGATCTCGCCGTCGACGCCCGTGTCGTCGCCGAGCGCGCCGTCGCTGAGCGGCAGCGTCACGGTGGCCACCGTCTGGCCGCCGATCAGCTCCGAGCCGAAGCCGGCCGTGTCGAGCGTGTACCAGGTGGTGGTGCCCGGGCTGCCCGGCGTGGTCGGCCCGTACTTCCGGTACGGCTGCGTCAGGAAAGGAGTGCCGTGGAAGTAGAGCTTCACGCTGGCCGAGGCGCACGGCAGCCGGAAGCCGACCAGACCCAGGGAGTAGTCGAAGCTCGCGTCGGGAGCCCCGGCGTCGTCCTCGCCCGTGGTCTCGACGTCCTGGAGCGCGGAGCAGGCGCCCCCCACCTCGACCGTCACGTAGCTCGTGCCCGTCCCGTCGAGCAGCGACGCGACGTCCGCCTGCTCGCTGGCGTCGCCGCCGGGTCAAGGGTCCCGATGCGGTGCCACCGGTGAAGTCGAGCACCAGATCCGACGCGCGAGCCTCCTTCGGCTCCAGCGCGCCGAACGCGACGATCAGAGTCGAGACGAGATACGAGAACCCGGGGTTCCGCATGACGGCCACCTCCAGAGAGAATCCCCGGGTACGCCAGCCCTCGTAACACATCGAAGCCCGACCGGGCCTGAAAGGTCGAAAACGCGGGTGAATCCACCCGTGATGAGCCACAAACGCCCGTATCGCGCGCAATCGGCCCGTCGACTGCCGTCCCGTCAGCGCCCTCGCGGTCGCCCGTCGCTGCCTCGCGCGGCGGGCGGCGGCTCGCCTAAGCTGGCGGCCGTGCGGGTGATCGGGCTGATGTCGGGGACCTCGGCGGACGGCGTCGACGCGGCCCTGGTGGAGTGGCCGTCCGACGGCGCGGCGCGGCCCTTCCAGCTGCTGGGCTTCCGCGAGTCGCCGTTTCCGGCCGAGCTCCAGCAGCGCATCCACCGGCTGGCGGCCGGCCGCACGCCGCCAGGCGAGGCGCTGCGCGAGCTGGCGGCGCTCGACGTGGAGCTCGGCGAGCGCTTCGCACGCGCCGCGGCCGGCGTGGCGGCCCAGGTCGACTGTCCGCTGGAGCGGGTCGACGCCATCGCGTCGCACGGACAGACGCTGGCCCATCATCCCGAGCTGCACGCCACGCTCCAGATCGGCGATCCCTCGGTGATCGCAGAGCGCACCGGCTGCACCACGGTGGCCGACTTCCGCGCGCGCGACGTGGCGGCGGGCGGGGAGGGCGCGCCGCTGGCTCCGTTCTTCCATCACGCCGCCTTCGGGCAGCCGGGCGAGGGCCGGCTGGTGCTCAACCTCGGCGGCATCGCGAACGTCAGCTGGCTGCCGGCCTCCGGCGAGGCCGACGACGTGGTGGCCTTCGACGTGGGACCGGCCAACGCGCTGCTCGACGGCGTGGTGCGCGCGCAGAGCGGCGGCCGCGAGCGCATGGACCGCGAGGGCGCGCGGGCGCGGCGCGGGCGCGTCGACGAGGCGCTGCTCGAGCGGCTGCTCGACGATCCCTTCCTGCAGCGCCCGCCGCCCAAGTCGACCGGGCGCGAGCGCTACGGCAGCGCCGAGGCCGAGGCGCTGGCCTCCGAGTGGAAGGCGGAGGGCCGCCCGCCGGACGACCTGCCGGCGACGCTGGTCGCCTTCAGCGTCGAGGCGGTGCGCCGGGCCTGCGCGGAGCTGCTGGGCGTGGAGCCGCAGCGCGTGCTGGTGGGCGGCGGGGGCGCCCGCAACCCGGTCTTCCTGGAGCGCCTGGCGGAGGCGCTGCCGCAGTCCAGCGTCGAGCCCTTCGACGCGCTCGGGGTCCCGACCCAGGCGGCCGAGGCGATGGCCTTCTCGCTGATGGGCCGCAACGCGCTGCTCGGGCTTCCCAACCACCTGCCGCGCTGCAGCGGTGCCCAGCACGCCAGCGTGCTGGGCGAGATCGTGCCGGGCCGCGCCGGCGTGGTGATCCGGCGCTAGCGGCCGGAGCCCTCAGAGCTTGACGACGGTGCCGTCGTCGGCGGTCTCGAAGGCCGTCGCGCCGCGCCGATCCGTCATCTCGGCGCCGAGGTGGGTGAGGATGATGCGCCCGCACTCGAACTCGTGCCGGTGCTTGACCAGCGACTCGTGGTTGATGTGGTAGCCGAAGTCGTTGTCGTGGTAGGTGCACTCGCAGACGAACAGGTCGGCCTCGCCGACCTGCTGCGGCAGGGCGTCGAACCAGCCGGTGTCCCCGGAGTAGGCGACGCGCTGGGCGCCGGCCTGCACGATCAGACCGTGTGGCTGCGTGTGGGGCTGGTGCAACACCTCGAAGGCCTCGACCTGCACCGGTCCCACCTCGATCCGGTGTCCAGCGTGCAGCTCCTGGAACTCGATCGGGAACGACCAGTCGTGGTCGTCGATGCCGTAACACATGGCCGAGGCGAGCTGGCGCACGCGCTTCTCGACGCCCGCCGGTCCGGCGATGCGCAGGGGCTTGGTGCGCTCGTCCTCGTACAGCGAGCCCAGCAGCAGGATCGGGATCCCGCCGTAGTGGTCGCCGTGGAAGTGCGAGATGACGATGGAGTCGATCTCCCGGCGGTCGATGCCGAGCTCGGCGAGCCCGGTGCTGGTGGTGGTGCCACAGTCGAGCAGCACGCTGCCCCCCGCCGCGCGCAGCAGCACGGCCGACTGGCGGCGTCCGCCGGCGCCGAAGGCGTCGCTGGTGCCGATGAAGACGATCTCGCTCATGACGCCTCGTCTGCGGCGCCGCAGTGGTGGAACGCGCCCCCGCCGAAGACGCCATCGCAGGCCTGGAAACCCGCGGGCACGTGCTCGCCGTCCCACACCACCGCGCGACGCAGCCTAGCTCCCGCGCCGAGCGTCGCGCCAGCGCCGATCACCAGCTCCGGCTCGAAGCGGGTCCCCTCCTGGCGCGCGACCGCATCCGGCTCCCAGTACGATACGGACGGCGGGTGGAGGTTGACCGTCAGGTATTCACCCAAGGTTCCCACGGGCTCCCAGGTAGATTCTGTGACGTCCATCACTTCGGCGCGGATGTCCCGGGCGCCGGCGGCCAGGCGCGGCGCGAGCCAGTCGTCGAAGTGCCCGAACACCTCCCGCTCGGGCAGCTCGTCGAAGGCGCGCGCGGCCATCACGTTCGCCCATACGTAGATGCCGGCGTCGCGCTCGCCGCCCAGGTCGAAGCGGCGCCCGATGCGCCGCACGCAGCCCTCGGCGTCGACTCCGATGCTGCCGAAGCGCGCCGCGCGCGGATCCCGCCGCAGCAGCATCGTGAAGGCGTCCCCGCGCTCGATGTGGCGCTGCCGCAGGGCGCTGAGATCGGCGTCGAGGATCATGTCCGCACCCAGGATAAGGCATGGATCGCTCTCGCGTAGGAAATCCGCCACGCGCCGCAACGCGCCGCCGGTGTCGAGAAGCTCGCTCTCCCGCGAGAAGCGCAGCTCGAGGCCTCGCGGGCAGTAGTGGCGCGCGGCCTGCATCAGCCGCTCCGGCAGGTGGTGGGTGTTGATCACGACCTCGGAGACGCCGTGATGGGCGAGCAGCGCGAGCTGATGGGCGATCAGCGGGATGCCGCGCACCGGCAGCGCCGGCTTGGGTCGCAGCTCCGAGAGCGGCCGCACCCGGGTTCCCAGGCCCGCCGCCACGATCATCCCGCGCACGGCTGCTCCGGCAGGTCGTCGACCAGCTCGGCCAGCGGGCCGAAGCGCCGGTCGGCGGCCGCCGCTCGCGCCGCCGCGCCGCGCAGCGCGCGCACGCTGGCGGGAACGTGGCGCAGGTAGCGACGGTCGCCCCGCTCGCGCGCCGCGTAGAGGAAGCGGCCCAGGTCCTTGCCCTTGCGGGTCAGCGTCAGCAGGTCGAAGCGCAGGGCGGCCTCGGCCTCCGCCGGCGCATCGGGCAGCCGGGGCCGGATGCGCGCCAGCTGGTGCAGGCGCTCCGCCTCCTCCAGCTCGAGGTAGGAGTCGCGCAGCAGGCAGACGAGGTCGTACTCGGGCGGGGCCAGGAAGGCTCCCTGGAGATCCAGCAGCACGAGCCGCGCGCCCGGCTCCGCGTCGGCGCGCACGTGCACGTTTGCGCTCTGCAGGTCGCGATGGGCCAGCCGCGCGGGCGCGCGCTCGACCTCGCCCGCGATCGCCGCGAAGGCGTCGCGCACCAGGGCCGCCTCGGCCGGCGTCGCCGGCCGGCCGCGCGAGGCCAGCGCGTAGTCCGCGAAGAGCTCCGCCTTGTAGGCGAACAGCGCTGCATCCAGCCGCCGCTCGAAGGCCGCCACCGGCGCGGGCGGCACCTGCTGGAGCCGCGGCACCAGGTCGCAGGTCTCCTCGAGCAGGCGCCGCCGCTCGGCGCGCGAGGCGCGCGCGGCCACCTCGCGCAGGGAGTCGTCCCCGACGTCCTCGAGCAGCTCGATGCCGGCCTGCGCGTCGCTGGCGTAGCGCGCCGGCACGGGCAGGCCGCGCTGCTCGAGCAGCGCCCGGATCGGCTCGAGCGGCGGCTCGGGAGCGACTCCGGGAGGCCGCCCGGCGGGATCCTCGGGCGCCTCGATGCGCGCGATCGCGCTGGCCGGAGCGCCGCCCTCCAGCTTCAGCCGGGCGAAGCGACGCCGCCCGAGCCCGGGCTCGAGCCAGACGATCTCCGCGAGCGACGCGCCCAGCGCCTCGCGGGCCAGCCGCGCCAGCCGCGCCTCGAGCGTCGCCTGCTCCGCGCGGCTCATGGCACCCTCACGTGAAGAGCAGATGACACGCCGCGGTGGCACCGAAGAGGCCGGCCAGGTCGCCGGCCAGGCAGGCCAGCAGCGCGTGGCGCACGTCGCGGATGCCGGCGGCGCCGCAGTAGAGGGTCAGCACGTAGAAGGTCGTCTCGGTGGAGCCCATCAGCGTGCTCGAGAGCAGGCCCACGAAGGAGTCGGGGCCGTGGGTCTCGAGGATCTCCGCCATCACACCGAAGGCGCCCGAGGCCGAGAGCGGGCGCAGCAGCGCCATCGGCAGCACCTCGCCGGGGATCCCGACGGCGCTGGTGAGCGGGTCGAGCGCGGCGATCAGCAGGTCGAGCGCTCCCGACGCGCGGAACATGCCGACCGCCACCAGGATCACCACCAGGTAGGGGACGATCCGGACGGCGACCTCGAGCCCCTCGCGACCGCCGGCCACGGCCGACTCGTAGACCCGCACGCGTCCCGCCAGGCCGATCAGCAGCAGGCCCAGGATCAGCAGCGGGAAGATCCAGGCCTTGACCAGCTGCGTCAGCGCGTCGTCACCCGGCAGCGTCGTGAAGAGCTGGTAGCCCTCCCGCGCCAGACCGCCGGCGGCGACCAGCAGCAGACCGGCGATCAGGGCCTTGCGCCAGGGCTCGAGCGGCCGGGACGGGCCACCCCCCAGCACCTCGTCCTCGTCCGGCAGATCGAAGGCCGGCGGGGCCTCGCCCGCGTCGTCGCCGCTGGCGGCCGGCAGCGGGCGGGCCCGGAAGACGCGCAGCCTGCGCAGCCAGTAGTAGGTGGCCACCGCGCCGAGCGTGGAGCAGCTGGTGGCGATCAGCGTGGGGAGCCAGATGGCGAACGGGTCGGCCGAGCCCGCGGCGGCGCGCACGGCCACGGTTCCGGTGGGCGGAAAGAGCGTGATGGCCGAGGTGTTGATGGCCAGGAAGAGCACCATCGGGTTGGTGGCGACTCCCTTGAACGGGTTCAGCTTGTCGAGCTCCACCATCGCCTTCAGGCCGAACGGGGTGGCCACGTTGCCCAGCCCGAAGATGTTGACCGCGAAGTTCATCACCATCGCGTTCATGGCCGGGTGATCGGCTGGAACCTCGGGGAAGAGCCGTCGCAGCAGCGGCGCGATGCGACGCGCGATCCAGCGCAGCATGCCGCCGTCGCGCGCCACCCGCATGATGCCGAGCATGAAGACCATGATGCCGGTGAGCTGGATGATCAGCGTCACCGCCTGCTCGGCGCTGGCATAGATCTGATCGGTGACGTCCTGCATCCGGCCGCTGAAGGCCGCATAGGCCACCGCCCCGAGCACGAGCCCGAGCCAGATCCCGTTGAGCACGGCTTCCCCCCTGCGCGCCGCGCGCGTGCCCCGATTGCCGCCGAGCAGGCTCCCGGATAAGCTGGCATCCGTCAAGCGAGTCCCCCCCACAGGAGAGAACGATGAGCGGTCGGCTGGGCGCCGCGTGTGCGCTGGGGCTCCTGCTCTGCGGCGCCGCCGCCGCTGCCGCGCCGCTCGAAGAGCGCCTCGACCGCGCGCTCTCGCATCCGGCGCTGCGCGGGGCGCGCATCGCGGCACTCGTCGTGCGTGGTGAGGACGGCGGCGTGCTGTACGCGCGGGATCCGGACCGCGAGCTGGTGCCGGCCTCCAACCTCAAGCTGCTCACCGCGCTGGCGACGCTCTCCGTCTTCGGTCCGGCGCACCGCTTCGCCACCGACGTCTACGCCGACGCGCCGCCGGACGCCGAGGGCGGGGTGCGGCACCTCTACGTCCGCGGAGGCGGCGATCCGACGCTCACCTCGGAGGAGATGTGGCGCCTCGCCGCCGATCTGCGCCGCGCGGGCCTGCGCACGGTGCGCGAGGCAATCGTGCTCGACGCTTCGCTCTTCGATGGGGAGCGCTGGCACCCGAGCTGGGGGAAGGTCTCCGCGCGCGCCTACAACGCGCCGGTGAGCGCCCTGATGGTGAACTACGGCGCCTTCGCCGTGCAGGTGCGCGCCGGCGACGCGCCCGGCGAGTCGGTCCGGGCGTCACTCGATCCCCCCGTGTCGTTCCTGCGCCTGTCCAACCGTGCGCGCACCGTCTCGCCTCGCAGCCGTGGCGAGCCGATCCTCGAGCGGCGCTCGGCGGGCCAGTTCGAGGACGTGCTGCTGAGCGGCGACGTGCGCGCCGGCAGCGAGGCCACCTACTACCGCAGCGTCCTCGACCCGGTGCTCTACGCGGGCTCGGTGCTGGAGCTGCAGCTCCAGGCGAACGGGGTGGCGGTGTCCGGTGCACTCCAGCGCGGCTCCGTGCCGGAGCAGGCGGTCCCGCTGCTGCACTTCGAGGGCCAGCCGGTCGCCGAGGTGGTCCGCCTGTTCATGAAGTACAGCAACAACGTGATCGGCGAAAGCCTGGTCAAGGCGCTGGCGGCGCACGCCGGCGTGGTGCCGGCGAGCTGGAGTGCGGGCATCGACGCGATGCGGACCGAGCTGGGCGGCCTCGGTCTGCCGCTCGACCGCCTGGAGTTCGTGGACGGCTCGGGTCTCTCCTACGCGAACCACGTCGCGCCGCGAGCCTTCGTCGCGGCGCTGCTGGTCGCCCACCGCTCCTTCCGCTTCGGGCCGGAGTTCGTGTCGGCGCTGCCGATCGGCGGCGTCGACGGCACGCTCGCCGAGCGGGCCGAGGGAGCCGCGGATGCCGTGCGCGCGAAGACGGGCAACCTCACCCGCGTCACCGGGCTCTCGGGCTACGCGCGCCTGCCCTCCGGCGACGTGGCGATCTTCTCGCTGCTGGTGAACGGCTACCGCAGCTCCACCCAGGCGGCGTGGGACGGAGTCGACGGCTTCGTCGACGCCCTGGTGGCCGGCGAGCCGGCCCGGCTGGCTCAGGAGCTGCGGCCTTCGCCCTGAGCCGAGGCGTGGGCCTCGAGCACCAGGCTCGAGTAGTCCGTCGGCAGCCGGTGACCGCGCTCGAGGCGGCGGTCGATGCGGCCGGGTCCCCAGTTGTAGGCGGCCAGGGCCGTCGCGAGCTTGCCGTAGCGATTCGAGAGCTCCCGCAGGTAGGCCGTACCCAGCTGCACGTTGACGAAGGGGTCGAAGAGCGTCGCGGCTCCGCGCCAGACGACGCCCTGCTTGCGCGCGAGCTCCTCGCCGGTGCTGGGCAGGATCTGCATCAGGCCCATCGCGCCCACGGGCGACACCGCGAAGTTGTTGAAGCGGCTCTCGACGTGCATCACGGCCATCACCAGCGCCGGGTCGAGATGCTGGCGCGCCGCCTCCACCACGATGGTCTCGGCGAGCGAGTCGAGCTCCCTGCTGGTGAGCCCCGTGTGACGCCGGGCCAGCTGGCCGCGCACCCGGGCCACCTCGGCCGCGTCGGGCGCGGCTGTGTCGGCGGCCGCCGACGCGCTGGCGGACCCGGGCGCGGGCGGCGCCACGGGGGCCGAGAGCAGGCCGCACGAGAGCGTCGAGAGCATCGCGCTCGTCAGCACGAACAGCGGCAGACGCGCCACGGCTAGGCGCCTCCCCCCAGCGGCGAGAGGCCCATCACGGACATCGCGCGCAGGTTGTTGACGACCGCCCAGGCGGTCCAGACCACTACCAGCCCCAGGTAGGTTCCCTTGGCCGCGCGCGGCACCAGGTCGGTGGAGAGCAGGAAGGCGACCGCCAGGGCGCTGACCAGGCTGTCGACCAGGATTCCCGGCCCGAGGCCGACCGCGCCGAAGAGCCAGTCCGCGAGCGGGTTGACCTCGCTCACCTCCCATCCCGGTACCGGCGCGCGCAGGCACAGGTAGGTGGTCCAGTGGTCGGCTGCGGTGAGCAGCACGGTGAGGGTGGCGAGGGGTAGCAGCATCGGTGGCTCGTGGCCGCGTCGCGGCGTGCCCCTGGAATCGCAAGAAGCGTGCCCCGCGCCGGTGAGCGGCGGCGCCGGGCGACGAGGCGCCCCGCGGCGCGGCCGCTTGGGCCGGCGAGCTGCGCGCGAGCTGCCGCCCGGCCCGCGGGTGACCCGCGGGGCGGGTGGGAACTCGCCTTCCACTTTTTGGCTGGGGTCGGGAACCGGGAAGGGCGGGCGCCTTCACGCCGGGGAACCCAGGCGGCCCGGCGTGGCCGGGCCCCTGGAAGCGCCCCTCAGCGGCTCCGCTTCATCTTGCCCTTGCCGAGCAGGAGCCAGTCGATCGACACGTTCTCCTTGAGCGCCAGCGTGATCAAGAAGTCGGTGTGGGGCGTGGTCCCGCTCTCGTAGCGGTTGACGTTCTGCTGGAACACGCCGAGGTCGCGGGCGAACTGTCGCTGAGAACGGTCCGAGCGCACCTGCGCGAGTCTTTCGGGCAGCTTCCGCTTGCACCGTTCCACTGCGGCTGTGGCCATACTTGCTTTCCTTCCCTTTCTTTCCTTACAGATCTGTCGGGCGGATGAGGGCGCCGATGTCCGGTTCGCGATCCTTTCACGCTAGCCGGTGACGAAACTGATCGGCGTTGCGTCGAAGAGGAGCCGAGTTTAGGGTGGCATCCGAAACGCGGCAAGCGGACCCGCGCAACAATCATGGCGTTGCGTCGCAGAAACGCGGCAACCCGACGAGCGGGGGTGGCGGGCCGGACTGCTTGCTCAGCCATTTTGTGTACATCGCATGAGCACCACAGGCATTCGTGTCACCGGCGGTCGGCTGGGCGGCCGGCGGCTGCGCACACCACGGCACGGGGTGCGGCCGACCGCCGACCGCGTACGCGAGTCGTTGTTCACTCGTTTGGGTGATCTGACGGGAACGAGCGTTCTCGATCTGTATGCGGGAACCGGTGTTCTCGGTGCGGAGGCCGCTTCCCGCGGGGCGGCGCGCGTGCTGTTCGTCGAACGCGCTACACGTTGCTGCGAGGTGCTGCGCGCCAACGTGGCGGCCCTTGGGCTCGGCGAGATCGCGCGCGTGGTGCGGGACGACGCCGTCCGGGCGGTGGGTCGCCTCGGGCGCAGCGGAGAGCGCTTCGACCTGGTGTTCGTCGACCCACCGTACGCCAGCCAGGAGCTGCCGCGGGTCCTGGAGGCCTTGAGCGGGTCCGGCGTGCTCGCGGCCGGCGCCCTGGTGGTGGTGGAGCACGGTCGGCGTCATTCTCTGCCGGTGGTGGCCGGACTGGCCGTGCGCGACCAGCGGATCCACGGCGAGACGGCGATGACCTGGCTCGCGGCCGAGCCGGACCGGCAGCAAGGAGGCCCCAGCGGCGCATGACCCAGCAAGGCACCGTGGCACTGTTTCCGGCCAGCTTCGATCCCATCACGAACGGCCACCTCGACATCGCCGTCCGGGCGCTGACGATCTTCGACCACCTGGTGATGGCGGTGGCCGTCAACGTCGGCAAGCAGGGCAGCTTCAGCCTCGAGGAGCGGCTCGAGATGCTCCAGAGCGTGCTCGGGGACGAGCCGCGGGTGACCATCACCTCCTTCGACGGTCTGACCGTCGATTTCGCCCGCGAGAGCGGGGCGCGCGTCATCATCCGGGGCGTGCGCGCCATGTCGGACTTCGAGTACGAGTTCGAGATGGCCCTGATGAACAAGCACCTCTATCCCAAGGTCGAGACGGTCTTCATGATGCCCAGCCAGCGCTACATGTACGTGAGCTCCTCTCGGCTCAAGGAGCTCGTGCAGTTCGGACGCAACGTCGAGGAGTTCGTGCCGGCGGTGGTGGCCAAGCGGCTGCGGGAGCGGCTCGGACGGGGCTGACCCCCCTGGGCGCCGTCCTCCCGTGACCGGGCTCCGCGACGCGGACGCACCGATTCGCTTCGGCACCAGCGGCTGGCGCGGTCGGCTGGCGGAGGAGTTCACGCTGCCGCGCCTGCGCGCGGCGCTGCGCGGGGTGGCCGGCTGGTTCGCGCAGGCGGGCGGCGGCGAGGTGGTGGTCGTGCACGACACCCGCTTCCTCGGCGAGCGCCTGGCGGAGCTCGCTGCCGGCATCCTGGTCGAGCAGGGACTCCGGCCGGTGCTGGGTCGGGGGCCGCTGCCGACCCCGGTCGCGGTGCGGGCGCTGCTGCGCCGCCGCGCCGTCGGCGCCCTGGTGCTGACCGCCAGCCACAATCCTCCCGAGGACCACGGCCTGAAGGTGTTCGGATCCTGGGGCGGGGGCATCGACGACGCCAGCGCCCGGGCCCTCGAGCGGGCGATCGCGCGCGCCTCCCGGGCCGAGCCGGAACCGTGCGCGCGGCTGCGCCGCACGGAGCTGGGCGCGCCGTACGTGCGCGAGCTGCTGCGGCTGCTGGATTGCGAGGCGCTGGCGCGCGCTCGCCCCCGGATCGTCTACGACGCCATGCACGGGGCCGGCGCGGGTGTGCTGGACGCCGCGCTGGAGCGGGCCGGCGCGCGCGTGGAGGTGCTGCGGGGCGAGCCCGACCCCGGCTTCGGCGGCGCCGCGCCGGACCCCACCCCGGAGCGCCTGGCGGCGCTGCGGGACGCTGTCGGGCGCCGCGGCCGACGGCTCGGCCTCGCGAGCGACGGTGACGCGGATCGCTTCGCGGCGGTCGATGCGGACGGCCGGGTGCTGTCCTCGACCGAGGCGGTCGCCCTGCTGGTGGACCATCTGGCGCGCAGCGGGCGCGCCCGCCGGGGCGTGGCGATCTCGCTGGCCACCGGCTCGCTGGTCGCGCGGGTGGCGGCGAGCCACGGGCTCCCCGTGAGCCGCCACCCGATCGGGTTCAAGCACCTCGCCGCGGCGCTGCGCACGGGAGCCGCCGACCTGGCGGGGGAGGAGAGCGGGGGCTTCGCCTGGGACCGCTTCTCCCGGGACAAGGATGGGATCCTGGCCGGCTGTCTGCTCGCCGAGCTCGTGGCTACCAGCCGTCGCCCGCTCGGAGCGCGCCTGCGCGAGCTGGTGGAGCGCCACGGGGCCTCGGCCTGTGGTCGCACTGCGGTGTTGGCGGCGCCGCCCGTGCGCGAGGCCTTCGAGCGGCTCCGCGCGGCACCGCCGGGCCGCGTCGATGGCGCGCTCGTGCGGGGGCTGCGGGACGACGACGGTCTGCACCTGAGCCTGGACGACGGCTTCCTGATGCTGCGGCCGTCGGGTACCGAGCCGCTGCTGCGCGTGTACGCGGAGGCGCCGGGAGCGCGTCGACTGAGCCGCCGCCTGGCGGCGGGTCGCGCGCTGCTCGGGCTGTCTGGCGTTTCGCGGCGTTCCCGGTAACCTCGCAGCCTGACAGGGAATTTCCCGAGGCGAGAGCCGATGGAGCAGCGTCGCATCCTGATCGGGGTGACGGGCGGGATCGCCGCCTACAAGGTTCCCGAGCTCGTGCGGGCCCTGCGCCGCGTCGGACACGCGGTGCGCTGCGCCATGACGCCCGAGGCAGCCGAGTTCGTCACGCCGCTGGTGCTCCAGACGCTGACCGGCCAGAGCGTGCGGACCCACCTCTTCGACCCGGCCCAGGAGGGCGAGATCGATCACGTCGCGCTGGCGGACTGGGCGGAGCTGCTGCTGATCGCGCCGGCCACCGCCAACACCCTGGCCAAGCTGGCACACGGGCTGGCGGACGATCCGGTCAGCGCGATGGCGCTCGCGACGCGCGCCCCGCTGCTGCTGGCCCCGGCGATGAACGTGAACATGTGGCGACACCCCGCCACGCAGCAGAACCTCGCGTTGCTGCGCGAGCGCGGTGCGCGGGTGATCGGCCCGGACGCCGGCGAGCTCGCCTGCGGCTGGGAAGGGGAAGGACGCATGTCCGAGCCCGCGGCCATCGTCGAGGCCGTGGGGCTCGCGCTGGGGGCGCCGACGCTGCGCGGCGAGGTGGTGCTGGTGACGGCGGGCGGGACCCGCGAACGCGTGGACGCGGTGCGCTTCCTGGGCAACCGCTCGTCCGGCAAGATGGGGGTCGCGCTGGCGGCGGAGGCGGCGCGTCGCGGTGCGGAGGTGGTGCTGGTGGCGGGGCCGATGGCGCTGACGACGCCCGCGGGCGTGCGGCGCATCGACGTCGAGAGCGCGCTCGAGATGCGCGAGGCCGTCCTCGCCGAGCTGCCCCGGGCCAGCATCGTGATCAAGGCGGCCGCCGTGGCCGACTTCCGTCCGATCCGTCCCAGCGCGCGCAAGCTCAAGAAGGAGGAGCTCCCCGAGGGCGACGCTCCGACTCTCGAGCTCGAGTGCACGCCCGACATCCTGGCCGAGATCTGCCGCGACAAGGGGAGGCGCGTGGTGGTGGGCTTCGCCGCCGAGAGCCACGACGTGATCGAGGCGGCCCGCCGCAAGCTCGCGCGCAAGGGCTGCGATCTGATGGTGGCCAACGACATCTCCGCCGAGGGCTCGGGCTTCGACGCCGACTCCAACGCGGCGGTCTTCGTGTGGCCGGGCGGCGAGATCGAGGAGCTGCCCAGCCTGTCGAAGCCCGAGCTGGCGGCCCAGCTGCTGGACCGGGTCGAGAAGCTGCGCCGGGGCTCGTCGCCGTGAGCGCCGTCTCCCCCCGCTGGGGGGGTGTCGCGGGAGTCGCGGTGCTGCTCGCGCTCTGGGCCGGATCCGCGCTCGGCGCCCACGTGAACGTGGTGACCGTGGACGGCTCGATCAA
>Ga0307429_1000853_pt1 | contig 16001 bp, 12 predicted proteins | sample SalMarWE160230MG_FD_202151 | JGI IMG/M metagenome (GOLD analysis project Ga0307429, IMG submission 202151) | Salt marsh sediment microbial communities from the Plum Island Ecosystem LTER, Massachusetts, United States - WE1603-230 | ecosystem: Environmental > Aquatic > Marine > Intertidal zone >...
CGGCGAGCTCGAGCGGCGCGCCGCGGCCGTCCTGATCGGTCGTGCCCCGGCGCGGGACCTGCACGCGTGGCTGGCGGAGCGCCAGCTCGCCGACGGGGGCTTCGCCGCCGGGCCAGGCTCCGGCGCCGCGCTCTCCGAGACGCGGCGGGTGCTGGGCGTGCTCGGTGATCTACGGTCGCTGAGCGGCCCGCTCGTCGAGCGCATCTGCCGCTTCCTCGAGGCGCAGCAGCGGCACTCGGGCTCCTGGGCAGAGGGCGAGGCAGCGCTCTTCGAGACCGGGCTGCTGGCCGGTCTGCTCGCCAAGACCCCCTGCGCCCGGACCTCCGCGCTCGATCGGGCCGCCGACTGGCTGGCGCAAGGCTTCGCCCCCGAGCGCGTGCAGGGCTTCGCCTGGTCCGCGATCGCCGGCTACGCCGCCGCCTTCGCGAACCTTCCGCACGACGCGGGGGACGAGATCCTCCAGTGGTGCGGCCGCGAGCTCGAGCGGGGATTTCGCGCCGGCCGCTTCGATGCGGTGCGGACGGCTCGGGTGCTGACCTGGTGCGATGCGTCCGCGCTGCCGGGCGCGCGGATCGATGCAGCAGACCTGGTGGCAGCGATCTGCTCCGAGCAGGCGGACGACGGGGGCTGGCTGCCCTCCGCGGCGCCGGCGGAGCGCGCGCTGCATGGCTTCGACGCCCTGGCGGCGCTCACCCACCTCGCGGGAAGCCGACGCGGCACCGCTTGATCGGAGGGGTAGCGCGTCGGTAGGCTCGCTCCTCCCGCCGGAGGACCGATGCCGAACCTCGCTGCCGTCCACGAAGCCATCGCGCAGGCGATCCCGGATCGCGAGTGCCTGATCTTCCGCGACCGCCGCTTCAGCTGGTCGGCCTTCACCGATCGCACGCGGCGGCTCGCGACGCTGCTGCGGCGTCGCGGGCTGGGCTGTCACCGGGAACGCGGGGAGCTCGAGAACTGGGAGTCGGGCCAGGACCACGTCGGGCTCTACCTCTACAACGGCAACGAGTACCTGGAGGGAATGCTCGGGGCCTACAAGGCACGCTGCGCACCGTTCAACGTGAACTACCGATACGTGGACGAGGAGCTCGTCTACCTGCTCACCGACGCGGACGCCCGCGCGTTGATCTATCACGCGAGCTTCGCCCCGGTGCTGGCCCGCGTGCGTGCCCGGCTGCCGAAGCTGGTGCTCTGGCTCCAGGTGGACGACGGCTCCGGCGAGGCCCTGCTGCCGGGGGCGCTCGACTACGAGCAGGCGCTGGCGGAGACGCCGCCCGAGGCGCCGCGCGATCTCTCGCCCGACGACCTGTACATCCTCTACACGGGGGGTACGACCGGCATGCCCAAGGGCGTGCTGTGGCGCCAGGAGGACGTGCTGCGCGCTGCCCTCTACAGCGGGCCCGTGCACGGGATCGAGGCGCTGGTCGCGCGGGCGCGACGCGGGGGACCGCGGGCGCTGCCCGCGCCTCCCTTCATGCACGGCGCGGCGCACTGGGTTGCGCTCAGCATGTGGCACGTGGGCGGCACGGTGGTGGTTCAGTCGGAGCCGCGCCGGCTCGATCCGGCGGACATCTGGAGCACCGTCGAGCGCGAACGCGTCACGGCGCTTACCATCGTCGGAGACGCCTTCGGACGCCCGCTGGCCGACGCGCTGCGCAGCGGACGCTACGACGTGTCGTCGCTGCGGCTCCTGACCTCCGGCGGAGCCATCCTGAGTGCGGGTCTGAAGCAGGAGTTGCTGGCGTTGCTCCCGAACGCCAAGATCCTCGACGCGCTGGGCTCGTCGGAGAGCGGCCAGCAGGCCTCGCAGCTCTCCTCCCGCGAGGCGCCGGTCACCACCGGGGAGTTCGCGCTCCAGCCGGACAGCGTGGTGCTGCGCGAAGATCTCTCGGGTCCGGTCGAGCCCGGATCCGGGGAGTCGGGCTGGCTGGCTCGCCGTGGCTGGGTTCCCCTCGGCTACCACCGGGACCCGGAGAAGACACGGCGCACGTTTCCGGTGGTGGACGGGGTGCGCTACGCGGTGCCCGGCGACCGGGCGGCGCTCGAGGCGGATGGCCGACTGCGCCTCTACGGGCGCGACTCGGTGACGATCAACAGCGGCGGAGAGAAGATCTTCGCGGAGGAGGTGGAGCAGGCGCTGAAGCGGCACCCCGCGGTCTATGATGCCGTCGTGGTCGGAACGCCGCACGAGCGCTGGGGGCAACAGGTGACGGCGCTGGTAATGTTGCGCCGGCAGGCCGAGGCCTCGTACGACGATCTCGTGACGGTCGCCCACGCGCAGCTGGCTGCCTACAAGCTTCCGAAGGCGGTGATCTTCGTTCCGGAGATCGTGCGCTCGCCGAGCGGCAAGGCCGACTACCGCTGGGCGCGCGAGCGGGCCTTGGCGGCGCTGGCGAACGATGCCTAGGGGACCAGCGCGTCGCGGAAGGTCCGGATGCGGGCGGCGTTGACGCCGAGATCGCCGCGGCCGTCGCGGGACTTGGAACGCACGTCGACGATGGCTCCCTGCGTGGCGGGTCGCACGCGCACCACGATGTCGTCGACGAAGCGGAAGACCGTGCTCACCTGGACGGCTTCGAGCCGGCCGGACGGCGGATCCACCGCCACGATCTCCCAGCCGAGAGCGCGCGCGACCTCCGTCGCCTGCTCCAGGGCCTCCGCGGGACTGCTGTCGAGGTGCAGCGGTGCGAGGTCGGAATAGGCCGCGCGCTGCCGGCTGGCGAACGCCGCTCCCGGGTAGCCGAGGTCGCGATCACGGTTCGGCTCGAGCTCGGCGATCGCCACGAAGGTCGGCGGATCGTCCGGGTCCGTGGTGATGTCGTTGATCGGCGGCAGGCTCGAGGCGCCGGCGTTCGCCACCAGGACCACGCCGACCAGCAGGGCGCCGAGGCCCGCTCCGGCGCCGGCCCGCCCGCGTCCCTCGCGTCCCGTGGCCGAGCGCGTCCGCCACAGGCCCACCAGGCCCAGCAGCAGCGCCAGCAGTCCGAGCAGCACGCCCAGCAGGAAGACGCGGAATCCCACGAACGGAGCGAGCATTCCGAGCTGTACGGCAGCGGGTCCGAGCGCGAAGAGTGCCAGCCCGCAGAGGGCTAGCCGCAGTGACCAGTCTGCGACACGGGACGGCGTCTCCAAGGCGTTTCCTCCGACCTCAGCCGGCGCAGCATAACACGGGCTCCGAGTGCCCTGTGTTAGGATCGTCGGCCTTTCGGAGGCGCCGATGGACGGGCTGCGACGCGAGAACCGGGGACCGGTGGCCCTGCTGATCCTCGATCGGCCCGATGCGCTGAACGCCCTGAACGGCGCCACGCTGGAGTCGATCGAGGCGCGTTGTGCCGAGCTGGCGGAAGATCCGCAGGCACGCGCGCTGGTGCTGCTGGGGCGGGGGCGGGCCTTCGTCGCCGGCGCCGACATCGCGGAGATGGCGGGCCAGACACCGCTGGAGGCCGAGCGCTTCAGTCGCCTGGGCCAACGCGCCCTGGACGCGCTCGAGGGGCTCGCGATTCCGAGCATCGCGGCGGTGGACGGGCACGCGCTCGGCGGCGGCTGCGAGCTCGCGCTGGCCTGCGACTGGATCTATGCGTCCAGCCGCGCGCGCTTCGGCCAGCCCGAGGTGAAGCTCGGATTGACTCCCGGCTTCGGCGGAACCCGCCGGCTCGCGCAGCGGGTGGGTGGCGCCTGGGCCCGCGAGATGATCCTGACGGGCGAGGCGATCGATGCCGAAACGGCGCTGCGCATCGGGCTCGTGAATCGAGTGCTTGCCTCCGACGAGCTGATGGACACTGCGGTGCGGGCCGGGGAGGCGATCGCAGCCTGCGGGCCGCTGGCGGTGGCCGCCGCCAAACGCGTGCTCCAGCAGGGTCGGGACGCCGACCAGCTCTCCGCGCTGCTGCTCGAGCAGACCGCCTTCGGCGCCATCGCCGCCACCCGCGATCGCGACGAGGGACTCCGCGCCTTCCTCGAGAAGCGCGCGCCGAACTTCGAGGGGCGCTGAAGCATGTCCGACCGCCTGTTGCGCCAGACCGTGGAACGCATGGGAGTCGAGAGGATCCGGCGCCACATCCTGCTGTGCTGCGATCAGACCGTGCCCAAGTGCTCGCCCAAGGAGGAGAGCCTGCGTTCGTGGAACTTCCTCAAGAGTCGCCTGCTCGAGCTCGGGCTCGTCGGGGCGGGCGGTATCTATCGGACCAAGGCGAACTGCCTGCAGATCTGCATGGACGGGCCGGTAGCGGTCGTCTACCCGGAGGGCGTCTGGTACCGCCGCTGCAGCCCCGAGGTGCTCGAACGGATCATTCAGGAGCACCTGATCGGGGGCAAGCCGGTCGAGGAGTACACGATCGCCAGGCGCCCGCTCCCGCCGCCGTCGGAGCCGGACTCGCCAGCTCAGCCGCGAAAGCCGTCCACGTAGGGCAGGCGGGCCGCCGTGCGCTCGATCGCCTCGCCGGCTTCGAGCAGCACGGACGTGGCGTCCCAGGTGCCGTCGCTCAGCTGCCGATGGTGCCCGTCGTGGATCGAGAGGGGGACGGTACCGACGCGCGAGGTCACCGTGCGCGTGGGCAGGTCGATCACGACGGATTGCTCCGGATCGAGCTCGACCGCCTCCATCAGGGCCTCGAGGTGCTCGTCCGCGAGGCTGACGCAGGGAAGGCCCAGCGCGACGCAGTTGCCCACGAAGATCTCCGCGAACGACCCGCCGATGAACGCGCGGAAGCCTCGCCGCATCAGCGCTTGGGGAGCATGCTCTCGCGAGGAGCCGCTGCCGAAGTTGTGACCCACCACCAGGATCTCGGCGGCCGCGAAGCGCTCGTCGTCCAGCGGATGGTCACCCTTGGCCTGCTCCCGGTCGTCCCGGAAGGCGTGCTCGTGCAGACCTTCGAAGCTGATGCAGCGCAGGTAGCGGGCCGGAATGATCCGGTCCGTATCGATGTCGTGCCCGCGCACCACGCAGGCGCGGCCCTCCACCCGGGTGATCGGCTCCCTCGCCATCACAGCACCTCGCGCACGTCGGCGACCCGTCCACGCAGGGCCGCGGCCGCAACCATCGCGGGCGACATCAGCAGCGTCCGGCCCGTGGGGGAGCCCTGGCGACCCTTGAAGTTCCGGTTGCTCGACGAGGCGCAGACCTCCCGGCCCACCAGCTTGTCGGGGTTCATGGCCAGGCACATCGAGCAGCCGGCCTCGCGCCAATCGAAGCCGGCGCTGCGGAAGAGCTCGTCGAGCCCCTCCTGCTCGGCCTGGCGGGCCACCGCTTGCGAGCCGGGCACCACCAGGGCGCGCACGCCCGGCGCGACGCGGCCGGTCCGGGCCACCCGCGCCGCCTCGCGCAGATCCGAGATGCGCCCGTTGGTACAGGATCCGATGAACGCCACGTCGATCTTGGTGCCCGCGATCGGCTCGCCGGGGCGCAGCCCCATGTAGGCCAGGGCCTCGGCCAGCTGCGGCTGCTCCGCGTGCGGGTGGTCTGCGAGCCGAGGCAGGTGCTCGTCGACGGCCACGCTCTGGCCCGGATGGATGCCCCAGGTCACCGACGGTGCCAGTCGGTCGCCGTCCAGCTCCACGCGATCGGCGTAGTCGGCGTCGGGATCGCTGGCCACCGCGCGCCAATAGGCCAGCGCCCGCTGCCACGCATCCGCTTCGGGCGAGTACTCGCGGCCCCGCAGGTACTCGAAGGTCGTGTCGTCCGGGTTCACGTAGCCGCAGCGGGCCCCCCCCTCGATCGACATGTTGCAGACCGTGAGGCGCTCCTCCATCGACATCGCCTCGATCACCGGACCCGCGTACTCGTAGGCGTATCCCACGCCGCCCTTCACGCCGAGCTGCCGGATGATCGACAGGATCACGTCCTTGGCGTAGACCCCGGCTCCGAGCTTCCCGGTCACCTCGATGCGCCGCACCTTCGGGCGCGCCAGGGCCAGGCACTGCGTCGCCAGCACGTCGCGTACCTGGCTCGTGCCGATGCCGAACGCCACCGCGCCGAACGCCCCGTGGGTCGAGGTGTGGCTGTCGCCGCAGGCGATGGTCATGCCCGGCTGGGTCAGCCCGAGCTCGGGACCGATCACGTGCACGATGCCCTGACGTCGGCTGGCGGGGTCGAAGAGGGTGATGCCGGCCTCCCGCGTGTTGCCCTCCAGGGCGATCAGCATCTGCTCGGCCAGCGGATCCGCGAGCGGGCGCTGCTGCGAGTCGGTCGGGATGATGTGGTCCACCGTCGCGAACGTGCGGGACGGGAAGCGCACCGGCAGGCCCAGCTCCTGCAGCATCGCGAAGGCCTGGGGGCTCGTCACCTCGTGGATCAGGTGCAGGCCGATGAAGAGCTGCGTCTGGCCGCTCGGGAGCTCGCGCACGCTGTGCGCGTCCCAGACCTTGTCCAGCAGGCTGCTTCCGGGGGGCATGGAGGAAGGAGGATAGCCCGGCCCGACCGTGGGCGGCATCGCGTATGCTGCCGCCCGTGGAGCTGCTCTACACGGCGCACGTGCCGGCGGGCGACGGGCCCTTTCCGAGCGTCGTGGCGCTCCACGGCTGGGGCGCCAACGCGCACGATCTGCTGGGGCTCGCGCCGTACCTGCACGGCGGACGCGCCCTGGTGCTGTGTCCGCAGGGGCCCGTGCGCTTCGAGATCGGGCCGGGCCAGGCCGGCTTCGGCTGGTTTCCGATCAGCAGTGGCGCGCCGCCGGATCCCGCGGAGTTCGCCCGCGGCAAGGCGGCCCTGGCCCGCTTCCTCGACGCCGCGCGGGATCGCTACCCGATGGATCCCCGCAAGCTCGTGCTGCTGGGCTTCAGCCAGGGCGGCGTGATGGCCTATGACTTCGCCCTGCGTGAGCCGGAGCGCTTCGCCGGGCTCGCGGCGCTGTCATCGTGGCTGCCCGCAGCGCTGGCGGGCACGCTCGAGAGGCGCTCGGCCCACGCGCAATTGCCCGCCTTCGTGGCGCACGGCGAGCGCGACCCGATGATCGCGTCGGAGCGTGGTCGCGAGTCGCGCGACGCGCTGCTCGCCCTGGGCGTGCCGACCACCTACCGCGAGTACGCGATGGGCCACGAGATCCGCCCCGAGGCGCTGCGCGACCTGGTCGACTGGCTCGAGACGAAGGTCTTCCGGCCGCTGCCCTTGGCCTGAGCGACTCGGAGCGCGCCGGGCGGCTTGCTAGACTTCGCCGCGTCGGGGTGTAGCTCAGCGGCCAGAGCCTGATCTTTGGGGGATCAGCGTCGTGGGTTCGAATCCCACCACCCCGACCAAGACCCGCTCCGTAGGGCACCTGCGGTCGAGCGGGGCGTGCCCCCGCCGGAGACCGGCGGGGGCGCCCTGAGAACCTCGCCGGCGGGTCTACAGGTGCTTCTTGAGCTTCTCCCAGAGCGTTTCCTTGGGGGTCTTCTTGCAGTCCTCGACGAGCGCCCCGATCGGCTGGCCGAACTTGTCGAGGGCGACCGTCCCGACCGCCGCCTCGCCCTTGGCCTGGGCGTAGCCGTCGACCCAGTAGGCGATCCGGTTCTGATCGGCGGGGTCGAGGGCGAGGAACTCCTCGCAGCTGATCTGGTCCACCTGTTTCGACGCGGCGAAGGCGGTTCCGGTCGTCAGGAGCCCGGCCAGGAGCATGCCCGATACCGCAGGGATCACGATCCATCTGTTCACGGGGATTCCCTTCTTCTGGTTTCCGGGCGGTTGTTGCTTCCATTCGAGACGACGGCCCGGGTGCGTCGTTCCAGCCGTCGCGATGACGGCTGCGGGAGGCCGCAGCCTTCCCCTGCAACGGATGAGCCAACCCTCCTCGTTATTGGGAATGCCAGTGGAGGCACGGGGTTCGCTCGCGTCGGCGCGCTCGGAAGCGCGGCAGCTCGCGAAATGTCGTGGGCCGTCGCGTGATTTCGCCGGCGGCGAGCAGCCGGAAGATGGCGCGGTCGGCCCGCCGCCCGCGAGCTTCTCGAACGGGGCGAGCCGGGCCTGGCACGGAACTGGCACGGGAAGGGCATCGTGACCCTGCGGATCACCGTGTGCCAGCAAGGTCCGATGCGCCGCATCCAGGTGGCCGGTCGCCTCACGGGCGAGGAGGTGGGCGAGCTGGATCAGACGATCGGAGACGACCCGAGCGTGGCCTGCCTCGAGCTCGACCACCTGCGCTCGGCCGACGGGGCCGGGCTGGCGGCGCTGCGTCGGCTGCGAGCCGAAGGAGTCGAGATGCGCGGCGTGCCGCACCACCTCGCATGGCGGATCGGAGCCGCGAACGCCTAGACCGGCCCCCGGGGCCCGGGATGGCGGCGAGCGCGATCAGAGCGCCGAGCCCTCGGGCCCCCGCCACGACTCGGGAAGCGAGCGCACGTGCAGGTCGCGCTGCGGGAAGGCGATCTCGATGCCGGCCTCGCGAAAGGCCCTGTCGATCGCCATGTGAAGCTGATGCCGGATCGGCAAGAGGTGCGCCACGTCGGGGCTGAAGCAGCGCAGCTCGAAGTCGAGCGAGCTCTCTCCGAAGCCCAGGAACCAGGCCTGGGGCGCGGGCTCCCGCAGCACCTGCTGGTTGGCCTCGGCCACCCTGCGCAGCAGCGCGATCGCCTGCTCCGTGTCGGATCCGTAGGCGATGCCCACCCGCACGTCCACACGCAGGATCGCGTCGGAGAGCGACCAGTTCACCAGCCGGCCGGTGACGAACTCCTTGTTGGGCACGACGAGCTCCTTGCGGTCGAAGCTCGTGATCCAGGTCGCCCGGATGCGGATCCGCGAGACGCTGCCGCTCACGTCCCCGACGGTCACGGTGTCGCCGACGCGGATGGGTCGCTCGAACAGGATGATCAGGCCCGAGACGAAGTTCGCGAAGATCTCCTGGAGGCCGAAGCCGAGTCCGAGACCGACCGCCGCCACCAGCCACTGGATGCTGGACCAGCCGACGCCCACCGCGCGGAAGGCGAGCACGACCGACACGAGGATGACTCCGTACTTCACGATCGTCGCGTACGCGTAACGCTCGCCCGTGCCGACGCCCATGCGTCGGAAGAGCGAGATCTCCAGCAGCCCGGGCAGGTTGCGGATCAGCAGCAGCGCAGCGGCAGCGATCAGCAACGCGCGCATCAGATCTGCCAGCGTGATCGGAACCACGCGCTCCTCGCTGGTGAGCTGTCGTCGTCCGCTCGCGTCCGTCACGTCGAGCGTCACGGTCTGCGTGGTGCTCCACAGCTCGACCTCCCGCAGGATCCCCGCGGCGGGCAGCACGTCGGCCCAGACTCCCCACACGACCACCAGCATGCCGAGCAGCGCCGTGCCCCGGAGCAGCCGGCTCGTCTGCGTGTCGACCGCCGCGAGGTCGACCTCCGGCTCGACGACCGCCACGCTCTCGCCCGAGTCCGGCACCCCGCTCGCGGCCTGCTCGAGCTGCTCGGCGCGCAGCCGCTGGCGCTCCCGCGCCAGCTCGAAGGCGACACGGCGACGGGCGAGGAGCGACCAGCGTCCGGCGAGGCGATAGGCGACGAAGAGGGTGAAGACGAAGAAGATGGTGAGGTGGAGCCGCGCCGCGAGCTGGAGCGCCGTCCAGTAGTAGCCGCGCAGCGTCGCGGCGAGCAGCAGCACCGGCAGCCCGAACGCGACTCCCTGCCCGAGCCGCCACAGCCACGGACGGGGCGAGAGCTCCGCCGTGTGCCGGGCGATGCTCGTCAGCGGACCCGAGTCGCGCAGGATGCGCCAGGCGAAGATCAGGACGGAGCCGACCAGCAGGCCGAACGCCAGGCGCCCGAGCGACTCCTGCCAGGCGTCCTCGCCGCGCAGCTCGAGCGCGTAGACCAGGAACACCAGCGGGACGGAGACCGCGGCCAGCCAGCCGAGCTGGCGCCGCAAGCTGCGTACGGCCGGAGCCGGCCAGCCGACGTGGGCCTCGGCCACCCCGCCCCGTCGCAGCAGCTGCCGGGGCAGCTCCAGGGTCGCCCAGAAGAGCGTCGCCGCCAGGGCGCCGTGGGCGAAGCAGCGGGTGAACTGGGTCGCGCTGGGCGAGCTGCCGAGTCGCCAGCCCAGGTAGAGCAGCAATGCGGGCAGCCAGGCGGCCCGCAGCAGCGTGAGCGCGAAGGCCTCGGCGGTCGGGCGGTAGTCCGCGCAGGTCGCCGGGCGAGCCGCTTCGCCGAGGCTGCGGATGCGCGCGGGCGCGCGCCGCAGCAGCGGGATCGACAGCACGAGCAGCAGTGCGACCGCGGCGTTGACCAGGGGCGTGGCGCGGAGCACGTCCAGCAGGGCGTCGCCGAGCTGTCCCCAGAATCGCGGTGCCAGCAGCCAGGCCAGCGCATCCCGGGCGTTGGCCAGCGCGTTCGGGGGAATCACGCGTCCGCTGGGGATCCAGAGGATCCGCTCGTCGATGAAGGACAACAGGGCCTCGGTGCGCTCGATCAGCTCCTGCTGCTTGGCGTCGAAGTCGACGAGCCGCTGGAAGTAGGTCTCGTAGTCCGCGATCAGGGCGTCGGTGTACCGGCGGCGGGTCTCGAGCAGCTCGCGCAGCAACGTCTCGATGCGCCGGCGGTCGGCCGGCGCGACGTCCGGGTCCACGCGTGTCATCGCCTCCTGGACCACGCGGTCGACGTCGGCCAGCTCGCGTCGCTGCTCGCGCAGCTCGATCTGGCGGAGCTGCGCCTCCCGGATGCTCTCCTGGCGCATGCGGATGAAGCGGCGGTACTTGCCGACGTCCGGCGCGTCGGAGCGCTGCCTGCGCAGCAGCAGCCCCACGGAGTCGGTGAGCCCGGCGGCTTCGATCTTCGAAGCCAGGGCAGCGAGGTCCGCCTCGACTTGCGCCACGCTCTCCTCGGCCCGCGCCAGCTTCTGGCTCACGTCGTCGATCTTCTCGACGAGGCCCTCTTCGCCGGCCCGCTGCCGCGCCAGCTCGGCGTTGCGCTCGGCGAGCTGACGCACCATGTCGCCGATCGAGGGGGCCAGCGCCCGCGCCTCCTCGACGAAGCGCTCCGCCTGCTCCGCCGCGCGGTCGGCCTCGATCTGCTCGCGTTGCGTGAGCGCGCCGCGCAGCGCCTCGCCGCGCGCCTCGAGCGCGGCGAGGCGCAGCGTGGAGCGGTCGAGGCGCTTGACGAGGAGCTGGCCCCGCGCCTCGTAGCTGGCCAGCTCCGCCTGGTGGGCCTGGATCTCGCGATCGAGGGTGGCCCGGCGCGCCTGCACGAGCTGCTGGCGCGCGTCGGTCAGCGCCGCGCTCTCGCCGGCCGGCGCCGCGCTCTCCTGGTCCAGGCTGCGCAGCCGCTCCTTGGCCGCGGCGAGCAGCTCGGGAATCCGTCGGCGGCGCTCCGCGCGGCGAGCGGCCTCGGCGTCGAGCTCGGCGGCCTCCTTGCGCGCGAGCGCCAGGTCCTGTTCGGCATCGAGGAGCTCCGTCGCGAGATCCTCGGGCGGTCGCCCGGGCGCGATCTCGAGCGGCTGGCGCTGCTGGAGCGCGGCGATCTCCTGCTCGATGACGCGCAGTCGCTCGGGGGCGTCCGCGCGCGCCCTCTCGAACTCGGCGGCCCGCGTCGCCCATTCCTCGGCCGCGCTGCGGGCCTTGGCGAGCTGGGCCTCGAGCTCCGCGAGCTTGGCGCGCAGCTCGGCGGGCACGGACGTCTCGGCGGCGGAGGGGGGGCTCTCGCCAGCGGCTGCCGCCGACTCCGTGGCGGTCGGTCGCGGCTGCGCGAGCACGGGCTCCGCCAGCGGAAGGAGTGCGAGCAGAAGCAGCAGCCGGCCGGTGCGGGTGATCGTGTGCTTCTCCTTCCGCCCTCAGTCTGCGGACCGGAGGCTCCCACGAATGGCGTTCCCCTGCAAGCGCGTGCCCGTCTTGCCGAGAGCGGAGCGAGGTACCATGCGAAGATGCGCTCGCCGATCGCGCTCGCCGCCGCCGTGGCGGGCGTGTTCCTGCTCCATGCGCTCTTCTTGAACGGTGTCGCCGAGGACGCCTTCATCACGTTCCGCTACGCGCGTCACCTGATCGAAGGACACGGTCTGGTGTGGAACGTGGGGGAGGCTCCGGTCGAGGGCTACACCAACTTCCTCTGGGTGCTGCTCACGGCGGGCTTCCTGCGGATGGGCGTCGATCCGGGACTCGGTGCCCAGCTGCTGGGGGTGCTGGCCAGCCTGCTGACGCTGCTCTACGCCTACCGCGCGGGAACCCGGATCCTCGGCTGGCCGCCGCCGGCCGCGCTGGTGCCCTGCCTGTTCCTGGCGCTCTGCGGCCCCTTCGCCACCTGGGCTGGCGCGGGGCTCGAGACCAATCTCTTCGGCGCCTTGCTGCTGGTGGGTGTGTTCCACTTCGCGCGTTACTGGCAGGATGCCGGGCGCCGCCACCTCTGGATCTGCTTCGGCGCGCTGGGCCTCTCGATGCTGACGCGCCCCGAGGGCGCCCTGGTCTACGCCATCGTGCTCGCCGTCGGGAGCGTCGCCGCGGCGGGTCGACGCGGCGCGTGGCGCGCCTTCGCCGCGCCGGTCGGCGTCTCGCTCGGCCTGTTCGCGGTCTACTTCGCCTGGCGCTGGAGCTACTTCGGCTACCCGCTGCCCAACACCTTCTACGCCAAGACCGGCGGCTCCTGGGCGCAGTACGCTCGTGGCGCCCGCTACGCGGGCCTCTTCCTGCTGCACTTCGGCCTGCCCTGGGCCCCGCTGCTGGTCGTGGCGTCGCTCACTCGGCCTCCGGCTCCCGCCCGCGACGTCGGACGCGTGGACTGGCTGCGCGAGCACGCGCTGCTGGTGACCTGCGGGGCGATCGCGGTCGCCTACACGGCCTACATCGTCTGGGTGGGTGGCGACTACATGGCGATGTACCGCTTCTTCGCGCCGATCCTGCCCTTCCTGTACCTGCTGGCCGGCTGGGTGGTGCGCCGGGCCGCGGCCGAGGCGGGCTCACCCGGGCGCCGGACGCTCGTGGCGGGCGGCATCGCCGTCGCCGCGCTGGGGACGCTCGTGCATTCGACGCCGCTCGAGGCCCGGCTCTTCGAGAAGCCCGACCGCATCCACGGCAACTACCGCGGCGTGCAGACGGAGCGCTGGCACGTGAGCCGCCTGAGCACGCTGGGGCACTTCTTCGCCCGCTATGCCTCACCGGGCGAGAGCCTCGCCACCGACGGGATCGGCGCCATCGCCTACTACTCGCGCCTGCGCGTCTTCGACGTCCACGGTCTGGTCGATCCGCACATCGCGCACCAGCGTCGCCAGGCCGAGCGGATCGGCACGGGATGGGCCGGACACGACCGGAGCGACTTCGCCTACGTGCTGGCCAAGCGGCCCACCTACGTCATGTTCGGGCGGGAGCTGCGCCCGCGGAAGCCGCCCCAGGCCCTGGCGCGGGCGCTCTTCTCCCCCGAGATCACGAGTCGCTACGAGCTCGTCTCCGTCTGGCTGGAGGACTTCGGGAACGGCGAGGCCGGCTGGTTCAGCTTCCTGCAGCGGCGCGATCGCGACGCCGCCCGCGCGCGAGGCCCGGCGGGTCAAGGCCGGCGAAGCCGGCCGCGCAGCGAGCAAGCGCCCGAAGGGCGCGCGCAGCGCGGCGAAGCCGCGCGAAGGCGGGCCCCGCCAAAGGGATAGGCGAGCGAAGGCCGGAGCCGCCCCGCCGTCCGAACGGGGTTTGGCAGCGTCGCGCCCGCGGGCGTTTCGATCCAGGCGGCTTGCCGGTACCCTGTGGCTGGAGCGTGCCTCCCAGCCGTCCGTCGGAGAGACGATGAGCGAACCGAGCGCCGAGCTGCGCGAACGCATCGAGAACACCATCCGCTTCCTGGCCGTGGACGCCGTGGAGCGCGCCGGCTCCGGCCACCCGGGCGCCCCCATGGGGCTCGCGCGGGCTGCCTTCGAGCTGTGGGACCAGCACCTGCGCTTCGATCCCGCGGATCCGCACTGGCCCCTGCGGGATCGCTTCGTGCTCTCGAACGGCCACGCCTCGATGCTGCTCTACTCGCTGCTGCACCTCTTCGGCTTCGATCTCCCGATGGAGGAGATCGTGCGCTTCCGTCAGCTCGGCTCGGCGACGCCCGGTCACCCGGAGTACGGGCACACACCCGGGATCGAGCTCACCACCGGGCCGCTCGGCCAGGGCTTCGCCCACGGGGTGGGCATGGCGCTCGCCGCGCGCATGACGCGCGCCCGCTTCGCCGCGGACGGCGAGGGTCCTGGACACCATTTCGTGTATGGATTCTGCTCCGACGGGGACCTCATGGAGGGCATCTCCGCCGAGGCGGGCTCCCTCGCCGGCCACCTGGGCCTGGGCAACCTGATCTACCTCTACGACGACAACCACATCACCATCGACGGGTCGACCTCGCTCTCCTTCAGCGAAGACGTGGGCATGCGCTTCACGGCGCAGCGCTGGCACGTCGAGCGCGTCGACGGCCAGGATCATCTGGGCATCCGCCGCGCGCTGGAGCGTGCGCGCGCCGAGACCGCGCGCCCGTCCCTGCTGATCACCCGCACCATCATCGGGTTCGGCAGTCCCCACAAGGCGGGCACCTCCAAGGCCCACGGCGAGAAGCTGGGCACCGAGGAGGTGAAGCTGACCAAGCAGGCGCTGGGCTGGCCGCTGGAGCCCGAGTTCTGGGTACCGGACGAGGTGCGCGCCTATCTCTCCGAGCGCATCGCCGAGAAGCAGGCGGCGCGCCAGGCGGCCGACGCGCGCCTGGAAGGCTGGCGCGTCCAGCACCGCGACCGCGCGGCGGCCTGGGACGCCGCCCGCGAGCGGCGCCTTCCCGAGGACCTCGGCGCGCTGCTGCGCGAGGGACTCGATGGAGTGGACGAGGCCACGCGCAAGCACGGCGCCGTCGTGCTCGAGCGTCTGGCGGAGGCGGCTCCCTACTTCGTCGGGGGGTCCGCGGATCTCGCCAGCTCCGCCGCCCCGCCGCTGCTGGCGGCGCGCGGCGAGGTCGGCCCGGGCGCGCAGGCAGGGGCGGATCCGTTCGCCGGTAGCAACATCCACTTCGGCATACGCGAGCACGCGATGGCGGCGCTGACCAACGGCATCGCGCTCGACGGCACCCTGCGTCCCTATTGCGGCACCTTCATGATCTTCAGCGACTACATGCGGCCGTCGATACGGCTCGCGGCGCTGATGGGCGTGCGCTCGATCTTCGTCTTCACCCACGACTCGATCTTCCTCGGGGAGGACGGGCCGACGCACCAGCCGATCGAGCAGCTCGACGCGCTGCGGGCGATTCCTGGCTTCACGGTCTTCCGTCCGGCCGACGGCGTCGAGACGGCAATGGCGTGGGCGTGGATCGCGGAGCGAGCCGAGGGGCCGGCGATGCTGGCGCTCACGCGCCAGAAGGTGCAGGCGCTGGAGCGCCGGGCCCCGTTCGTTCCCGAGGACGTGTGGCGCGGGGGCTACGCGGTGCAGGATCCGGGCGAGCATACGAAGCTCGTGCTGGTCGCCACCGGCTCCGAGGTGCGGCTCGCCTGCGACACGGCCGAGAAGCTGAGCGGCGAGGGCATGCCCGCGCGGGTCGTGTCGCTGCCCTGCCTGTCGCTGTTCCTGGCGCAGCCCGAGGAGTACCGGCAGCGGCTGATTCCCGAGGAGGGGACCCCGGTGGTGGCGATCGAGGCGGCACGCGGCGAGAGCCTGCGGCGCCTCGTCGGAACCCGCGGCCTGATCCACGGCATCGACCGCTTCGGAAGCTCGGCTCCCTACACGGACCTGGCGGTCTATTTCGGCTTTACGCCGGATTCACTCGCGGCCCGGGTGCTCGAGCACCTGCGCGCGACGGCGGGCTAGGCGTCGGTCTCCAGGAGTCGCTGCGATGAATCCGATCGGCATCGTCGGCTGGAGTGCGGTGGGGCTGCTGGTGGTGCTCTGGCTCGTGGTCTCCTTCAGCGAGCCGGGACGGCGTCGCGAGGTGCTCGAGTGGCTCGCGGCCACCAGCCTGTTCGTGGCGCTGTCGATGCTCTTCCTCAACCTCGTGCTGCGATCGCGTGAGACGGACAACACGCTCGGCCTGGTGGCGTTCGGCTTCCTGCTGCTGGTCTTCTCGAGTGGTGGCGTGGTCTCGTTGGTCAACGTCTTCCGCGCGCTGGGCGAGTCCGGCGGGAAGAGTCAGGCCAGCAC
>Ga0307429_1000857_pt1 | contig 15955 bp, 13 predicted proteins | sample SalMarWE160230MG_FD_202151 | JGI IMG/M metagenome (GOLD analysis project Ga0307429, IMG submission 202151) | Salt marsh sediment microbial communities from the Plum Island Ecosystem LTER, Massachusetts, United States - WE1603-230 | ecosystem: Environmental > Aquatic > Marine > Intertidal zone >...
TTATTTCAATTATCTCTTCCCGAAATTATTTTCCTGGATTCAGTCTATGTTCGCTGCATTCATTTGGCCTTTGCTATCATGCTGGTCTATTTAAGCTACCCTGCCTTTAAAAAGATAGAAACCAAAGGCATCTTTTCCTTTTTATCGGTGAAAAGCAGAATTCACTTTGTTGATTACGCATTAGGCATTGTTGCAGCTTCTGCAGCACTCTACCTTGCCATAAATTACGTGGAATTGGCTGAAAGGCAAGGTGCACCAATACTTACGGATATTGTTGTTGGCGTTGTACTTGTCATTTTACTTTTAGAGGCAGCACGGCGATCGCTGGGCCCATTTCTGCTTATTGTTGCATGCCTCTTTATCTTTTACAGTTTCTTTGGCCCCTATATGCCCGATGTTATTGCCTTTAAGGGGGTTTCATTCAGCCGCTTTATGAGCCAGACGACCATCTCTACCGAAGGAATTTACGGTATCCCCTTAGATGTTTCAGCCACGATTGTCTTTCTTTTCGTTCTGTTCGGCTCGATGCTCGACAAGGCGGGTGGCGGGAAATTCTTTATCGATCTTGCCTTCAGCCTGCTTGGACGTTATAAGGGTGGCCCTGCAAAGGCCGCGGTTCTGGCAAGCGGTATGACCGGGCTTGTTTCAGGATCAAGTATTGCCAACACGGTAACCACCGGAACATTTACCATACCACTTATGAAGAGTGTAGGATACCCTGATTATAAGGCAGGGGCCGTGGAGGTGGCAGCAAGCACAAACGGCCAGCTTATGCCACCCATTATGGGTGCGGCTGCCTTTATCATTGCCGAATACTGTAATCTTCCATACCTCCAGGTAGTGAAGGCAGCCTTTATACCGGCTATCATCTCCTATATTGCCCTGATATATATCACCCATTTAGAGGCATCAAAGCTTGGCTTGAAGGGACTTCCCAAAGAGCAGATACCTCAATTTTTTAAAACACTTGTTGGTGGCCTCCATTTTTTAATCCCTCTATTTTACCTTATTTATGAATTAATGATACTTCGCCATACCCCGCAACTCGCTGCATATAGGGCTATTGAGGTGTTGGCTATATTGATTGTGGTACAGAATCTTATCAGGGCATATATCGCTAAGGAATCCCTTTGGGGGTCCTTTAAGCTCAGCCTTCGACAAATATGGGATGCATTGGTGGCAGGCGGAAGAAATATGATGGGAATAGGCGTTGCCGTGGCTACCGCTGGCATTATCGTGGGTGTGGTTGCTATGGGTTTGGGAAATTTGATTGTTGAGGTGATTGACATCATTGCCGGGGGTAATCTGGTGTTTTTACTTGTCATTACTGCTGCTGCCAGCCTTCTTTTGGGGATGGGACTTCCCACAACGGCCAACTACATTGTTATGGCCTCCTTAACGGTGCCGGTAATACTACAATTAGGGGCAGACTACGGCCTTGTGATCCCTGTTATAGCAGCCCATCTCTTTTGCTTCTTTTTTGGTATCCTGGCAGATGACACCCCGCCCGTTGGCCTGGCTGCCTATGCGGCCGCGGCTATTGCAAAATCCGATCCCATTCGCACAGGTATTCAGGGATTTACCTATGACATCCGCACAGCCATTCTTCCTTTTATGTTTGTCTTTAATTCCGACCTGCTCCTGATTGGCATAACCTCGTTGTGGCATGTTATATTTATATTTGTAACTGGAGTCTCTGCCATGTTTGCCTTTGCCTCCTTGACCCAAAACTATTTCATAACCAAAAACAGGATCTACGAATCTGTTCTTTTAGCTGCGATAGTGCTTATGGGACTTCGACCACAAGTATTTATGGAATACCTGCATTTTGGGAATAAGTTTGTTTGGCCTCTTATCGGGATAGGTTTGATTGGGTTCCTCTATCTGATCCAATTACCACGAGCCCGGGCTTTGGCCAGAGAAACAGTTTAGGGGATGAAAGATGAGGAGAACAAAAATGCTTCCATCAATAAAAAATATTCTATACACCACAGACCTTTCAAAAAATGCTTCATTTTCATTCCGTTATGCCATGACCTTAGGTAAAGAATTGGATGCAAAGATAATTATTCTTTATATTCTCCCAATGGTAGATTCAGCCATGGAGGTCCCTATCATTACCCAGATGGGGGAGGAGTTGTATTACAAACTGCGGAAGGAGAAATCCAAAGAAATCATTGAGAATATCAAAAAGAGATTACATGATTTGTGCCATAAAGAGTTAGAAGATGCGCAATGTAAGGCGGAGAGAGTTTCTTCTATTCTGGTTCGTGAGGGAGATGAGGTGGAAGAAATTTTGAAAACTGCTGATACGCTCAAGAGTGATATTATTGTCATAGGGGCCCACGGTAAGGGAATATTGAGCCATACCTTTCTGGGAACAGTGCCGGATAAACTGCTGAGAAGGAGCAGGGTGCCTGTTCTCGTGGTTCCCATACCAAAGGATGCAACAGATATTGATTTATGAAATCGAAAATTTGAGTAATTTGAAGATATAAATTCTTTGTTGGAGACAGAGATGATTAAAAAAATTTTCTTTTCATCAATGCTTGTTTGTTTTTGCATCTTTTTTTCTTTTACTACCTTAACATACAGCAATGAACGCTTCATCGACAATAACGATGGGACTGTCACCGATACACTTACCAATTTGATGTGGGCTTCAGCGGACAACATGGGGGACATTACGTGGCATAATGCAAAGATATATTGTGAAAACCCTCCTATAGCCGGATATAAATACTCTGATTGGCGAATGCCAACCATTAAGGAACTCAAGACCTTGTATATGAAAGATGGAACCAAGTATGAAACGGATTGTGGACTCAATGTAAGGATACATCCTGCCATTACCCTAAGCTGTGCATGGGTCTGGTCTTCTGAGAACAAGGCCATTTCAGCCTATGCCTTTAGCTTTCGAAAGGGATATCAATATATGACTCTTCAACTCAATAAGAAGAGTTTCCGAACATTACCCGTCCGAAATATTAAACAATAGCATATTTAAGGAGAATTACGTGTGGAACAATCGTTAGAAAATGTATTTCACCCAAGATCAGTGGCTGTAATCGGTGCCTCTGAAGTTCCAGGAAAGGCATCTGAGAGGAGAACAAGAAGTTTAATTGAAGGAGGATATGAGGGAAACATTTATCTGATTAATCCAAAAAGATCTGAACTTTTTGGGCGAAAGGCCTATTCAAGCATTACAGAGATTGATGGTGAGGTAGACCTGGTTATGATTGTTGTTGCACCCAGATTTCTGACCTCTGCTGTGGCAGATAGTGTAAAAATGGGCGCTAAAGGGATCATCATTATTACCGCCGGGCTTGGAGAAAGCGGAGAAGAGGGAAAAAAAATCGAGGCAGAAATTTTAAAGGAAGCAGCCAAGACTGGTGCGTTTGTTATCGGCCCTAATTGTAGCGGCATGTTCAGCGCCTCAGCGAATATGAATTTCTTGGGAGTCCCCCAGATTCAGCGGGGATCGATATCGGTTCTTGCCCAGAGTGGTAATGTGATTGATTCTTTGACCCATTATGCCAGGATGAGGGGAGTGGGATTTAGCAAAATAATCAGTGTTGGCAATGCCATAGGGGTTAATTTTCATGAATACATAGACTACCTGAAAGACGACCCTGATACCAAGGTTATTATGACCTACCTGGAAGGCATTAAAGAAGGAAATAGCCTGGTCAGAGTTGCCCGAGAGACCGCAAAGAAAAAACCGGTTATTGCCCTTAAGGTTGGAAGATCAAGCGCCGGGGCACGGGCCGCTGCATCTCATACCGGCTCTCTTGCAGGCGATGAGGTCATTGTGGATGCCGCCTTCAGGCAGGCAGGCATCGTAAGGGTATCCAATGCAGATGAGCTGTTTGATATGGCAGAAATATTTGCCAGTTGCCCTCTTCCTACTGGTAATAAGGTAGCGATTTTATCAGAGGGAGGTGGCGATAATTCCATAGCGGCAGATAATGCTGAAAAGTATGGAATGGATGTTCCAGTTTTAAGCACGAAAACCCAGGAAAAGATGAAACCTTTTTTACTTGAAGGTATGCCGGCCAGCAACCCGATTGATTATGGAGGAACAGCGGAAGAAAATCCTCATATGATAACCGAATGTGTAAAGGTGTGCATGGAAGATGATCACGTAGATGGCATATTTATCACAGGCTTTTTTGGAGGTTTTAAGGATATCATTGCACCGCATGTGGCCGAATTAGAGGAGAAGGCCTCACACGATATGGTTGATTTAGTACAAAAATATACAAAGCCTCTTTTTGTGCACACCAGTTTTGCCAGAGACCCGATAAAATCCCTTGATATATTAAAGGCTGCCGGAGTGCCTGTTATTGAATCCTCTGAAAGGGCCGCCCAGTGCCTGAGTGCACTGATGCACTTTTCTATCAATCAAAAGAAGATTAGCCAAATGCATATACCCACAGCGACAGCGAAAAACCGCCCTCATGTAAAAAAGCTCTTTCAAAAGGTGAGAGAGGAAAAAAGACATAATCTGCTGGAGACAGAATCAAGGGAGTTGCTTACGGAATATCACATTTCTTTGCCAGAAGCGGAATTAGCAGATAGTATAGAGAAGGCGATTGAGGCAGGCAATGCAATGGGATTTCCGCTGGCAATGAAGGTAGTCAGCCCAGACATTATTCATAAATCCGATGCAGGGGGTATAATGCTGGGTCTCAACAATAACGAGGATATTAAAACTGCCTTTAAGAAAATAGTAACAAATGCTGAGAAGGTAGTCAAAAAAAAGAATATTCTAGGAACCCTTATTTCACCTATGGCAAAAAAGGACCAGGAGTGCATCATCGGGATGATCCGGGATGCACAGTTTGGCCCGGTTATCATGTTTGGGTTAGGTGGGATATTTGTTGAGGTTCTCAAGGATGTCTCCTTTAGGGTAGCCCCACTTGCAGCGGAAGATATTGATGAAATGATTAAAGAGATAAAAGGGTATAAAATCTTAACCGGAATAAGAGGAGAAAAACCAAAGGACATTGATGCCATAAAAGATATTCTTGCCAGGCTCTCTGAGATTGTCATTGACAATCCTGAAATTAAAGAGATCGATTTAAACCCAGTGATTGTCCATGAAAAGGGTGCATCCATTGTGGACTCACGGGTTATTATTGGGTAATTACAGAAATTGGAAACCTATACCTTATATTTGTTGATGGTGATCAATGAGTGGATGGTAAAACTAGGTGAGATTTGGGTTGAGTCAAACGGTTGCGGTTGCGCAACTCGCATCGTTATCCGTCAAACGTTTATGGATAAGGACAAAAAGCCAATAAAGAGTTTTCAGGATTTGGATGTTTATCAAAACTCCTATAAAGCAATGCTTTCTGTGTTCAAGCACATTTTGCCAAAGTTGCCAAAAGAAGAGGAATACGATCTAAAAGATCAGCTTCGCCGTTCAGCCAAAGCGATTCCGAGATTAATAGCTGAAGGGCATTCTAAAAGGCATCAGAAGAGAGGGTTTCAAAAATACCTTGACGATGCAATGGCCGAATCAAATGAAACAATAGTGTCTCTAAGCCAGGCCAAAGACGTTTACTGCAGCTATGTTAATGTTAATTTATGTAATGAGTTAATCGATATCTATGATAAAACGAGTCGCCAATTATATAATTTATCACTTGCTTGGACTAAATTCGGCCAGCACAAGGAAAGGCCCAACCGAGAAACGACAGACGAAACGAGCAGCGCAACCGAATAACCTATAACCTACAACAGATCAATCAAACAAGGATATGTCCAGAATTATCAAATAAGATTGGCCACTGCTGATTTTCTCAATTTCAAAATTTATGAATTAAGGAGTGAAAAATGGACTTTGAATGTATTATTTACGAAAAGGGTGAAGGAATTGCCACTATTAAGTTGAATAGACCCAAGGTATTGAATGCTATGAACAAGCAACTCTGGCTCGATTTTCAGGTAGCTTTAGAGGATGTAAAGAATGATCCTGAAATAAAGGTCTTGATTATTACAGGAGAGGGAAGGGCATTTTCCACTGGGGCGGATCTAAAGGATTCAAAGGACAGGAGTATAGAGGACTATCGAGACTACCTTGTTGAGCTTCAGGAGACCTCACGAACAATTATCCGTTTTGAAAAACCTATAATAGCAGCGATCAATGGCTATGCATTAGGATCAGGCTATGAGCTGGCCCTTGCCTGTGATATCCGTTTAGCTGCAGAAGAGGCAAAGATTGGCTCCCCGGAGGCCAGAGTTACATCCTCTGTTACCGGAGGCGCTATGAGACTGGTGCAGGATCTGATAGGCCCTGGAAAGGCCAAAGAGCTTCTCTTTACTTCAGAATATATCGACGGCAGTGAAGCTGAAAGAATAGGCCTGGTTAATAAGGCTGTTCCCCTGGATCAGCTTATGGAAAAAACAAAAGAAATGGCCAAAAAAATTGCAGAAAACTCGGCCTTTTCTATTAAAATGATTAAAAAGGGGCTTAATATGGCACGGGGGGAGGTGAGCCTTGAGGCATTAATGGACTATGAAATTGAGGCCTGTTTGGCCTGCGTGTTTACAAAAGAACGGCAGGAGTCTCTTAAGGAATTCGAGGAGAGAAAGAAGTAAAGGACGCAGATTTTCGCAGATACCCGCAGATAATTATTCTGTTACTTCTTTATCTTTAAGAGATCTTGATAATCTGCGTTTATCTGCGTCCTAATCTATTCAAACCACATAATCCTGCTGAATCCATAACCTGATATTAATAGTCTTGCCCTTTTGTGGATACAGAGAGAGAACCTTTGTTTCCAGCAATTGCTATATCTTTTAAGGAAAATAATCATTGACTTTTAAATGTTAGTTCTTTATATTCTGTGCATCTATAAGATTTTATAACCGAAACCCCGAAAGGAGGATATACTATGAAAAAGCTCTTTATTTTTCTGTGTGCAGGAGGCCTCATTTTTTCTTTAACGTCTCCTATTCTTGCTGGCGGCATAATCAATAAACAGAACTTTAGCGCAGAGTACCTCAGGAGCTTTAGCAGGAATTCAGCAACAGATGCTGCGGATGTGGTGGTTTACAACCCTGCGGGTGTTATGAAGATGAAGGATGGAGTTTACGTGGATTTTGGCCTTTTTCATGCCCTCAAAACGTATACGAACACGATAGGTGGCGAAGAGTATGAGTCTGATGTACCTTCAACCATTCCTGGTTTGTTCGCCGTGTATAAGCAAGCCAAGTGGGCAGGTTTCGCGGCCTTTACAATCCCAGCTGGTGGTGGCACGGTGGAATATGAGGACGGAAATGCAACAACATTTGCTATTGGCCAGGGATTTATAGCAGGAGCGAATGCGCAATTAGCTGCAATGTCGGTACCTCCTGCGTATTGGTACAATAGTATTAAAAATCAAAGCCTTGAAGCTGATAGCTTTACGTATGGCTATACGCTTGGGGGTGCCTATGAAATTAATAATACGGTATCCATATCCCTGGGCCTAAGATATTTAGATGCCCAAAAAAAGGCAAAAGGCACGGCCACTATAAGCGCTCCTCCTGGACCTATTCCGACGATAACCGATCAGACTGCTGAAATAGACTATGAAGAAACAGCCAATGGATGGGGAGGCTTTGTGGGTGTAAACATTGCCCCGACAGAGGAATTAAATATAGCAATCAGATATGAAACCAACACGGAACTCGATTTCGAAACCAAGGTAAATACAGATAGTTTAGGTATGCTTACAGATGGTGCAAAGGAAAGGGAAGACCTTCCTGGCCTGCTGGGTCTCGGCGTTGGCTATACCATTTCGCCCAAGCTTAAGGCTGATGCAAGCCTCACCTATTACCTGGAGAAGAACGCGAACTGGGAAGATGATAGGCTCAAAGATGCCGGTAATAGCTATGACCTGGCTATCGCACTCACCTATAGCTTCAACCCTAAGCTGAAGGGAAGCCTGGGATACATGTATACCGACTGCGATATAGATCCTGATGACATGCTACCGGAGGCTCCAGAGCTGGATGCCCAAACTGTTTGTGCTGGAATTTTATACGAAGTTACTCCTGCCCTGAGTCTCAACTTTGCTTTGATGAATACTTTCTACGATAAAGAAACAAGAACCGACGGCACAATACTTGATAAAAACATTACCGGGTTGGGATTCGGCATTCAGTACAAGTTTAACTAAACCATTAAGGCCTCTGTATACCCTTTAAAATACTATCATATTTTTTAATATGAGGGTGTGCAGAGGTCTCTCTTTTACCATAATAAAGGATTAATTCTTTCTTCCCGTATTTTTTGTTATTCAAACCACATAATTTGACTGGACTCTTTTCCTATATTGGTTATCTTTCCCTTTTGCGCAGCCAGAAACAGGGTCTGGCCTTGTACCTGCATATCAGTTAAGCACCAGTCAATATCCATAGTTGTCCACGCTGGAGAAAGCCTTTGGCCTTCTGTTCGGTAGACAATCAAGAGGGATTTAGTATAGACTTTGAAGTTGAGTACATGTTCTACCAACGGTATGTTTTTTATGGCTAAAATCTCTCTTTTTCCATCACCGTCAATATCTGTTACCAGGAGTCTGGTGTTAAAGGCGATCCTGGGTGGTGGCTCTCCAGGTTCGGCATTCCCTAAGGCAATGGCGTTATTGGTACCTCCGAGATGCTTATCTCCGCTCCATAGGGCCTCCCCCTGTTTGTCCCAGACATAAAGCCTGGATTCCTCTCCTAAACCAATCCATTCAGGATCTCCATCCTTATCTGTATCAAAAAGGGCTAAGGTATAAAACTGGGCTCCTTTGAGTTTGGGCAGTCGTTCCTTCTTTGTCAATTTTCCTTTGTTTTCATAATTCATACTATATATCCTGCCGCTAAAGAACTCATCAACCTTGGAGTCGGCAAAAAGAAGTAATGCTTTGCCTGAGACAGGGTCCTTTACTACCTGCATGTGACCTGCCCTGCGATCAAGTCTTTTAAAGGTTCCATCCCATTGTAAAACAGTGCTTCGGGCCCTTATACCATAGCGGCTTACCAGATAGATCTCTGCCATGCCATCATTATCAATATCGCCGACACTCACTTTAAGAAAATCCTCACCAAAGCCTGCCTTTAGAGTATCCTTGAGTACAAAGGATGCCCCTTGTGTTGCATAAAGGAGCAATTTTTTCCTCCCTAAAACAAGAAGTTCGGCTCCTGCTTTTGCATCCAGGTCTCCCATATCAAAGGCCATAACAGACATACCTATTGAGATCTTGCCTGTTGGCTTGAATCCCTGGTATTCCCTGGTAGGCTTAAAAAGGAGACCCTTTTCTATGGCCTTTGGCCCCTGTTTATCGCTCTCTATTGGTGAAAAGATACCCTTTGTTGTCCGGGGTTTTGGTAAAACAGCGGCCTTTTCTGCTACTTTTTTGCCAGGTTTACCCGCCGTTTCTTTGGAGGGCTCGCCCGCCGTTTGTTTGGCAGGGATTATTTCCTTTCCTTGTATGAGTGCCCTTAATTGATAGGCTACATCAGACAATTGTGGAATTAATTGATCTTCATTCACTGCCTTAGATATCGTTGTCAATCTGGATCCATCCTTCTCTACCTCAACAAAGGATAAATCCAGACTATAGCTCCCGCTTATGGTTGTGATGCTGCCAAAGATGACATAATCTGCTTGAAGATCCCTGGCCAGCTGCTCTGCCCTTTCTTTAGCGACTATCCCCTCCTTTTCCTTTTCATCCAAAAGGAGAATGTATTTTTCATCAGGTATAATCTCTATATCCCCCCATGATATACGGGAAATGAGCATGCTTTTAATTCCCTGGCCAAGGTATGCCTTCGATTTATCAGCATAGAGCGCCAGGGGAAAAAGTACAACGGTCTTAGTGGATGCATAGGCCGGCAAAGGAAGTGAAAAAATGAGGAATAATAAGAAAATGGCTACTATTTTACTGTAACTATGATAACTTTCTGTGGACATAGTATAAATGCTAAGGAAAAATTGCATCAAAGTCAAACCAAAAAGACACTAAGACCAAGTTGCATTCAAACGTATACTATTCATAAAGGTCATTGCGAACGAATGTGAAGCAATCTCAATAGGATAGATTGCCACGTCGCTTCCCGCCACGTTTCACTCGCGGCTTCGGCTCATCCTCGCAATGACATGATTGCAACTTGGTATAAAAAACCCGGGGTTTAATTAAACCCCGGGTTTTTGTTACTAAGACTGACTAACAATACGTCTTAGAAGTTAATCTGCCATTTGGCCCCGTAGTAGGTAGTTTCTGAAACATTCTTATGATCGACCTTACCAATTTCTGGGACTATGAAGCAGCCCTTTGCAAGGTTGATCGTTGCCTGGACATAGATAGATTCAGTCTCATCTGCTTCGGACCCGGTCACATCAAGTTCATGCTCTACGTGACCATAGCCTGCCTCTAAACCAATTGTATCGCTTGCCTTAAAACCAGCGACCAGAACATAGCCCAAGCTGTCGTTATCATTAAGGTCACCTGCAGTGATGGTAGCATCATCTGCTCCTTGCTGCCACATTCCATACTGGCCAAGATTTGTTCCCATATAGACATTACCATTGATATATGCAGCGCCAAGACCAACATTGAATCCGAGACCATAGAATAATGAATCAACGCCTACGGAACTATCAGTTGCATCTACCGCATCATAGGTTTGGTATCCAAGCATAGGCGTTAGCTTGACAGGGCCTCCCTTAAATGCGTAGCTGGCCTCTATCTTGGGAATTGTAAGGTCAGTATCTACCCCTCCCAGAGCACTTAGGGCATGAGGTGTCACCAAAGCAACCTTAAAGCCTGCCGTGGAAAGCTGGATCATAGGCCTACGACCATTATAAATACCGCCGTAGGGGAGCAAGTCAGTATCGCCACCCCAGACCTGGTTACTCTGAAATATGTTTAATGGGGTGTAGGTTTGACCAACAAGTAAGCTGCCTCCACCAAAATTCCAGGTGCCATAGAGTTTTCTAAGGTTCGGTCCACTGCCGTACTCAAATCCACCACCTATATCACCGGCCTTTACCGTGGCACCGAGCCTGCTATTACCCTGGAGATCCCATGTTAAATCTGTATCACTGTCACCCACTTCTGGGCTTACATCATCAAAAAAGGTGGACATCCTTGCACTTCCATAAAAACCCCAGTCAGCAGACATAGCAGGCACAGTAAATGCAACAACAAATGCGACAGCTGAAAGTAAAACTAATAATTTTCTCATAACTCTTTCCTCCTAATTGTTTTTGTTTAAAGAAAATAAAAAAATAAACCTTCCTCCTCCTTCACCTCCTTTCTGTCTCAAAATAAAAACATTTTATACCTTCTAACACCTTACTATGAAAATGTCAAGGATTTTTAATTAGATATTTCGTATTTTTCGACAATTTCTCCTGTACTAATAAGTAAAGTGTTTGCTGATACGCCTCTCTTTTTTGCAACAGCCTGAATCCGCTCTGATAACTGCCTATCTAATGCATAGTAGGTAATCTCAGATTGAAGGTCCACTTCAAATTCAGCAAGTTCAGTTTAATCCCAATATTCAGCGAGATCATGAGTATCCCAAAATTCTCCGATTTCTCTATAAGACTTTGCCTTTGAAATTGAACTTTTATTTGTTTTCATACTTCTTCTTTTCTCCACGTGTCATATTCCTTGCTTTAGATTTTTATATTGAAGCTGCGTTTTAGATTGATAATCTGGTACGATTTAACATGATTAAAATTGAGAAATATACTTATACTAACTCTTTATCATAATAGACTCTATTTGATCAACAAGTTTGAAATGATTATCCCTTGTCAGAAGCGTACCACCGACTTCCATGCAACATGCCGCGATCCACACATCATTGATGGGTATCTTAGCCCCCTTTTTCTCCAATGATAAATAGATAGCAGCGTATCTTCTGGCGACATCTATATTCACATCAATAACTTCTATCTTTAACCGATTGATAATCTGCCGGAGCTTTCTTTCGTTAAATTGTTGCCTCCTGCCTTTCATAAATCCATAGCTTAGCTCGCCAAGAACAATGGAGGGGATAAAGATATATTGGCCATAAGTGGCTATCATGTCTACAGCATCATGTAGACCCTCAGCATAATCACTATAGGTATTGCTATCCAATACTAATTTCAATACCATTCTCCCTCATTTATTTTATTAAAAATTTTAAGGGACGTCCTCAATTCTTCAGCTTCATCATGAGACAGCCAGCCGGCAAGGTCCCTGATTGTTTGTTCGCGATTTTTGATCAAACCTAATTTCTCATCCACTGCTTCAAGGATATAGCCAGTCTTTGTCTTTCCGGTTTTCATGGCTGCCTTTTTAATAATTTCTCCTTTCTTCGGCGGTATTCTAAGGCTTATTGGCATTATTAACGACCTCCTTGTATCTCTTATTTTGGTATTGTATCTCACCTGAATGGTCATGTCAACAGAGAAATTATGTAGAGAAATTATGTATCTGCAAAGCAAAAAAATGTAAATATTTTTGCATACAGGCAAAATGTAATGTAGATTTTTGTTCCGACGTAGGCTGATCCGCAGCAGCAACAAACTACAGACAACTAACAACTGACTGATAATTACATCTTTAAAATAGAATAATACTGACCATGCCGGTCTATTTTGTCTCCTACTGTAGTGCCGCAAAATCGGCAGCGGTATTCATATTTGTCACCCTCAGGTAAGATCAGAAGAAGGGATTTAATTACTGGCACTGCTTTTCCACATTTGGGGCAGTAAAGCTCTGTGGCCTCAAATTCACCAAAACTTGATTGATCTTGCCCCTTCTTGTTTACAGAAGAATATCTAACTGGTCCCTGCATATCCATAAATAATTTCCTTTTTTCTCTGATTGTGTTAATAGCTTCTATATTTGTAACTGGTTATCACGTTCACCGTTTATGGTTCACGGTTGGTCGCTCTTTAATCTTTAACCTTAAACTTTGAACCTTTGAACCCTGAACCTGATTACTCACCTATATTTTACAAATAGAGAGAGAAAATGCAAGCAAGTTTCTTGGTTAATTAGCCGAGTAGTTAAGTCGTTGAGTAGTAAAAACAAAACCACTTAACAAATTGACTACTTAACAACTCAACTATTTAACTAACTTTAAGCACTTGTGAAAGGAGGAAGACATGAAAATAAAACACATTGACCACATAGGAATAGCTGTAAATAGCATTGAGGAGGGAGGAAAATTTTTTACCGATATACTGGGATTAAAACTCCAGAATACAGAGACCATCGAGGAACAAAAGGTAAAGACAGGCTTTTTCCCTATTACCGATAGTGAACTGGAATTGCTTGAATCAACATCACCGGATGGACCGGTAGCAAAATACATTGCCTCCCGAGGTGAGGGCGTGCAGCATATTGCATTCAGGGTAGAAAATATTGATGAGGCCCTAAAAGAGCTAAAAGAAAAGGGAGTCCGGCTCATTGATCAGGAACCACGTAACGGTGCCGGAGGAGCCAGGATCGCCTTTATCCATCCCAAAGAGTCACACGGCGTATTAGTGGAACTTTGCGAGAAATAGTTTGATAGTATAGAAATCCCATTTTTGGACGCAGATTAACAAGATTTTAAATATATTAAAAAATATCTGCGAGAATCTGCGAGAATCTGCGTCCTAATTAACTTGATGATAATAGACTCTCACACACATATCTATCCACCTGAGTTCAGGGATAAACGGGAAGATTTTTTTGACGGTGAGGCAGCTTTCAAGTTGCTTTATAGTGTTTCTGGGTCAAAACTTGCCGAAGTAGAAGAGCTTATCAGGAATATGGATAATGAGGGAGTAGACAAATCCGTTATATTTGGCTTCCCATGGAAAACCAGGGATTATTTCAAACGGAATAATGACTATATAATAGATGTAGTTGAAAGATACAAGGACAGGCTGATAGGCTTTAGCACATTTTTCCCCCTGGCCAAAGACGCTGAAAAAGAACTTGAAAGGTGCCTGAAATCAGGCCTTTCCGGTGTAGGAGAACTGGCATTCTATACATCAGCTATTTCAGAAGATACCATTAAAGCCTTTGGGCCCGTTGCGGAAATAGCTAAAAAATTTGACGTCCCCATTCTTCTCCACACAAATGAATCTGTGGGTCATTACTACCCTGGAAAGACCCCTATGACGCTAAAAGAGATATACGATTTTCTGCACTACTTTCCAGATAATAAAATAATCCTCGCACACTGGGGAGGAGGCATTTTTTTTTACTATCTAATGAAAAAGGCGGTCAAAGGGGTATTAAAAAACACATGGTTTGATACTGCTGCCTCCCCGTATCTTTATGATAAAGAAATTTATTCTATCTCCACAAACATAGTGGGCTTAGATAAGATACTATTTGGAAGCGATTTTCCACTTATTAAACCGAGCCGTTACTTCAAGGAGATGAAAGATGCAGGTCTGCCCAAACATGCCATAGGAAAGATATGCGGGGAAAATGCTGCATCTCTGTTAAAAATAGGGTAAACGTTCAAAGGTTCAGGCCTGCCCGACGCCCGCCTGCCGTACTGCTGGCAGGGATGGCAGGCGGGTTTTCGTTTAACCCTGAACCTTTGAATCTTTGAACCCATGAACGGTTACCTAAAATCTCACATCATCTGATACGGATCAACATCAATTATCATTCTGACCCCGCTTGAACTCAGGATCTGGGGAGAGAATGTTTCTACCTCTTTTAATAGTTGGTTGAGGTATCTGGAGGTGCGGGATTTGATAAGAATCTGCTGCCGGTATTTACCTTTTAGCTTTGCCATAGGGGCCTCAACTGGTCCAAGAATCTCTACAACACTTTTTCTTTTTGACTGCTTTTTTATGGTGTTGCGGATTTTCATTCCAATATGGGTCGCTATTTTTTCTGTTTTTGACTCGCTATTTCCAAGAAAGCGCACAGTGGCTATTAAGGAAAATGGCGGGTAGTTAACCTGGCGCCTGAGGGCTATTTCCTGGGAAAAAAACCTCTTATAGTTGTGATCCTTTGTAGCAGTTATTGCATAGTGTGATGGATTGAATGTCTGGATGATAACCTTTCCTGGTATGTTGCCTCTACCAGTCCTGCCTGCCACCTGGGAAAGCAGTTGAAAGGTAACCTCTCCGGCACGAAAATCCGGGTAATTAAGTGACAGATCAGCAGAGATTACCCCAACAAGGGTTACATTGGGAAAATCGTGGCCCTTTGTAACCATCTGTGTCCCAACGAGGATATCCGTTTCGTGCTGCATAAACCGCTTCAAAACCTGTTGTACCTCCCCCTTACGTCTCATCGTATCTCTGTCCATTCTCTCTACCCGTGCCTTCGGAAATAGATCCTCTAAAACCTCCACCACCCTTTGTGTACCAAACCCATATGGTTTTAAGTCTTGGCTGTTACAGGCCGGGCACCTATTCGGTGGTTTTATGGAAAAGCCACAGTAATGGCAGAGCAGATTGCCTCCGTATTTATGATAGGTCAGGCTTACCTCACAGTTCGGGCATCGGATAGTCTCTCCGCAAAACCTGCAAAGGTAAAGGGAGCTGAATCCCCTTCTGTTTAAAAACAGGATAGTTTGTTTTTTCTGAGTCAGATTTTCCTGGATAGCCTCTTTTAAGGGCGGGCTCATAATACTCTCGTCCTGTGCAGCGGAACTTCTCTCAAATTTTGCCATATCTATGATTTGTATATCTGGTAGTTCTCTTTTAAGAATCCTTTTTGGCATGGTAAGAAAGCCATATTTTCCTATTGCAGCATTCTGGTAAGATTGAACCGATGGGGTTCCGGAACCAAGTATAACAACGGCATCTGAGAGTTTTGCCCTTACAATGGCAGCATCCCTTGCCTGGTAGCGGAATTTCTCTTCCTGCTTATAGGAGAGATCATGTTCCTCATCAACAATAATAAGACCGAGCCTGGAAAGAGGGGCGAAAAGAGCTGATCTGGCGCCTATGACA
>Ga0307429_1000864_pt1 | contig 15842 bp, 22 predicted proteins | sample SalMarWE160230MG_FD_202151 | JGI IMG/M metagenome (GOLD analysis project Ga0307429, IMG submission 202151) | Salt marsh sediment microbial communities from the Plum Island Ecosystem LTER, Massachusetts, United States - WE1603-230 | ecosystem: Environmental > Aquatic > Marine > Intertidal zone >...
AGAAAAAGAAATCAAGAAAGAAAAAGAAGATTACGCAGAGCTCATCGAACAAACTCATCACCTTTGCCAGACCCTTTCGACCTTTTTTAAAAACAAAAAGATGGTTTGGCAGTGGAGACAACAGGCAATGAATAACAATATAGCTCCAGAGCTTATCCAGGAATGCCTTGAACAGCTATGGAAGTACCGTGCAACCACGCGAGATCCGACAGCCTACATGAATCACATCATACAGATTAAACACCAGAATGCGAATGAGGCAAAAGCTATTGCAGAGCATGAGGCCAGGAAGTTAGAATTTAATGAGATTGCGAGGAAGATGGGGAAAATATGACTGAACATCTCCTCATAGGGTTATTGTGCGGTGTGTGAGGATAAAGCATGAGCACGTCAATGCCAGAAGAGAAAATAGTGAAGACGTGGTATGAAATAGCTCGATGGACTCCCTTTAGTGCTCAAACCCTACGGAAAAAATATGGCTCTGAACTGAAAGATGTTGGAGTTGTTTTTATGGTACGGTTGGGAAGTACAGGGAAGAGGAAGAGATGGACTGCTTGTGCATATCCTTCAATAATCATGAGATATTTCGCTATGAGAAAATGGGAATAAAAAAAATGAAAAAAGTTGAAAAAAGGTGCATTTTTACCTGTGTATTTACCTGTAGTGTGAACCTGCTTTGTTACCAGTAGACCATGGGTTGACATCCCGCAAACGTAGATGTAGTCTATGTTTCATGGTGCATCCATTCCTCATATTCACCTCCCCGGGCCTGGGTTGTTACACCTCCGGCAGCCCAGGTCCATCCTCTATTTTTAGAGGGTTATTCGTTAGTTTAGCCCTCCTATTCCTCGTTTCATGTGCCACCACACAAGAGATTGATCAACCGAAAAGGCATGTAAGGAGCAAAAACCACGAAATGAAACCTAATCTCACTCATACGCACATATACGCCGATATTCTTCGATATTCATCGATTTTCGGCTACCCCATACATTGTTATAATTCATTATCATTTAGCACAATTAGCGGCACACTAAGCCTGTTCGTCCTTAATGGCAGTGGATCTGCGGGGATTAGAGGTGGTCGACGTAATGGATATTATCAGACCCAAGGAAATATAGCATGAAAATAGTTATTGACCCAGGCCATAAATTTCTTTTTCAAAAATATCAAACAGAAGGTCTTTCTTTGACCCAAATTGGAAATATCTATGGAGTTTCTTATGAAACAATTCGCCGTTGGTTGAGAATTCACAATATTAATGTAAGAAAATGTGGCCCACATAAAGGCGCTCCCTCTCATCTAAAAGGAATTAAAAAATCAGAAGAGTTCAAAAGAAAAGTAAGTATGTCGATGAAGGGTAGAGCACCATGGAATAAAGGAAAACGCCGAGACCAAAATACTAAGAATAAAATAAGCCAAAATTTGTTAGGACGATATAGCGGTGAAAAAAATCCTTTTTATGGCAAAAAGCATAAGGTTGAATCAATAGCGAAAATAAAAGCAAATCATGCTGATGTATCCAGAGAAAATAATCCAGCTTGGTTAGGTGGAAAATCTTATGAACCATATGGTATCGAATTCAATCAAGAACTTAAAGTTAGAATCCGACAAAGGGACAATTTCACTTGTCAATTATGCCAAATAAAGGAACAGGGAAGAGCGCATGATGTTCATCATATTGATTATAATAAAAGGCATAATTTGGACGATAATTTGATAACACTTTGTCATTTATGCCATCACAAAACTAATATTAACAGACAGTATTGGACAGAATATTTCGATGGAACAATCTCGCAGGTCGCTTAAAATAGTTTTAGACCCAGGCCACGGGGGTAAAGATTCAGGGGCGATGTTCCGGGCTCTGCGAGAGGCTGATATAGTTCTCGATATGGCCCTGGCATGCCTTAGTCGCCTTCAGTTGTGGCACTGTGTAGCCCTCACCCGTACCTCAGATGTGTATGTTCCCCTCGCTGATCGTGTTCAGATCGCTAATTGGTGGGGCGCAGACCTATTTGTCTCGATCCACACTAATGCTGACCCTGACCCTGATGAGTCAGGGATGCCGGAGGGCAAGGGCGAGGAGATATGGATTCGACCCAAGGACAGCAAGAGTTTAGAGATCGCAAACCATATCAAAGGCCATGTGGATAGTTTTTTCCCTGAGCATCATTTTCGAGGGGTGAAAGAGACCAAAAATCTCTACGTACTAAAGGAAACCAAGATGCCGGCTCTACTCATCGAAACCGGCTTTATCGACAACATCAATGAGCATACAGCATTCGTCAATCCTCTATTCCGACGACGGATCGGGATGCAACTGGCGCAGGGGATTTTGCTGTATGACAAGGGCAAGCAGGGGGCGGTGTAAGTATGATGTGGCAATATCTACCCACAAAACTAACAACATGGCTATGGATTATACTCGTAGCCATGTGGCGGAAATTTAAACGAATGGTGAAAGGAGAATAATCATGTACGAAAAAGATAGTTGGGTCGTAAGTGCATTATGGGGCCGGATAGGAGCGGCTGTCTTAGCTCTACTGGCGTTCGTCTTTGGTATATTCGGCTATTCGATGGGTGCCGAGGATGTAGGTAGCGCCAATGAGGTCATTACGGCTATTCTCACAGGTGTTGCCGGTCTATTGGCCCTGATTTCCAAGATTAGGGAAACCAAGAAAGTCAAAGACTGATGCACTGGATTGAGGTAGTTGCGGAGCTTCTGAATCGTGTGGCAATGCTCATTGAGAGACTATGGTATGCACAACGGCAAACAGAACGGCAAGACAAGGCTGACAAAGCTGCTAGTGATCCCGCTGGTGCTCTCGCTGACCATTTTCATGGCCGGGTGCATGACCTGTCGGATGCCGGAGAAGCCGATAAAGCCCCAGATTGATGTGTATGAGTACGGCGATTATGTTTGTTTCGATAAGGATGATGCGGTGCAACTTTTTATCTACATTTTAGATCTCGAAGCTGGATATGAATGATGGCCCAAAAAGATGATACAGAAAAACCTGATTTTGAAGCCCTCTACGGTGAGGATGAGCGCAACCTGAATCGGACGACTCAGGAAGAGTTGGGGATTACGAATATAACCTTAGCCACACAACTTAAAGAGGCGCTCGAAGCCGAGGAACCGAGGATCATCAAAGTAAAAGGAGCTGTTAAACAGGCAGATCTACCAGATGGATTTGAGATAATCGCGGTTAGTGGCATGACATACCATGATAAAAAAGGCAATGAGTTTTATGGTGATGGCGAAACCATAATCAGATACAAGGTCGCCCTTCAGGGTATCCGCGAGGGAGCTCGGAAAGATGCACACGCCCAAAGAGGTCATTATCCGGCTGATAAGCATGAACACTCAGGTTTTTTGAAGATTATACCCCAACTTACCACGGAAGACAGGGAATTGATAGCTAAGGCAACCGAAAAGGTAATTGATGCAATCAGCGGCAAACATCGTGCAACAATTAAGTCCAGGGGCTGAAGCGGCTATAAAGGCCTACAACCCTTGGTATTGGGCGTATAGTAGCAATATTCGCCTCGTGGCTGGATATTTTACCCTAGAAGGCCATGAATTTCAGGTGCGCCCTATGTCGGTCAGGCCACCCATCAAAGTTATTATGAAGGGTACACAGGCAACATTTACTGAAAGCGAAGTTTTGAATGTGCTTAATGGCATGATCTATGGCTATTACCCTACAGGCGTCTACTATCTATTTCCCAACAAAGATAAGGTGTCCGAGTTTTCCAAATCACGTTTCAGACCTCTTATCTCAGATAACCCAGACACAATCGGCCAATATGTACGAGATACCGATAGTGCAACCCTGAAAAGAATTGGCTCAGGGTTTTTATACTTCCGGTCTGGTCGCCTTGGGCAAGATCTCCGCGGTGAGATGAAAACCTCCGCAGCTTTGAAGGGTGACCCTGCTGATCATGCAGTTCACGATGAGTATGATGAGATGCATCCCGGAATCGATGAGTTTGTCGATGGCCGCCTTTCAAAATCGCCAATTCATACAAAATCCTATCTTGCTAATCCTACCTTGCCTGATTACGGCATAGACAAAAAGTTCCAGCCGTCCAGTCAGGAGTATTGGCATATCGAATGTCAACATTGTGGTAAGTACACCTGCCTTGATCTCGATGATAATTTCCCTGCACTATTCCAGCGCCAGAAAGACGGATCTGTTATGCGTACCTGTCCCCACTGTGGTTTGAATTTAGACCCGAGATTCGGTGAATGGGTTGCAGGCCGAACCTCTGAAAAGGATATTCTTGGATTTGCCATAGGGCAGCCTTCTCTTTACTGGATAAATCCTAAATCACTCTTAGATGCCTGGGAAAACCCCGACACTGATAAGGCTAATTTCATTCGGCTTAAATTGGGGAAAGCGTATATCGAAGCGGAAAACAGGTTGGATATAGATCAAGTATTGGACTTATGCGGTAGTGACGGAATAGTAAACCGGGATACTGGGCCCTGCTTTATGGGTGTGGACCAAGGCAAAGACCTCCATACGGTGATTGGCAAGAGATACCCCCCGAAATCCGGGAAACTGGTTCACCTCCAAATCTATAAGGATTGGGAAGACCTTGACGGGCTTATGAAAAAGTTCAATGTGAGCCGGTGTGTGGTTGATGCCCTTCCCGAGATGAGAAATGCCCGGGCCTTTGCAGAACGTCACAGGGGCAAGGTGTTCCTGAATTACTATAACGAGCACCAGAAAGGATCTTACGCCTGGAACGAAGAAGAGTTGATAGTGCAATGTAATCGCACGGAGTCATTGGATGCAAGCCATAAGGAGATAGCAGGGCAATCCCTTGTTCTCCCGAAGAGATGTCAAATGACCGAGGATTTTGCCAAGCATCTCCATAATGTAGCCAAGAAGATTGAAGAGGACGAAACTACCGGATCAAGGCGATATATCTATGTAAAGCTGGGAACAGACCATTTTCGCCATGCATTTAATTATGAGACTATGGCGAGGAAGTATGGCTCTGATTCGGTATTTGCGGAGTGCTATGATTAAATCAATGGATAAAATGTTATTTAAAAAAATAGCTGAAGAGATTGAACAATCTTACGGTATGAGCGGATTATCAAAAGGACTTTATTATGATTTCTCCTTAGAATGTACTCGTAAGTATCTCGAAAAACAACAAACTGCAGTTTCAGAAATTGAATACCCCTTGAGATTGTGCGTTGAAATGCTTCATTTTTCAGTATGGAGTTGTAAGAAAACAGAAAACATGAAATATAGCGAAATCAAAGAGTTATTATTACGATTTTTTGATGAAGATCAAATAATTAAAGCCCAAGAGTTTTCGATAGGAAAATCTGAACCTAACCAGGTGACACATGGCTAACATGGGTTCGATTATTGAAAGAATAGCGATTCCTCAACCTGAGATAACTCAGGGAGAAAGGGACTTCGCTAAAATTACCAACAATCCGGAACCGGAGAGAAAGCCGAAATATTATTACCGCAACAAGGAAACCGGGGATGAGTATGCCCACGTTGCAGGCGGATTTTATCCAGAGGGGCGAAGGTATCCCGGGTTTGCCATCATTGTCGCACTCGCCAGGGAAATAGATGTCGATCATCAAGAGCACCTCATCATGTGTTTGGAAGAATTTGAACCTGATAGAAGGGTAGGATACAAGGCCTTCGTATCAGGGTGTATTGATCTACAACAGAAATATTACACATATCCCATCTTACAGGGAGGCTTTCATTGCGAAATGGATGAGGCCGCCATCGATCGATATTATGCGGCAACCCATGGAATGCAAAACGAAGAGAATGGGTTTTATCCGCTGCCTGGACTTTATGCAGATCAACCGAATGCTTTTAAGAGTTATTTAGAGCTTTTACAGCACAAAAAAAGTGTGCTGGTCAGGGGAGATTGCGAGAAATTGAAGAACTACATGATGACGGTCAAGAGAGAAGAGGATTTAGCACGGCTTAAACCCTTCGATGTTCCTGCAATTACAGCCATAGCGTTTGCCGTTGGAGGGGTATTACAACAAAACCCTGTCATTTATGACACCGAAACAGTCTTTAACTTAGAGGAGTATTGATGTGGACAAAAACATAGATAGAGTAGTCCAGCAACTATTCGAGGATGAGGTATTAGTCGCAGACCACGACGCAACATCGGCGGTTTTCGACCTGCAACAGACGAGAGAAAATGATCTTGTCGTACAGTACAAATTTACTGCTTCGGGTGCCGGCACGATTGATATTGAACTCGCTGAGAGCGTAAACGGGGATGATTGGGAACTCAACGGCACTAAAATAGGTACTGGATTGACCTTAGTAGGCAACGCAAGCGACATCATCAAATACACGAGTGGAAAAGGTGCCGCATTTGGAAAGATTATTATCACCGAGACCGGAAAAGCGAGCCCGGTTACCGTGAGTCTATGGATTTGCACCAGATAATGATAAGATATGTATCTCCCGCAAGAGATCCCGCATAGGGCGGAAACGTTTTGCGGTTAGCATAATGAGACAACTATTAACTAGAAAGAGGAGAATGAAAGATGGGAAATCGAATTTTTAAGCGCTTAATAAGAACAGTGCCAATGGTTCTTGCCTTGCTTTTTGTGTTTTGTCTGGTAAGTCCGGCAATCGCAGATCAGAGCAAGGTGGTATTGGTAGGGGGAGGCCAGGCATACAAGCCTCTTGACGACTTCGTTTTGGAGAGCGAAAACCCGGTCATCGCGGGAGATAGTTGGTATGTGGACAGCGGAAAGAGCGCTTCCGGGGACGGAAAGAGTTGGGATTATGCCGTTATCACCATTGATGAGGCATATAATCTTGCCACCGCAGACAATGGCGATGTGATTCATGTAGCCCCGGGACATACGGACACCATAGACGCTGCCACGGATCTCGTGTGTGATAAGGCTGGGATAACTATTATTGGATATGGATCGGGCAACCAACGGCCTACTCTTTCATGGGCCAATGATTCGGATGCTACGATCCCGGTAAGTGCCGCAGATGTGTTATTCAAAAACATGATCTTTGACGGATCATCCACGTCCTCAGACGGTCCGGACGATATGTTCAACGTGACCGTGGCTGGATTTCAGTTAATTGGCTGTAGAATCGTTACAGGCGATTCAACTGAGGCGGCCACCCTCGTTATCACCGGAAATGCCGATGCCGATCGGATGAAAGTCATAGGTTGCGAATTTACCGGGAGTACTGACACGGGGACTACCGCAGCGATTAATTTCAGTGCCGCAGCCGAAGATATTGAGATTGCCTATAATACGTTTAAAGGGGATTATTCCTCAGCGGCCATCTACTCTGCAGCTGCAATTCTTGATGTCAATATCCATCACAATTACATCTACAACTTCAACGATGATGACCATGCCATCGAGATCAGTTCCAATAGTGCAACGGGTGTAATCGCCCATTGTATGCTTGTTACTGATGCATACGCCACAGCTCTTGATTCAGGTGGTTTGGATGTCTTTGAGACCTATTGGGCTAATGATGAGGTCGATGACGTTATGGCTGTCCAGGTGTTCACCCATGAGGATGGTGCTACACCGTGGAGTGCGACTGAGTTAGCAATCATGGAAAGCGAGGCTAACGACGCCCTGGTAGATGAAAATCTCGATCATCTGCTTGCATTAACCGATGGGGCCGGCGCAGTATACCCACTGACAGCCGTAGAGGATTCAATCATTTGTAAAATCCTCGGTGATGACGATCCCGCCGTATGTACTTCTTATGATAACAGCACGGATTCCTTAGAGGCTCTTAGCGATATTATGAGAAGTGGAATAACTCTCGGTGCAGGTATTCATATAGATCATTTACTGGCAGTAACCGATGGAGTGGCGGCATTTCCCTCTGCTGGCGTTGAAGATAGCATTATCTGCAAAATCTTAGGAGATGATGATCCGGCAGTCTGCACAACTTACGATAATACTACAGATTCGTTGGAGGCCTTAGGCAATCAGGTTGCAGACAGTCAACAGCAAAGTAACGTCACCGCTTCGATCGATGCAGATAATCTTGACCATCTCGTCAAGAATGCTGTTGACACCAGCTTTGCAACCACTGTGCATTTAACCTCAGTATTAGGCCAAATAGCCGATGATGGAAGCTCGGCCACCTTTGATCCGGCAACAGACTCATTGGAAGCTATCAGAGATCAGATTGATGCTCTTGATATAACCACGCAAGCCGATCTGGACGCCATTCTCGCAACCACGCCTTCCCCGTTGGCCTATACTGCCGCAGTTACGAGTTCGGCAGATACCACACATTCCGTTTATGACGCCCTTAAAGGCTTCGGAACCGATTATTTTAAGACAGGATGGACGATGATCGTCCTTTGGGATGCTGGTGGTATTGGTGGAGCCCCGGAAGGTGAAGTCGTTGATGTCACGGCCTATGTGACGGCAAGTGGCACATTTACCCATGGTGCGACAACCGCATTGGCAGCCGGTGATAAGGTCTTGTTTGTTAGAGATGAATTGGTTTCCTTGTATCAGAAAACCCTTCCCGCCACGGCTGTAGCGGGCTCATTGCAGAGATATATCGCCGGTGGGGATACCGGGCTCGGAACCGACCTTGGGGCAAGTAAGTCCCTTGTAGATTGTATCGGAACCGATGGTGTGGCCGTTGCGGATACCGTAACCGGCATAGCTGGTATGATAGGTGTAAACGATGCCGATAATGCCATGATTACATCCGCTGTTGTGCCGAATGCTAATGGTTCTGTGTATGAACGGCTAGAGGCTCTTGAAGCCGCAGCCAACGCTTCATATAATCATCCAAACTATTTTGCTGTTACCGCCGATTTAGGAGTTGGTACATGGAATACGACGGCAGCCCATGAAATTGCGGCTGTTACGGGAGCATGTCGTTTACAAATAATGGTTGAAGTGACGGAATCAGTCGTTACTACTTCAAGCGATGGAACGATAGCCCTTGGCGTAGCCGGCAACACGGATGCTATTTTCGCCGCAGTCGATCTTGATAGTGGTGCCGCAGATTTTTCCGCTGGTGATGTTGTGTCGGGCGTCTATGGAGCGGTCCCGACTACTCCGGTTGGTGTTGCTAATGCAACCAATACGATTACAGGTGGCTTGTTTGATGTAGTTGTAGTCGGAGGGGTTGATGTAGGGTATACCATTGGTACCCATGCTGCAACTGATGGAATTTTAATTTTTCATATATGGTGGACGCCTCTTGACGCTACTGGTGCAGTTACCGCTGGTGCTGGCGGGCCATTTGCATAATTAAACCTTTAACCTGGGGAGGGCTTAGGCTCTCCCCATATAAAACAAGAGGTTGTAACGATGATCATGAAACTTGAGATGCACGATATTCAGGATAAAGGCGTACTTCTCGACAGGCTCAACGAGATGGTGGCTACAATAAATAAACTGGAAAAAGTGATAAGTGCGGTTGAACAGGAAGTAGTAGAACATCTTCAAGGCCATCAAGTAGCCCAAGCTACGGTATCTGAAAAACCCAAACCAAAGGGGAAGGCCAAGAAATGAACATGCCATCATGGTACATACTGATCTTCTACCCCATGGGTGCTCTTCTCACATTGGCGGCTGTTGCGCTGGGGGCTTACGTAGTCTTTAAGACCAAAAGGGACCCCAGTGAATCCCTATTCAAACTCCGCGAACCCAAAGGCGAGGTGTTTAACATCGAAGAAGAGTGGGAAAAGAAGATGCCTGATATGGAACCACCTGAAATGCCGCCTGCTACCGCTGCGGCTGCCTTGAGATTCAGGGGGCAGATGGAAGAAGAGAAGATGCCTACACCAAGTATAGTAGAGAGTATGGGGGAGGAGGAATAATGCCCTTAGATGTAATCTGCCCCGGTTGCGGGGAATGCTATCACGAGACAACGAAGAACTTCAAGTCTGGCATTGATGCCAATGCCGGCATGATACGGCTTAAAGAGCCTTGGAAGTCCTATGGCTGGACAGAGCCACCTCCTGACCCTACGGCAGGCTATGGCTTTCTTGAATGTCCTCAATGCGGCGCACAACTGGCACCATCAGGACATTTGATGGTGAGGAAGCAGGTATTACCACCAGGCCAATTACCCAATAATAGCGGTAAAGGTAAGTGGATATGCCCTGTTTGCCAGCGTGAATTCAAATCCAAAGCAAATCTCGGTGCTCACATGAGGGTGCATAAATGAGAGATAGAGAAACTATTGAAAAGGACATACCCCTCAATCTTCCGGCCTATGATGAAAATTACGAGATAGAAGGTCACCGGAATAATCAGAGACTTTTAACCGTGATTGCAGAGGTTTTGTTGGATATACGGGATAAACTTGAAAAGAAGGAGATTGATCATGCCTAAAAAAGATGGAACCGGGCCTCCAAGTAAAAGCGGAGGCCGAAGAGACGGTAGTGGCGGTGGTAAGGGAAAAGCCCCAGGAAAGGGAACCGGAAGCAAGACAGGCGGCAAGAAAGGGAAGTGCTAAAGGAATAAAGTAGATGACCAAATACGATAACTCAAATACCGTACTTGAAAATACTACATGGAACCTTTCTCACCTTCCCCCTGAAGGCCACGCCGATGTGCCCAAGTTCGCATGGGAACTATTTGAGCTTGCATGGAGTGAAAGGGACAGGCAAGGCCTTCCCGACCGATGGAGGGCGAACGATAAGCTCAGGCGAGGCGATACGAGCCTTGATAAGCCCGGTGATAAAAAGCGAAAGGGCTTTACGCCCATCAACCTCTTTTTCTCCAATGTGGAGCGCACGGTATCAAACATTACTTCCCGCGATCCCGTTGCGGAAGTGATAGACCTCTCCGGCGAATCAGAGGAAGAGGAAATCTCATCTGCCCTGCTTTTAACGAGTTGGCTCCGTAAATGGTGGAAGACAACCAAGCAAAGGATGAAACTCAAAACATCCGGCCTTAAAATGGAGACCTACGGAATCACAGCCGAACATCCCTACTGGGATTATGACCGGAAGATGCCCAATGTAGCGGTATTGGACTGCTTCTCTTTCTTTCCTGCGCCTGGATATTATGAGGATATATCAACCGATTTGCCTTACTGTTGCAATGCCTATGCGGAACCGATAGAAGGCATTGAACAGAAATTTGAAGTAGAAGGCGTGGAAGCCGATGACGTATATAATATTCTCGGAGAAGACAGAGAGGAAAACAGGCAAATGCCAGATGGCAGGGGCGTACAGAGTGTGAGTTATACGGGCTTCGATCCTGTGGCCTACCCTACTGAAACGGGGATGGGCGTCAGACAAAGACGCGCCCTTGTAGTACAAATATGGATTCGGGACTTCAGTCAAGCGGAAACGACAGAACGGATATCAGCGGGCATTAATGAGGACACGGGGGAAGAGATTTTTCAGGAAGCTGCAACCAAGAAAGATAAGTATCCCGGCAATATCAGAGTTATTACCATAACCAACAGAGGGAACCTGCTTTTAGCCGATACACCGAATCCAAACATAAATCCTGAGTTACCCCCTGAGTTAGCGAAGAAAACACATGCGTGGGATCATCTACCGTTCTACAAGGCGAACTCTTATGAAGACACTACTTCTTTGTGGGGATTCTCAGCAGCAGAGCAAACCGAGGATCTTATCAACAAGATCAGCGAGATTGCAAGCCGTCTGGTGGCCTATGCATTACGTGTTATGTCACCGCCGCTGATTGTACCCCAGGGATTTGGCATTACAAAGAATATGATCGAATCGAGGGCGAATAAGCCGAACTTGATTCTCATGCCCAGTAAGCCGATGCCTGCTGGTTCTATCTATTATGTCCAGGTGCCGAACCCTCCCGCAGAGTGGTTTAATATCCTGGACCGGATTGTTGCCTTCTTTGACCGGATATACGCCATCGAGGACGCCGATAGGGGGCAGACACCGCGCAGGGTAGTGGCCGCCGCCGCGATTCAGGCACTACAGGAACGTAATGCGGCACTTATGCAGTCAAAACGGGAATCCGTAGAGTATATCGTGGAGCAACGGGGGCAGTGGGCCATATCATTCAAGCAAAACTTTGGGGCAAAGCTCGAAAGTGTGGATGTGCAGGGCGAAAGGAAAGAGTTTATCGGACAGAATTTCGCAGGGCGCCAATTTCAGTACACCGTTGAATCAGGGAGCATGATGCCACGGTCAAGTGTGTGGCTGGCGGATACGGCAGAAAGGATTTACAAACTCAATGCTATTGATCGGCAGGCACTATTAGAAACCATCAACTTCCCGCATTGGAAGGAAATTATTGAACGAATAGGGGAAACGCAACTTGACCAGGCCCTTCAGATCCTTGTGCAAGCTGGAATGCCTGAAGAGGATGCGATGGCCCTAAAACAAATACTTCTTATGCCTCAGGGAGGCCCAGGCAATAAAACGCAAAATCCTAAAGGCAGTGAAGGAAGGACTACTGAAGCGAGAGAGAAAGAAGCGGCAACAGCATAATGGCCGAAACAAAAGAACAACTACTGAATAGACTTTATAAGAAATATAACATTGGTGTACCTGTCACAAAAGCAAAAGAGGTTAAAGAGCAAAGCCTTTTTGAGAGGGCTATGAATGCCGTGAAGAAGACAAAGAAACCCAAAAAACAAAAAATTACATTGCCATCAGGTGTAAAAACACCCAAACAGATCAAGGAATTTAAGGAAATAATGGAAATAAAATAATGGGAGAGGTAATATCAATGAGCGATAAGAGCAAAAAGGACAAGGATAAACCGCAAGAGAAAAAGGGCGAACTAGTTAGCCTCACCAATGGGATGATAGACGGGTTTCAACGTAATCCGGCCATTGTAAAACTCAGGGGAGCGCAAGGGTTAAGGGCGGAACTGAAATATAAGGTGTTTAAGCTCATAAAGATGATCACCGATAGCACAGAGGCGAAGACTTTACATGAGATGCTTGAGGATATGGCAAAAAAACATGATCAGGACCACGAAAAACAGAAAAAAGAAATAGAAATATTGGAGGCCAAAGAATCAAGGAATGACTTAGAAGAAAAGAGACTTTCTAAACTAAGAGGAGAAGTAATCCCTTTGCAAATCACAGATCCTACAGTTCAAGAACTCTTCGATATTGAATCAGGTCTCTCCGTTGAAAAACTTATCATTCCCATAGGCCAGCTTCCGCAGGACTTTACTGCGACTGATATGTTTGTCACCGACTGGATCATTGAATACGTGGAGAAGTGATGGCTGCTATATACATATACGAGTGCAAATGTGGAAACACCTTTGAAGAGGTATTGCCTATCTCCGATTTCGACAAGACGGAGTATATGAAGTGCCCCAAGTGCGGGGAGTCTGCAAAGCGCATTATCAGCAATCGCGGTGCTCTACGGGATGAACCAACATGGCTAGCAAGTGCCTGCATGACATTGCAACCGGATGATGAACGGCCCCTACAGACTCGTAGTGAGTTTAACCGCTACCTGAAAAAGCACGATATAGGGGAGCGACACGGATACGGCCCAGTGCTTATATCGGTGTAAAAAGGTTTCAAAATGACTAAACGAATCAAACAAATTTATCAAAATGCAGGCATAAAACCACCAGATGGTAAAGGAATTCACACGCAGAAATTCCATGAAATGGCCGTTGCCATCAAACGGGACAATCCAAGTTATCCGATGCAACGATGCTATCAAATAGCCATGGGGAATCTTGGAAGTGGAAAAGCAGTCAAAAAGAGCCATCGGCAAAAGACTCCTGGTAGCCAAGCCAGGGAACGATTGAGCGGGAAATGATGAAACAGGAACATAAACTGAAGTCCATCCTCAAAGCAATCAAGGATTGGCTTGACCAAAAGCCCACAGGCATGTTAAAGTTGGAGATACATGCCCGAGAGGGCGGGATAAGCAAGGTTTACAAGGACAATCGAGAGGAGATTGTGTAATGAAATAGCACAACGATTTGAATAATCACCATCGGTAACGGATAAACCTCTGTCATAAAGGCAGAGTTATTTAGAAGCCCGATCTAGGAAGAAATTCCTGGGTTGGGCTTTTTTCGTTTACCCGGGACACCCTGCATAACGCAGATCCCGAACCAACAACCATAAACCAGGGACACCCCGTAGCCAAGCGGGTCCCAAAAAGGAGAAAAATCATGGCAGAGAAAAAAGGAAATGAAGAAGCGGGAATAATCCCCGCTGGTGCTCCACTTCCCCCGGAAGAGGGTACGGAAGAAATCATAGATGCAGCACCGAAAACGATCAAGGTGGGTGACAAGGAATATGAGTCACCGGAGGCCCTTGCTGCGGCTTACCAGAGTCTTGAGAGCAAACTCGGAGAGCAAGGCGATGAACTCGGCCAACTGAGAACAACAACTAAAACGCTCACGGAGCAGCTCACAAGTATGCAGGAAGCGGCAAGGAAAGAAGGATCTCCCGGCGAAGCCACGACAACATATGAGTCCCAACTTGCCGACATCTACAAGCAGTTGGAAGATGGGGATCTCAGCATTGAACAAGCCATGCAACAGTCGAATGCCCTTACCGCAGAGATGGCGGCTGAAAAGGCAGTGGCAAAGGCGAGCGAGAGTTTCCAAACAACCTTACAAGAACGTGATGCAGAGGGACTTCAGAAGCAATTCCTGAAGGACCATTCCGACTTTACCACGTTGAGGGATTCGGGAAAACTCGAACCCTTTAAGCAGGAATACGGCGGGATGCATGACGATTTCTCAGCCTACTTTGCCTACAAAGCTGCTGAAGCCTTTGAAAATGGCAAGGCAGAGGCCGCGAGACTAGCGGCAGGGGATACGGCCACTAAGACCGTGTTGACGAAAGCAGGCGAGAGCATCACACAGACAAATAAATCGAAAACACCGCTTAACGATGCCGAAATGGAGGCCAGCATGTTAAAAGCCGCTCTCCAAGGCGCGGGAGGTGGGTAAATCATAAGGAGACTGAATTATGAGCTTTGATCTAACACAGATACAGGCCGCTACATCCGATTACATTGTCAAAAGGCCCATTGACATATTCTTCACCGAGAACGTCCTGCTTTGGAAACTCATGGGCAGAGGCGGGATGGAGATGAACTATGTCAAGGCCAGCGAACTTATTGATGGCGGCGAGAAGATTAGGGTTTTTCTTGAGTATGCCGAGGCGAATAGTGGCAGTTACGGGAATACCACTAAGATTCCTCAGAACAAGGTAACCATCATGAACGCGGCCCGTTTTGGATGGGCCGGCTACTATGCTTCAAACACCATTGATTTAGATGAGACGGTTCAAAACAGTGGTGCAGAGGCAATGGTGAAACTCGTACTCATGAAACTGCGAAATATTGAGAAAACAATCAGAAACAAGATGGGCTCAGAGATCTATGCTGAAGGCACCGCCCCCAGTTTTATGGGTCTTGGGAATTTGTTCGAAACTACAGCCGGTACTAAATACGGCGGTATTTGCGAAACTGATATGTCGGTTTGGTGCGATAACGTCATTACGACTTCAGAGGCGATCAGCTTCAAGGTCATGCAGAAGATATTCAGAACCCCTGCAATCGGCGTTGCCGCATCTAAGAAACCCAACCTTTGCATTACCACAGAGGTTTTGAAGGATGGTTACGAGCGGACCTTGCAGACCCAACAGCGATTCAGCGATCAGGCCTTAGTACAGGCAGGTTTTGACAATGTTCTCCACAAGCGGGCCCCGGTTGTGGCCGATGACAACCAGACCGCGGGTTATCTCGATGCGCTCAACTTGAATTATCTAAAAATCAAGACGCACCAGGACTACAACTTCACCGAGCCCAAGTGGGAATATGACAAGGAACAACCTGATGCCAAAACCGCGAACACCCGTTGG
>Ga0307429_1000865_pt1 | contig 15831 bp, 10 predicted proteins | sample SalMarWE160230MG_FD_202151 | JGI IMG/M metagenome (GOLD analysis project Ga0307429, IMG submission 202151) | Salt marsh sediment microbial communities from the Plum Island Ecosystem LTER, Massachusetts, United States - WE1603-230 | ecosystem: Environmental > Aquatic > Marine > Intertidal zone >...
TTATAGATACTGCTCAATTGTCTGATAAGTTCAACGGCATTATTTTCGGTGTTAATAATGACAATGACGCCACCCAGTTCAATGTTTATGAAGTCCAGGTTGACATCGGTAAACCCATCGAAGTGCCTGAAGCACCCTGGGAACCTTTCTATGTGAGTGATTGGGGTTCATCCGGATATGCGGCATGGCCGGTTTTGAATGATTCAACATACTTCGACGGTGATGCCGCGATGGGTGATGGTTCACCGACAACCGCCTGGTCTTCAATCAAAGGTGGCTTTGGCGATCCTGTATCATTGCCGGATGGGAAAGCGCTCATTGTAACTGGTCAGATGGAATTTGTCGGCGGTGGCGGCGGCAGTGGTTATACTCCATTTCGTTACTCCCTGACATATCAGGATAGCGTTGAACTGAATTATCAATATACCGATTCAGCAGCCTGGGTAGTAACGGCAAAGGTAGCAGCAAATGCCAATCATGATGGTTATCTTTTATGTCCAATGTCCGGTTTAGGAACCATGTCAAATACCTGGAGAACGGGAGCCAGCGGAACAGTATGGACTGTCCCGGGCGGTAACTGGGTAAGCACGAATAATGAAGGTGCTGAGGCTTTGGCCGCTGTCAAACAGGCGCCTCGTAATGCTGAGATGAAGGCGGGTATATATGACTTCGCTATTTCAGTTCAGGATATGGGTGACGGTACAAATGAAGTCCGTTGGTATATGGTTGAAGAGAACAACAAATATTGGTTTGGCGGAACAGTTATAGATACTGCTCAATTGTCTGATAAGTTCAACGGCATTATTTTCGGTGTTAATAATGACAATGACGCCACCCAGTTCAATGTTTATGAAGTCCAGGTTGACATCGGTAAACCCATCGAAGTGCCGGAAGCACCCTGGGAAGCCTATTATGTCAGTGACTGGGGATTCAGCGGTGGTAATCTTGGCGGATGGAACTTCATCAAAGGAGAATTTGATGGCGATGCCGAGATTTCAGGAACTGCTGCTCCAATAGGATGGGCCGCATTGCGTGGCGGTTTTGAGCCTTATATCCTAACCGCTGATTATGCGCTGAAAGTATCAGGAAAAATTGAGTTGGTTGGCGGTGGCTTCGAAGATCTGGCCAGCCTCCGTTTCGGAGTTTTCTATAGTGACAGCGCCGGATCAACCGTACAGGATGCCGAGCTGGATTCTAACTGGGTCTGGAACGGAACTGACAGAGCTCATTCCGGTTATTTAATCGTACCTCCTAGCGGCACCAACGTTGCCAGCTGGTCCGATGGTATCGGAACCTGGGGTTCTATCGCAAATAGTAAATGGTGGGATATCAGTGGTTCAAATGCTCATGTTTTGGGTAATTCATCCCAAGGTCCTGTGGGTGGAGTTGCCGGAGCCGGGATCTACGATTTTACTATTTCAGTATCTCCAGGAACAGGGGGAAATATGATTGTATTCACCCTTTCTAAAGAAGATGGAACCTATTACTTTGCCAACAGCACATCTGTTCCAGTATTATCAGCAACAGATAAGTTCAATAGTATCGGTTTCGCTATTAACAATTCGACAACAACAGCTCTGAAGTTATACGAGGTTACAATTGATAGGGGTGAGCATTTTGATGGCGTTGAAACGAAAAAAACGTTACAAATACCGAAAGTCTATGCCCTCAAGCAAAACTTCCCGAACCCGTTTAATCCAACGACAATGATTGCATTTGATTTGCCACAAAGAAGCGAAGTTAAACTCATTGTCTATGATATTATGGGACGTACTGTTGCAGAATTGGCATCTGGTAATATGACTGCTGGTTATCATAAGATTCAATTTAATGCTGCCAATCTCTCTTCCGGGGTTTATTTCTATAAACTTCAGGCCGGGGATTTTGTCAGTGTTAAAAAACTTATGCTTTTGAAATGATCTAGCAGTTTTTTGAATCTCTTGAGTGAAAAATCAGCCTGCCCGCGAAAATGGGCAGGCTGATTTGTTGATAGCCCTTTTGATTTAATCGCTAAGAAGATACTTCTTAAATTGATTTTTTATATGCTTCAAAGTGACAAACTATAAATTTCGACGATTGACTGAGTATAATATGAAGGATTTTATAAAGAAAATTACACGTTTCATGGCGTTGTTCCTGCTGATTGGTTTTAGCTCAATCACTTTACATGCTCAGAAAAGTAAATCTACTGATATTGATATTCCGCATTTGGCAAAAAGCGGCACTGCCACCCAGCTTATTGTGGACGGCAATCCGTTTTTAATTCTTGGCGGAGAGCTCGGAAATTCGTCTTTCACCAGTTTAGAATATATGGCGCCGGTATGGCCAAAGCTAAAAACAATGAACCTGAATACAGTTTTGGTACCTGTCTATTGGGAAATTATTGAACCTGTAGAAGGTAAATTTGATTTTAAACTGTATGACCAGTTAATTAACGAAGCACGCCATCAGGATTTAAGACTTGTACTTCTATGGTTTGCCTCATGGAAAAACAGCATGTCGAGCCATGCTCCCTCCTGGGTTAAAAAGAACCAGGGAAGATTTCCAAAAGTAAAAGACGACAAAGGCAAGAGTCATGATATATTAACACCCTTTAGTGAAAATAATCTAAAGGCAGATTTAAAAGCTTTCCAGGCTTTAATGAAACATATTAAAGAAATTGATGAAAAAGAACATACCATTATAATGATACAACCCGAAAATGAAATTGGAATGCTGCCGACCGCCAGGGATTACCATCCGCTGGCAAACAAAAAATTCCAGGAAAACGTACCAAAAGAATTTATACAGTATTTAAAAAAGAATAAGGAAAATCTGGTGCCAGAATTCAGAGAGGTATGGGCGAGAAACGGATATAAGGAATCCGGAACATGGGAGGAAATATTTGGCGAAGGCCCGCATACCGATGAAATTTTTATGGCATGGTATTTCTCACAATTTACTAATACTATTGCCGAAGCCGGAAAAGCCATTTATCCTTTACCAATGTTTGTTAATGCGGCCTTAAATCGCCCTGGCTGGCTGCCCGGGAACTATCCAAGCGCCGGACCGTTGCCGCATATAATGGATGTGTGGAAAGCTGGAGGTCCATCCATTGATTTTCTATCACCGGATTTTTATTTCCCGAATATTAAACATTGGAGCTATCTATACACACGTCAGGGAAATCCCCTGTTCATTCCCGAACATCGTTTTGATAGTACTGTTGCGGCCAAAGCAGCATTTGTTTTCGGGCATTATGAGGCCATTGGCTTCTCCCCATTTTCAATTGAATCGACCGGTAACCCTGAAAATGAAGCCATAGGAAAAATTTACAATTTACTAAATCAACTGACTCCAATAATTACAACTAATCATGGGCAGAGTAAAATTGAAGGTGTACTTTTTGACAAGGAAACACAGGAGAGTGTATTCCGGCTTGGCAATTATGAGTTTACGTTCAAACATAGTTATACTTTAGGCTATGAGGCAAATTCCAGGAATGATACCTGGGAAACGGCGGGTGCTATCATTATTCAAACCGGTGAAAACGAATTCTATCTTGCTGGTTCCGGAGTTGTAGCTACATTTAGAAATATTAAAAATCTGGAATTAAATGTCGGGATATTAAAAGCCGATGAAGGAAGATTTGTCCGTCAGGACTCCTTCGGAGAAAACAATAATTGGAAAGTCATCAGGCATTTGAACGGAGACCAAACACATCAAGGAAGGCATATCCGTATATTACTAGATGACGGATTTTCAATTCAAAGATTTGAACTGTATGATTATGAGTAAAAGTTCTTATAATTACCGCACTATTAATAGCAATTAAAGCAATAGGACAAAGCAATCCGAAAGCAAGTAACAGCCAACTGATCAAACATAAAAACCTGCAACAGAAAGCTTCTGAAAGAGTCACTTGGATTTCGGATAATGGAATCGGAGAAAAATTTATCATGGTATTCCGGTTAAAAACATTCCAGGTAGTGCGTTTTGCATTGTTCGATTGTTATGTGAAAGGAGTAGAAGACGGAGTCGCAGCGTTTAATGAATTTAACGTGCAGGAATCGCGTCCACACGGACTTACGAAGCCCATACCTTTTAATGAAACAATAATGAATAAAACGCAGATTCTAATGAATTTTTTTTTCGTAATAATTTGGTGGTTGTTTTTGATAAATGTAGGATTCGGGCAATCATTATCTTTTCAGACTTACATGAACCCTGTAATTCCGGGCGATCATCCTGATGCGACATTGACACGGATCGGAGATGATTTTTATACGACAGGTTCTTCATTCAATATTACTCCAAAAATATACCATTCTTCCGACCTTGTACACTGGGAAGTTATATCCCAGCCGGTGTCTGCTTCGTGGAGCTTATATGGCGATGCCCCGGCTGGAGGTGTATGGGGTGGTCACATGGTATATAATAATGATTCGTACTGGCATTTCTTTGGACGTTCCGGTAACTATGTATTATGTAAAAGCGGATAATCCTAAAGGTCCATGGAGCACACCTACACGAATCAGGGTACCTGCCGGAATTCCCGGTTTGGGTCAGGATAATTCGATTTTTATTGATGACGATAAGCGATGGTATCTGTTAGCTAAAAATGGTCAATCCGGAAATTGGATAGTAGAATTGGGTGATGACGGTCAGCCTACCGGTGTTGTTCACGATTTAACGTGGATTAATCCAGCGCCATCCTACCCGTACAGTTGGGCGGAAGGTCCGGTAATGTGGAAGCATGATGGATACTATTATTACTGTTTTGCGCGAAATGTTGGCGGCGGGCAGTATATTATGAGAAGCGAAGAACTAACCGGAGATCAAGCTTACTGGTGGGCAATAGACGATTTCTTTGAAACTGTTCCCAATCCAGGTGAAATATTATTTAGAGGACCTAACCACTGTTCTCCTGTTGTAATGCTTGATGACGGCAATAGCTGGGTTTTTAGCCAGGCTTATTCACAGGGTACTTTGGAATGGCATGGACAGGGTCGTCAGGGATTACTTCATCAAGTAAGCTATGATATTGGCGGCAATGCTGTGGCGGATTACTCTTCCAACAATGCAGTGACGGCTCCCGATCTTCCCAGTAGCGGCATTCCATGGATGGTGCCGCACTCAGATTTTTTTGATTCCGATAAACTGAACCCGGAATGGTCGTTTTCAGGATATACACCCGAAAATACACATTCAATTACCGAACGTCCCGGCTGGTTTAGGCTGTCACCCAGAGGAAAAGCCAATACAATTGTAAAAAATGACGGCGAACATAACTATTCCTTAATTACACGGCTGGATTTCAACCCGGAGTCTAACACCGACGAAGCTGGTTTTTGGCTTTTTAACGGACTCGAAACGCTCTATGCAAAATTAAACAGTACCATGAATGGCTCGAGGAAAAAAGTAATCAGCTTTAGCTTTACCGATGGGGCATATTACGAAGCGGAAAACACAATCGGAAATGTTTTATGGCTTAAGCTTTATCGTGACAACCATTTGCTAACAGGTTACTTTAGCGCAGACGGTGAGGATTGGATTCAGGTCGGTGAAGCGATAAATGTCTCCAGTATGGATAGAAATCAACCTAACTATAACGGATGGATCGGTACTCAGCAAGGCTTATACGTAAAAGGCAAATCTGCTAATTTCGATCTTTATATTTATCGTGATGCTTATTCTCCGATAATGGCACAGCCTGCTGCAAATCAATACGGCACCTTACGAGTTGTAAACGGCACTGCACCCGCCTATCTGGACAGTATTGATACCGATGATTGGGCAATGTATGCCGGAGTGGAATTTGGCGGTAATGATTATTATAAAAAGCCGGTTTCTATGGAAATATCAGCAGCAAGCGCTGCATCGGGCGGAGTTGTTGAGGTCTGGCTTGATTCTATTGATACAGGGAAAAAAATTGCCGAATGCACTATTGAAAATACGGGCGGATGGAATAATTTTCAATCATTCACGGCAGATGTTGATTCAGTATCAGGTAGTCATGATGTTTATTTAAGATTCTTAGGAACAGGAAATCTTTTTAGAATTGACTGTTTTAAATTTATTGGTGAAAGTTACACACCAACGTCTGTCGATAATAAGCAAGATTGTAAAGGGGGTATTCGTACATTTGAATTGAATCAAAATTATCCGAATCCGTTTAATCCGACGACTCATATTAGTTACTCCGTACCGAAAAAAAGTTACCTCACTCTCAAAGTCTATAATCTTCTCGGGCAGGAAATTAAAACTTTATTTGAGGGTGTCCGAAAACCGGGAATTTATACGTCAGCTTTTGATGGCAAGGATTTATCAAGCGGAATATATTTTTATCAATTGGAAGCTGAAAACTTTTTAGAGACAAAAAAGCTTATGCTGTTGAGATAATATCAAATGATACCAACCATAAATTTGAAAATGTTTTTGGATCAGGCAAGTTTAAGAATTGAGATAAAAGGTATAGAATCATAATAATTATTAACTAATTATGGAGGTAAAAAATGAGTCATAAGAATACTCAGTTACGGATCAATTTCATTTATTGCACAATACTGATATTATTGTTTGCTGCAATAAATACAAATGCTCAAATCGTAACCAATGGAAGTTTCGAAGCAACAGAACCTGGAGTTGTAACCGATTTGTCTACAGGTGTTGACGGTTGGTTGCTTCAATTAATGGATGGTGCCGATGCTAATTTCGAAATTGTGGAAGATACTGCACAGGAAGGAAATCATTCACTCAAAATAGTGCCTGCTACACTAGGAGCTAATCAATGGTCAATTCAGGCTGTTGCCGATAGTATTTCGGTAGTACTTGGAAATACATATCAATATTCGATTTGGGCTAAAGCCGAAACATCAGATGCTCAGGTAAACTTTACTGCGGGTAATTATTCTTTTAATGAATACGGTGCTATTCGTCCTGCCAATCTTACCACAGAATGGCAGAAATTTACAATGGAATTTACCGTTACCGATAACCAAACCGTTATTAGAGCACCTATTCATTTTAACTACGCAGCAAATGTCGGTAATGCAATTTATATAGATAATCTAGTAATTAATAATATTGCAGGTGAGTTAGAAGCCTTAAAGCCTGTAATTGTTGAAGCAGAATCGGGTGATGTGGGAAGTGATTACAGCATATTGCAGGAAGATAGTACTGAATACGTTGCAATACAAACCAATTCAACTGCTTACAATCCCGAAAGCGACGCTCGTGTTATATCTTACGAAGTGACATTCCCTGATACAGGGACCTATGACCTGTTTGTTCGATTGCGCGTTGGGCCAAATACATATGATGATGACAGCTTCTTCTATGGCAACGGATTTGGAGAAAAAGACAGCGCAACTGATACTGATTGGATTTTTGTAAACGGCCTTGCGGCTGCCGGATTCTCAGATCCCGATGAAGTAGTGCTCGAGGCAGGCGGACTTGGCTCGGGAGTTTGGAAATGGGTCAATCTTTCACACAATGCTTATCAGGGTGATACTACACTTACCTTTACAATTGTAGATAATTTAACAAGAACTTTTCAGATTGGTGCTCGCGAAGATGGGCTGGATATCGATAAAATAGCATTCGGTAAGTCATATTTGTATTATACAGTAGGAAATCTTGATAACGTAGAACCTGGCTCGACTGAACTGCCGGGTGATGTATGGGAAGGTCCGCCACTCGCATCTAATCAGCCTAAATTTGTAGGTAATATTTATAGTCCTCCTCAGGTAGATAATTTTGAAGCTTATTGGAACCAGGTTACTCCGGAAAATGCGGGTAAATGGGGCAGCATTGAAGGAACACGGGACAATATGAATTGGAGCGGATTAGATGCTGCATATAATCTTGCTAGGGATAATGACTTCCCGTTCCACTTTCATGTGCTTATTTGGGGGGCTCAGCAGCCAAGTTGGATAAACACCTTATCCCCCGAAGAACAGCTTGAAGAAATAACGGAATGGTTTGAGGCTGTTGCTGAAAGATACCCTGAGATTGAGTATCTAGAGGTTGTAAATGAACCATTGGTTGGTCATAATCCTCCTGATGGTAGTAACGGACGAGCTAACTATAAAGAAGCTTTAGGCGGTGATGGAGAAACAGGCTGGGATTGGGTGCTTAGTGCATTTAGAATAGCTCGTGAAATTTTTCCTCCGGAAACTAAATTGATGCTGAACGATTTTAGTATTATCAGCAGCTCCAGTAGTAACTCTCAGTATCTCAATATTATAAGATTGCTTCAGGCAGAAAATTTAATTGATGTTATCGGTGAGCAAGGTCATGCATTTACTACAACCGCACCTGTGGTCACAATGAAAAGAAACCTCGATTCTCTTGCCTCAACAGGTCTTCCCATTCAGATTACTGAATTGGATATCGATGGACCTTCCGATGCTATACAATTACAGGGCTATCAGCGGATTTTCCCGGCGCTTTATGAGCATCCCGGTGTAGAGGGCATTACTTTATGGGGCTGGAGACGTGGGCTTTGGAGAGATGAGCAGGGTGCATATATTATTAACCAGGATGGTTCTGAAAGACCAGCTTTAGAATGGTTAAGGCAATATCTGGATACTTTAAGCATTGAGCCTGTTTTTGTTGAAGATATTGTGGAAATGCCTAATGAATTCCGTCTCGATAATAATTATCCGAATCCCTTTAATCCGACAACTAAAATAAAATATTCGGTTCCCGTGAATAGCCGTGTATCGTTAAAAGTATATGACATTTTAGGAAATGAGGTAGCAACATTATTTGAAGGCGTCCGTCAGCCGGGAAATTACGAAACAACTGTTGACGGCAGCAAACTTACAAGCGGCGTTTACTTCTATAGAATGAAAGCAGGAGATCCTTCGACAAGCTCAGGACAAAGTTTTGTGGAGACGAAGAAGCTGATGCTCTTGAAATAATATCATATGATACTTACTTTAAATAGAGGTGAATAAAATGATTAATAGCCCCCGCGCGAAAAAGCTGATTTTTTTTCTCTCTCTCGTTATTTCCGTTACAGCCTTTGGTCAGGTAAGATTTCCAAAACTTATAAGCGACGGTATGGTATTACAGCGTGATGCCGAATTAAGAATTTGGGGCTGGGCTGCCGAAGGAGAAAAAATTTCAATTCATTTTATCGATTCGACATATAGCACTACTGCCGATAATAAAGGCGATTGGAATATTGTACTTCCGAAATTAAGTGCCGGCGGTCCGTATGAAATGAATGTGAATGCCAGCAATTCAATTACAATTCGCGATATAATGATAGGCGAGGTCTGGGTTTGTTCCGGGCAATCGAATATGGAATTGAATATGAAAAGAGTAAGTCCGTTATATGGAAATGAAATCGCCACTTCGGAAAATCCTTATATACGATATTTTGAGGTTCCGGATAAATATGATTTTAATAGTCCGCAAAAAGATTTGCCATCTGGACGCTGGGAAAAGGCAAATCCTGAGAACGTTTTAAACTTTTCGGCAGTATCCTATTTTTTTGGAAAAGAAGTTTATGAAAAATATAAAGTTCCGGTAGGACTCATTAATTCAGCTTTAGGCGGTTCGCCTGCCGAATCATGGATAAGTGAGGAAGGCCTTAAAGAATTTCCTGAATATTATAATGAAGCTCAGAGATTTAAAGACGGTTCGTTGATACGGCAGATTCAGAATGAAGATAGAAGCAGGATAAGTGAGTGGTACGGCCGATTAAGGCGGAATGATGAAGGTTATAAGAATCCGGGAAAGCCCTGGTACAGCCCGAAATACAGGTCATCCGGTTGGTCAACTATGAAAATTCCGGGCTATTGGGCGGATAGCAAACTGGGTTTTGTGAATGGCGTTGTTTGGTTTAGAAAAGAAATAAATGTTCCCCCATCTATGGTTGGAAAACAAGTCCAACTTAATCTCGGCCGAATTGTTGATGCCGATTCCGTTTTTGTAAACGGAATTTTCATCGGAACAACAAGTTATCAATATCCGCCGAGAAGGTATGTTATTCTGCCTGGAATACTAAAAAAAGGTAAAAACATTATAGCCATTAGAGTTATTAACAGCATGGGTAGAGGAGGTTTTGTTGAAGATAAACCCTATGAATTGGTTGCCGGAGATGAAAGAATAGATCTAAAAGGTGACTGGCAATATCAGCTTGGCGCTAAAATGGAGCCTTTAAGAGGCGAGACATTTATCCGATGGAAGCCTTTGGGTTTATACAATGCAATGATTGCTCCGCTAGTCGACTATTCCATAAAAGGAGTAATATGGTATCAGGGAGAATCAAATGCAAACAGACCTATAGAATACAGAGAACTTTTTCCTGCATTAATTAAAGACTGGCGGAAAAATTGGAATCAAGGGGAATTCCCGTTTTTATTTGTACAGCTCCCAAATTTTATGGAGGCAAAACCTGAACCTACCGAAAGTAATTGGGCATTATTACGCGAAGCTCAGCTAAAGACCTTGTCTGTACCGAATACGGCTATGGCTGTAGCAATAGACATTGGCGAATGGAATGACATTCACCCGCTAAATAAAAAAGATATTGGTAAACGACTATTTCTTGCTGCGAAAAAAGTTGCTTACGGCGATGATACCGTCAACTATTCAGGTCCGATTTATAAGTCAATGGAAATTGATGGGAATAAAATAATTCTTACCTTTGAAAATATTGACGGTGGTTTGATTGCAAAAGGCAGTGAGAAACTTAATGGCTTTGCAATTGCCGGTGCCGATAAGCATTTTGTGTGGGCGCAAGCCAAGATTGAAAATGATAAAATTATTGTTTATAACGATGAGATTTCAAACCCGGTGGCGGTAAGATACGCGTGGGCCGATAATCCTACCGGAGCGAATTTATATAATAAAGGCGGATTACCGGCATCGCCATTCCGAACAGATGAGTATTAATAATTTTGTGAAACTAAAATGAATTTTGAAAATATTACTGCTTTTCTAATTGGTGATTTCATTTGTACCCAAAGATTATGTTTCATATAAGCAAATATTAAATAGAATATTTTTTTGCGAATATTGCTTTAGAAATGTGCACGAAAAAACAAAGGAGAGGTCATAAACAAATGCTAATGAACAATTTAAAAAGGAAAAATCATCTTTTTATTTTTCTTGCCTTTAATTTGATCCAGATAACATTTTTTTCACAAGTTTATGCTCAAGCGATAACAGTAAATGGTAAAGTGACTACACCAACCGCTGCGGTGCAAAACTCCATGGTTACTTTTGAAGACAACAACGATACAACAAGAAAATATTCCACCTTAACGGACTCACTAGGCAATTATCGCATTGACATGACAACCACTGCGATAAAACCGCAAAATAATATCCCAACGAAATTTGACTTGGCACAGAATTATCCCAATCCATTTTCATCGTCGACGGCGATTCCATACGCTCTGAAAAAACATTCAAAGGTCTATGTGACTATATACGACCTGCTAGGTAGAGAAGTGCGGAAAATTGATGCTGGAGTCCAACCGGTTGGTTCGCATAGAATACTATGGGACGGCTGCAATAACTTTGGTCAAAGAGTAGCGACCGGAATTTATCTCTATCGACTGGAAGCTGGCGGTGAATCCAAAGTCAGGAAGATGATATACAGCGCCGGCGGAAATGGTTTGATTTCCTTATCGCAGGTCAACACAGCCCGGTTGGCGAAACCAAGCCGAGATGCGATAACCTATTCTCAAGAAGGGACTTTTACAGTTCGGATTGAAAATACGAGTAATACATCTCCTTTGATCGTGGCGAAACAAATTGATAATGTGTTTCTTCAGAATGATACGACCCTTAATTTTACCGTATCTGCCCTGCCGGTGGCCAAGATATATACAGATAGTCTAAAACAATATATCCGGGGTTTCGGAGCGGCCAATATTTTGCCCTGGCGTCCGGATATGACGGATTCGGAGATTCAGACAGCTTTTGGCACCGGTGACGGACAATTGGGTTTTTCAATATTGCGGCTCAGGTTACCATCGAGCACAGGCTGGGATTTTTCAATCCAGGCTGCTACAGCAAAAAAAGCGTATGATATGGGCGTGCTGGTTTTCGCTTCACCCTGGTCGCCACCGGCAGCATTTAAAAGCAATAATAACACGACTGGGGGATATCTGCTGGAAAGTCATTACCAGGATTTTGTGGACCATCTAAATTCATTTATTGATTATATGGAGGATAATGGCGTTTCCTTATATGCGGTTTCAGTACAGAATGAACCGGATATTGAAGTATCCTATGAATCTTGCGATTACACTCCAGAGCAAATGAAAAATTTTATGGCGGGCTATGCCGGAGGAATTAATACTAAAGTCATCGCACCGGAATCTTTCCAATTTAGAAAAAACATGTCTGACCCAATATTAAATGATTCTGCCGCCTGTGCAAATCTGGATATTGTCGGCGGACATATTTACGGCGGCGGGCTGGGGAGCTATCCTCTGGCGGTTGAAAAAGGCAAAGAACTGTGGATGACTGAACATCTCGACACCGATACAACCTGGAGCGCTGTTCTGGCAACCGGCAAAGAAATTAACGATTGTATGAATGTCGGAATGAATGCTTATGTCTGGTGGTATCTTGTCAGATTTTATGGGCCGATACTCGAAGATGGTAATGTGTCCAAACGCGGCTACGTAATGTCGCAGTATGCCCGGTTCGTTCGCCCCGGGTTTTATCGAATAAAATGTAACTCTACACCGCAGAGAAATATTTATGTCACCTCGTATAAAGACGATTCCGGCAAGGTTGTCATTGTTGCGTTGAATACGAGTTCATCTGCTATCCAACAAACTTTTACGGTAACCAACGGAATCATGACTGCCGTTACCCCGTATACTACATCTCAATATAAAAAATGCGAACAAGCCTGCAATATTTCCGTAAGCAACGGTACTTTCACAGCAACTTTGGATGCTTCCAACATAACGACGTTCGTGTCGAATTAATACTTTGTAAGCTTTTGAGGATTTTTATTATGAAATTATTCCAAATTAATTGTGTTAAAAATAACCTGCTTTTTATCTCACCTACTTTCGTTTTGCTATTTTCCATACAAACTTTTGCCCAAACCGATACAATCCAGACCAATGTTCCCGCTCTTTAAAATGTCTATACCCATGATTTTTATATCGGGTGTCTCTTTTCCTATAGACATGTCGGCTTGCCGACGATCCGCCGGTGTCAGGTCAATCCTCGGTGGTTGCTCCAAACGGTGGATATTTAATCCGATTTCACATGAACAGTATGTCCCCCGGCAACAATATGAAACCCCAGTACACGGTTGATATCAGCGCCAGCGCCGCGGCCTATAATGCGGCTTCACCAGCCGAAAAAGACTCTTTGACTTTTCTTCTACACTTAATTGATGTTTCAAAATATATTGTTCAATAAAAACAAGCACTTGCGGCGACAAACGTCTTAAAAAGTTCAATTGTGTAGTGCCACAATAATTGATATTAAGGCTTGACTCTGGTCGTGTTAAAGTCCGCCAGATGCCGGATTGTAATGACTAATGAAAGGAGAGGCAATGTTTACACGCATCAAGAGATCAGGCAAGTACGAATACCTACAAATATGTGAGTCAAAAAGGGAAGGAAAAAGAATAAAGCAGCGAGTAGTATCTACTATAGGCAGGATGGATAGATTAAAGGAAAGAGGTACTATAGAGCAATTAGTACATTTTCTGGCAAAGTATTCCGAAAAAGTTATGCTTGTACTTTCCAGAAAAAGTAATCCAAAAGCTACGGTAAAGAAGATTGGTACATCTTTAATATTTGAAAGATTATGGGAGGAAACAGGTATAAGATCGATCATTGAGAATTTAGTAGATAGGCGTAAATATCCATTTTCTGTAGAGCGTGCTATTTTTCTAACTGTTTTACACAAACTACTTAAATCGGGTCAGATAGAGATTGTATACGTTGGCAGAGGGATTATGAATTAAAAGGTGTAGATTCGCTTCAGCTTTATAATTTATATCGAGCCATGGCATGGATAGGCGAGGAGTTGGATGATCAGAAAGACGCAACCCCTTTTAGTCCGAGGTGTACAAAAGATTTGATAGAAGAAGAATTATTTTTACACCGTCGTGATTTGTTCAATAGTCTTGATATAGTATTTTTTGATACGACAACCATCTACTTTGAAGGTAATGGCGGTAAGACAATAGGAAAAAGAGGAAACAATAAAGATCATCGACCAGACTTTCCCGAGGGGATTCCATTGGAAAAAGCAGATGGTAGTTGGAGTGATAATAGACAATTATGGTCAGCCAATATGCTGTGAGATGTGGCCTGGCAACACAACAGATGTGAAAACATTGATTCCGGTGATTTATAAATTACGGAAAAGATTTTCAATAAACAGTATTTGTGTAGTAGCTGATCGAGGTATGATAAGCAAGGAGACTATAAAAGCCTTAAGTGATAAAAAGCGTAATATTCCCTACATTCTTGGTGCTCGTATGCGTAAGGTAAAAGAGATAAGAGAGATTATTGAGAGCCATATAGATATTGATGCATTCACGGAAGTTTATCCGGAGAGCAGATTATCACAAAAGCACCTTCACCATTAAGGGTAAGTGAAGTAAAAGTAGGTGAGCGTAGATATATTCTATGTTACAGTAGTAGAGAAGCAAGAAAAGAGGCGGCTGATAGAAAAGCCATATTAGAATCTTTGAAGGAGAAAGTTAAGAAGAACCCCGGATCGTTAATTGGCAATAGGGGATACCGTAAATATCTAAAGATAGATACTGGAACAGTAAAAGTTGATGATAATAAGATAGAATCTTCAGCAAAGTTTGATGGGCTGTGGGTTTTACAAACGAATAAGGAATGGTCTGCTGAACAGGTTACATTAAAGTACAAACAGTTATGGCAGATTGAATATCTTTTTAGAGACTTCTCCGAAGGAGTCCCTACGGGAGAAGAGTGTTTTGCAAACCAGGCCGGTTTTTCATAAATGCGATGAAACGATACGCGGACATGTATTTTGTAGTTTTCTTGCGTTAAGCATCCAGGCATATATATTTATAACAATGTGGCATAGGTTTCATAATTAAATTTGATTTTATCACACAGGCGTCCTTCACGGTAATCCCAAAGGAATTTCCGAATGGCACTATAAATTGCATCAATATCACAATAAGTACCAAACCCATAGATTTTTGATTATAGCCATTCCCAAAAACGTTCGATCGGATTGTACTCAGGAGAATAGGTCGGTAAATAAAAAAGTTTTATGGAAGGATTCACCTCTATAAACTGTTTGACTTTCCTGGAACTGTGAATGGTGGAGTTGTCTATAATCAAAATAATTTGTTTGTTGCGAAACTGTGCTTTCAACTGGTGTAAAAAAGCGATGAATTGAACGCTATTTCCCCGTGACGCCCTTTTGTAATAGATACGTGAATCGCTTAGTTTTAAAGCACCAAACAGACTGAATTTGCACCTTTGAGATTGAGGTGTGAATTTTTTTTTAAACCCCTTTTTATCCAGCCTCGCATCACATAGGGATCGGTTGAAAAATGACTCTCATCCAAAAACAAAATCTCACATTCCCGGTCTTTCCTTAAAACAATGCTTTTGATCTGATCTAACATTGCTACAATTTGCTTGCGCTTTTCTGACGGTGTGGGAGCATTTGCCGGAACAGTTTCGGATGGTCGTTTATAAACATAATTCAGTCTTTTTAAGGTACGTTTTACGGTGTCAATACTGATCGAATAACCGCTCTGTTTTAGATAATCAACCAGTAATTGACCCGTCCAACTAGTGGATTTATAACCAAATTCGGTCGGACTTTTTTCAATGATTGATTTGATGATTTGAT
>Ga0307429_1000866_pt1 | contig 15818 bp, 14 predicted proteins | sample SalMarWE160230MG_FD_202151 | JGI IMG/M metagenome (GOLD analysis project Ga0307429, IMG submission 202151) | Salt marsh sediment microbial communities from the Plum Island Ecosystem LTER, Massachusetts, United States - WE1603-230 | ecosystem: Environmental > Aquatic > Marine > Intertidal zone >...
ATATGATACGATTGAAATATCAACTGTCGAAGCTGTGTCAAGAGATCAGGTCCATACGGATCTTTAGGACAAATATGAATATCTTCAGATATGTGAATCGACAAAAGAAGGAAAGAGAGTAAAACAGAGAGTAGTTGCCACAATAGGAAGGATGGATAAATTACAGAGTAAAGGTATATCAAATCACTATTTTGCCTTATTCACCCATTATAACCTGAACGAAGTGTTCTTTCTCATCACCAAAACATGGAACTAAGTTACCATCAATTGATTTACCATCAACTTTTATTTGTTTGATTCCTTTAGAAATTGCATTGCGGTTTATAACATCGATTATGTATTTATCTCCGCGGAATGTTCGATGGACTGTAAATTTTTCCCAATTTTTTGGTATACAAGGATTAATTCGCAATCCTTTATAATCCGGTTGTATTCCTAGAATATATTGTGAAATAGCTACAAAAGACCATGCAGCCGTTCCAGTTAACCAAGAATTCTTTCCTTCTCCAGGTGTAGGTGCATCAGGGCCAGCCGTCATTTGTCCATATACGTATGGCTCAGAGCGGTAAATTTCTATCTGCTCTTCTTTAGTTGGTGGGCAGATATTCTTATAATACTCCATAGCTTGATCACCATGCCCAACCATCGTTTCAGCAATCTGAATCCAGGTATTATTATGAGTGAAAATGCCGGCATTTTCTTTATACCCTGGAGGATAAGAACTAATCTCACCAAGGTTGATAAAATAAGTATGATAAGCCGGTTGTTGTAGAATGATGCCATTAGAATTTGCCAAGTATTTTTTGACACTTTTTAATGCTTTTTCAGCATAGCCGTTTTTAAGGCCCGCTTTCCCTAATATGCACCATGCCTGGCTGGTAGCAAATATTTTTCCCTCTTTATTTTCTTTGGAGCCTATCTTATTGCCACTGGCATCATAGGCTCTTAGAAACCATTCACCATCCCAACCATAGTCGTAGATAGCCTGGTACATGCTTTCCGCTTTTGTAGTTATATCTTTTATTTTTTTGTCTTCACCTAGTTGATTATAGAGATCAATCATCTCCCAACACGCTTTACAAAATAACCCGGCGATCATCACTGATTCTGCAATATTACCTTTATTGACATCACCTGTTAATTGGAAGCTTTCATCCGGATTTGTTGAAAAACAATTCAAATTCATACAATCGTTCCAGTCAGCGTGACCAATCAAAGGGAGACCATGAGGTCCCAGGTTGCTAATTGTATACTGAATGGAAATTTCCAGATGATCCATTAAAGTTGCTTTACTATCTTCACTATTAGCATACCCGACTTGTTCATCAAGAATGCTAAAATCACCAGTTTCTTTTAGGTATGCAGTGGTCGATAGAATTAGCCACAGCGGATCATCATTAAATCCGCTGCCAATCTCAGCATTCCCTTTTTTAGTTAAAGATTGATATTGATGAAAACAAGTTCCATCACACAGCTGAGTAGAAGCTAAATCCAGGATACGCTGACGAGCCCGTTTCGGTATCATATGAACAAATCCTGAAATATCCTGATTGCTGTCTCTAAATCCAATACCGCGTCCTATACCAGACTCATACATTGATGCCGAACGTGACATATTAAAGGTCACCAAGCACTGATACTGATTCCATATATTTACCATTCGATTGACAATCACATCACCAGTAAATACTTGATAATTCGCCAATAGTTTTGCCCAATATTCTTTCAATTCTCGATAGGATTTTTCAACGGCATTATCTTTTTTAAAATAGCAAATAATTTTATAATACTTTTCCTTATTAAGTTTATTTTGAGATGTAAACTTTTTATCCGGATCATTTTCCTCATAGCCAAGAATAAAAAATAGATTCTCTTCCTGGCCTGGATCTAATTCTACATCAATTTGATGAACTCCAATAGGTGACCAACCGTGAGCGATACTATTATGACATTTACCTTCTATTACCGCTTGAGGCGCTTCCAAACCATTGTGGATACCTACAAACTCATCTCGGCTTGTATCAAATCCGGAAATCTCCCTACTACATGCAAAATACGCATAATGATTTCGGCGCTCCCGGTAACCTGTGATATGAAAAATTGCCTGATCCTCAACTTCTACTTCCCCAATCGATAGATTACGTTGAAAATTAGTCATATCATCATAAGCATCCCAGAGACACCATTCAATAAAACTCCAAAGGCGAATTGATTTCTTTACATTCATTTTATTTTTAATGTTGACAGTCCAAATTTCGTTGGTTGATCCCAGGGGGATAAAAAAGTTTACTGTCACTACAAGTCCATTTTTAACCCCTTTAATCTTAGAATAGCCAAGTCCGTGACGGCATTCATATTCATCTAACGCAACCTTCATGGGTTTCCATGTTGGATTCCAAACCGTATCACCATCCTTTATATATAGATAACGACCATTATTATCTATAGGAACATTATTATAGCGATAGCGCGTCAACCGCCTCAAACGTGCATCTCTATAAAAGCAATATCCACCACCTGTATTTGAGATAATTCCAAAAAAATCATCATATCCTAAATAATTTATCCAGGGTAATGGTGTATCTGGTCGTGTTATAACGTATTCCTTGTTCTTGTCATCAAAATGCCCATATTTCATATTTTCCCTTTCCAATTTTATTTACAAATATTATAAACAATTTATGCAGTTCATCTCTAAATTAAAAAAGATTTATTTATCATTTTGAATAGATAAAACAAATCTTTATAAATAAATCCATTTATGGAAGTTGTACCGAAGTAATAGAATTGTAGAACTTCACAAATTTAATTATGTCAATTAACCCTACAACGTCACTTGCAAAATTCAGTACTATATGTTGTATTGCAGTCAATTTAAATATACTATACGTTATATTAAAAACATTAAATTACGTAGTAGGGTTAAATACTTAGTTACTTTTTTAATAGAAATTTTCATCCATTTTAGTGGAAATTCCTTTGGCAAAAGGAAGTCCTTGAATCTAAAAAGTACTATATGTGAAGTAAAACAATTCAAGACTATAAGATTACAATGCCACACTACACCCTGCCCGATTGCCAGGCGGGCAATGCTCCGATATTATTATTTTCAACATTCATTTTTCTACATTCACTCATTTATAGAAATCCCCTAGAAAAGAGAATATATAAAAGGAGCTATAGCAGACCCTTCGGTAAGTAATATCATAAAACCAAGCATAATGAGAATAAATACAATTGGTCCCAACCACCACTTTTTCCGCACTTTTATAAACATCCAAAATTCTTTTAAAATAGAGAGTTTTGCCATTTTACCTCCTAAAATTGATGTTCATATTGATCAGATTTCACCTGATTATTTTCTCTGTAATTCCAGTAGGAATTCGATAATTTATCAAATTTCAAGTCTAAAAAACGCTTCCCAAACAATTTAAGTATATTACTAATTAACGTAAATATAACATAAAATAAAATACTTAAAATTATGTTGCTCATTATCCAGCCAAGGATAGTTGCAAATGTCATCCATATAAAATACAATGGCTTTAAAATAATCGGTGCTATAATTCCAGCGCCGAATAGAAAAACACTGATTATCAAAAAATATTTATAAATATCTTTACTTTTCCAAAAAAGAAAAACTCCAATTACCGCAAGTGCAATCCCGACCGTAATAGCGAATTTACGAATATCTTTTTTGCTGATTCTCATATTTTTTATTTCTGAAATCATTTCATTAATCCAATTCAAATTCTTTACGCCAATCGGTGTCTGCTTTTAGTGGTTTTTGATCTTTCTTTTCCAAAAGATAATTCCCGATAATCAGATAATCCATTCCCGTACGCATAAAACAGAGATAGGCGTCCTCCGGAGTACAGACAATTGGTTCTCCACGCACATTAAACGATGTATTGACAATTATCGGACAACCATATTTTTTATTAAATACAGAAATCATGCGGTGATAGCGTGGGTTAGTGTCCCGGTGCACGGACTGAATTCGGGCGGAATAATCCACGTGTGTAATTGCTGGTATTTCCGATCTGACAACATTCAGTTTGTCCAATCCAAAATAGTTGCGTTGTTCATTGGTCATCTCAATCTGTTTTTCTTTCTTCACATCTGCGACCAGCAGCATATAAGGGCTTTGGCGATCAATTTCAAAATAATTGGAGATTTCTTCAGCTAAAATTGAGGGAGCAAATGGTCTGAAACTCTCCCGGTATTTGATTTTCAGGTTCATAGTCTTCTGCATTTTTGGTGACCTTGCATCTCCGATTATAGAACGCATACCTAAAGCACGGGGGCCAAACTCCATGCGCCCCTGAAACCAGCCGATAACGTTCTCACCATCTATCAGATCAGCAATTTTCTCCGGAAGCTCACCATCACTCAATTTTTGATAAGGGTAATTATTTTTCAATAGAAAATCTTCGATTTTACCATTTTCAAATTCCGGCCCCAGGTAGGAGCCTTTCATCGAATCATGGCGTTCGTCCACTCTTCTCCAGTTACCAAGATACTGATGCCAGGTAAATAGGGCCGCACCAATTGCGCCACCGGCGTCGCTAGCCCCTGGTTGAATCCAGATATCATCGAATAAGCCTGTACTAAGCAATTTACCATTTGCTACACAATTCAAAGCAACACCACCAGCGAGACAAAGATTTCTCATCCCTGTCTCTTGTTTGACGTGCTTAGCCATTTTCAGGATAACCTCTTCAATCACCTCTTGAACTGAGCGGGCTAAATCCATCTCTTTCTGAGTTAACTGGCTTTCAGGTTTACGAGGTGGGCCACCAAACAATTTGTTGAATTTTGTATTGGTCATCGTCAGTCCGGCACAGTAGTCAAAATAATCCATGTTCATTCTGAAGGATCCGTCATCTTTGGCATCAATTAAATAATCATAAATCAGGTTTTTGTACTTCGGCTCACCGTAGGGTGCTAAGCCCATCACCTTATATTCCCCAGAATTGACTCTAAAGCCGATATAGTAGGTAAATGCTGAATAAAGAAGCCCAAGTGAATGTGGAAAATAAATATCGGCAATGATTTGAATTCGATTATCTTTCCCTACTCCAAAACTTGTGGTTGTCCACTCACCGACGCCATCCATCGTAATAAACGCTGCTTCCTGAAACGGTGACGGAAAGAAAGCCGAAGCAGCATGGGACTCATGATGTTCGGGAAATATAATCTTCCCTGAATACCCTAATTCCTCTTTGATCAGGTCTTTGAGCCAGAGTTTCTTTTTGATCCATAGCGGCATAGCTTTTAGAAAGGATTTAATTCCAAGTGGTGCGTAAGCCAGGTAGGTCTCCAGAATGCGCTCAAATTTCAGAAAGGGTTTTTCATAAAAGGCTACGTAATCCAATTCGCAGCCGTTAATTCCGGCATAATCTAAACAAAAGTTGATGGCATTGGTTGGAAATGAGTAATCATGTTTCTTGCGGGAAAAGCGTTCCTCCTGTGCTGCGGCAACAATCTCGCCGTCCCGAACCAAACAGGCTGCACTATCATGATAGAAGGCTGATATTCCCAAAATATTCATATAAACAATCTATATTTATTTTGTTAATAACATCTTTTTTGCTAATACTTTATTTTCTGTGTTCAAACAGTAGATGTATACCCCGCTTGATAAATTATATCCGTTAAAATCTACTTCATATATTCCGGCTTCCTGTTGTTTATCTACCAAACAACGCACTTTTTGCCCTGATACACTTTGCACAACTATCAACAAATTCGATGTTTAATTCCGGATTTTTTAAATAAGAACATTTTAAACCATTTTGAGCTTGCAAACTACAGAAAAGTAGTAGAAATATTATGATAAATCTTTTTTCAATTTTATAGAGTTGATTCACTTGTTCCTTAAAGTTTAGCTATTACTTCGTTGATTTCCAACATTTTTTCTTCGGGAATCAGATTGCTCACAAGTTTTTCGCCATTTAAAATTAATTCTTTTATTCCCTTCTGTGCGCCCTGTTCATTAATAATTTTTATATTTAAGATTTTATTTCTGAATATACGTACTACAGAAAAATTTTCCCAATTAGACGGAATACAAGGATCAATCCTTAATCCTGAATAATCAGGTTGAATGCCAAGAATGTATTGTGTTGCGGTATAATATGACCAGGTGGCAGAACCGGTCAACCAGGGTAAGCGTGACGCTCCACACCGGGGGCTGTATTTACTATGAGTAAATTGGCAATTAACGTATGGTTCTATCTGACGGATTTCCGCTCTAGTATTGTAAGCGGATGGCATAAACGCTCGATAATACGCAAAAGCCCGATTCCCATTACCCAATAAGGTTTCCGCAATGATGGCCCATCCCTGGGTATGAGAGAAAATCGAAGCGTTCTCTTTCATTCCTTTATTAAATAACGATGCTTTTACTACTCTGTGGTCCGTTTTCTCGTAAGGCGGATCGACAATAATGATTCCAAATTCTGTTGCCAACCTCTCTCTTATGGCTTTGGTAACCATTTCCGCCTGTGCCGGCGAAGCGTGTCCGCTGAGTACTGACCAGGACTGAGGATTAAGCCACAGGCTACCTTCCGCGTTTTCTTTTGAACCGATTTTCATGCCATCATAACGATAGGCCCGAATAAACCACTCGCCATCCCACGCATGTTTGTCAATATTTTTATCCAATGAGTTTAAATGCTCCTCTGCCCACCTAATTTCATTAGTTTTTTTAAGCATTTGGCAAATCTCAATATATGTTTTAAGCGCATAACGTAACTGAAATGCCAAAAAAACGGACTCACCATTTTGGCCCAGTTCCAGACAATCGTTCCAGTCGGCAAAAAGTCCACAGGGCAGGCCATGTTCTCCGCTGTGTTCCAGATTAAATTCGATGGCTTGCAGTAAATGCCCCAGAACTGTATCTTCGCCCTTATCGGCATAGGGCAAAATCCGATCATAAAAGGCTAAATCGCCTGTTTCCTTGACATAGGCTGGAATGGTATTGAACAACCACAAACAATCATCTGAGCGGTATTCTTGTTCTTCCGGTGCTTTTTCACTTCCTGGATTATGTGCCCAGGGCTTTACCACAGGCATTGCGCCGCCGGTTGATACTTGACCCGTTATCATCAGTTCCAGGCGTTTGGCGGCTTCTTCTGGTATCAGCGGCAGTACACCCAATAAATCCTGCACCGTATCCCGATAGCCAAGTCCGTCGCGTTCACCGCTATAAACCAGACTGGCAGCCCGGGACCAGGCATAGGTTATCAGACAGTTATATGAGCTCCACATATTGGTCATGCTGTTAAATTCAGTATCAGGTGTTTCTACAGTCATTCCTTCCAGCCGGGAATGCCAGTAGTGTTTCAACTTGCTGAATTCATGATGCACGTTGTCAAGATTTTGAAATTCCTGTACCACTTTTTTCCCTTCAACAGCAGCTTTTCCGATACCCATAAGCACTGCCAGTTCTTTCGATTTACCCGGTTCCAAATCCAGATCGATCTGCAAAACACCGCAGCCATTATCTCCCGCAGCCAGTGAGTTTGTGCATTGGCCTTTTTCAACGACTTCAGGGTTATGGTATGATCTATAATTCCCTAAAAAAATGTCCCGATCCGTATCGTAACCAGTAACATCCGCACCAGCAACACCTAAAAAGGTGTGCCGGTTTCCATCATGACTCTCAAAATCCCCGGTATAGTCAGGTAGCAATACATTGATTCCATGATCGATAATGTTATCCACCACACTCATACGCAAAATATGTTGGGTATATTGCAGGTTGAAGAAATCCTGCCACAGATACCAATTATTAGCGTACTCGACAAAAGTGAATAACCGTAACCGCCGCTTAATATTATCTTGATTGGTAACCTTCAGCAGCCAGCATTCAAAGTTTTTTCCTAAGGGAACAAAATACGTGGTCTCCGTCTTTATTTTGTCATATTCCGATTCTATGATTGTATAAGCAGTACCGTGCCGACATATAGATTTATATTTATCAAGCGGCTTTCCCACGGGCTGCCACGATGCCGACCAATAATCTTTCTTTTCCCTATCGTGAAAATAGAGATATCGGCCGGGCTGATCCATTGGGATGGCATTGGGACGAAACCGAGTAAAACGACCCTGAGCAGCGGATTTATAAAAGATGTAGCCACCGGCATTATTGGTAATAATCGCCCCGTATTCGGTCGAGCCGATGTAATTACTCCATGAACGGGGAGTATTGGGCCGATCAATCACATACTCTTTATGCTCATCGTCGAAATATCCGAACTGCATTGTATTACTCCTCCTCCTATCATCAAAATAACCTGGAAATAATAAGTTATTTTTTTAAAACACTTCCGAGTTATTTTTTATATAATCAATCAATTCATCTACCTGTGCAAAAGCAACGGCAGTATAGGTGTCAGCCGCACCGTAGTAAATAGCAATTCTTCCGGTTTCGGCATCGTATAGATTAGCGCAGGGAAAAACCACATTGGGGACGAATCCCATAGTTTCATAAGTTTTTTCAGGAGTTAACAAATAATCGCGGGTACGATAGAGTACCTTACCGGGGTCGTCAATATCTAGTATTGATGCGCCGAAGCTGTAAACAAAACCATTACAGGTAGTAGAAACGCCATGGTAAAAAAGCAACCAGCCCTCGGTAGTTTCTATAGGTACGGCGCCAGCGCCGATTTTCACACCCTGCCACCATCCATGTCCACCGCAGCCCATGACCCATCTATGCTTACCCCAATGGATCATGTCCGGACTTTCGCTGAGAAAAATATCGCCAAAGGGTGTATGACCGCTGTCGCTGGGACGACTGAGCAGCAGGTATTTGCCCTTCACTTTACGGGGAAAAAGCACCCCATTGCGGTTGAAAGGCAGCAGGGGGTTAGGCATACGGATAAAAGTTTTGAAATCATATGTCTTGCCCAGACCGATGGATGCGCCGTGCATATCATCGCACCAGACAATATAGTATGTGTCATCAATTTTAACGAATCGGGGATCATATCCATAGCTAAGGGGACAGGGATCACCTTCCTCATTTACCCAATCTATGGGATTGGGACCGATTTCCCAGTTCAAGGCATCCTTGCTTCTCCCAAAAAACAGGGTTGCCCGACCGTTTCTCTGATCGGCACGGAATACGCCGACGAATTTACCATTATATGGCAATACAGCACTATTAAAAATACGCGCAGCGTGAGGAATGGAATTCCACCCGATGATTGGGTTCCCACTGTAACGCCAGACGATTTCGCTACTTTCCCGCGGTTTATCTTCCCAGGGAATATTGGGGAGTGCGTCGCCAATAATAGTCTTTTTCACTGCATTCCTTTCCAATTTGTCTTTGTTCTCGAATAACCTTTTGCGAACAGGCTAAGTAAGCATCTACTCGCCACTTTCTTTACGTCTTTCAGCTAAATCTGCACTAATCCGAGCCACTTTTTTATCATCCAATGGATAGAAAAAGGACATGACAATAGACAAAATGCCAAATCCGGCTGGTATCAAACTAAACAACAGTAACAGTCCGTGCATGCTCTGTTCGGATTGGGCCTGATTGGCTTCAAAGCCGACATGGGACATAAGATTCAGTGCGATAAAAGCGCCAAATGCCCAACCAAATTTCTGGGACATCGTCGAGGCAGAAAAGATAAGGCCGGTTGCCCGTCGGCCTCGTTTCCACTCGGCATAATCAGCTGTATCTGCATACATTGCCCATATTAAAACACTGAGAGGTCCGCCGGTCATCGACCCAATAATCTGAAAGAAAAAAATCAGGCCAATCTCACTAGCCGTCAGAAAGTAGAAAGATGCTGTACTGACAATGGCAATAATGAATAATATGATGAAAGCCTTTTTCTTACCCACGGCTTTGGCAAACCAATTGACTAATAATACACCCAGGAAAGATGAAATCTGCCCGACGGTGTTAAAAGCCGAAGTAATGGTTACAAAGTCATAGGTTTTGTTTTTAATAAAAGGCAAAGTGATTTTCTGGGTACCAATTATATATTTAAAATAATGGACAGTTACACTGCTTCTCACAGCGACGAAAAGAATAAAGGTAATAGTTACGGCAAGAAGAATCAGCCAGGGGCCATTAGTAATCAACTCATACAGATCCTTCTTAACCGAGGGCACCTGAGATTTGGGTGGTCGTACCCGCTCCCGGGTCCCTTTAAAAGCAATCAGGAAAAAAGCGATTGCTGCAATTCCGTATATAATAAACGTTGTTTGCCAGCCTTTGGCGTCATTTCCTCCACCCAACGCCTTTGTCATTGGTAACAGCGTTGCCGAGATGATAGTACCGGCAGTAAAGGCAAACATAAATTTTATCGAAGAAACTGTCGTGCGCTCCTTTGAGTCAGCCGATATGACTCCCAGAAGAGCCGTATAGGGAATATTTATTGCCGTATAAAGCATCATGATTAAAATAAAAGTTGCATAAGCCCAAATAATTTTGCCGGTCAATCCGAAATTGGGTACTGTAAAGGTCAATACACCAATCACAGCAAGGGGAACGCACATCCAGAGCAGATAGGGGCGAAATTTGCCCCATCGGGTATTGGTACGATCGGCGATGATTCCCATCATCGGATCATTTACACCATCCCAAATCCGACTGACCAGAAACATGGTCGCAGCAACACTCGCCGGGATCAGAAATACATCAGTATAGAAGTAGGTGAAATACAGCATAAAAGTTTGCCAATAGAGCACAGAGGCAAGGTCTCCGAAACCGTACGAGATTTTTTCCCGGAAAGAAAGTTTTTGGCTTACTTCGTTCATCGTCTCAACTCCTTTTTAAATGATTTACCTATAATATTCGTAACTATTCAGGTATGCCACAAAGCCACTGTATTATTGCCCCGAAAATGACCGGCAGTGTTCTGCCAGAGCTGATAGGTCTCCCTCTGGATGATGCCGTACATCCAATGCTGGAACAGTTCCATCTCCAAGTTACCAATGGAATGCCAATCAATGATAACATAAAGGCCCAATTCAGTACACCAATTCACCGCCTAATCCAGTAATTCCAGATAAGCTGTAAGGGTTCTCCCGCGCCAGGCAATCAGATGTACCGGAATACGGAAAATATTTGCCCCCATTTCTTCAATTTGCTCGAAAAGCTCTTTTTTCCACTGCCTCTGTCCGGCAATTTTATCGGGGTCAGAGATTGAAACACCGGGAACGATAATTGCATCGGCTTTTAATTCAATAGCTTTTTCAAATAATTCCACATTGGCACTTACTCCGGTTACAATTTTATTAATTTCATCCTTACCTTCAACCTGTAATCCATTGGAAGAATAATCTTTAAAATCATCAATGCGTAAGTAAGTATTTAAATATTGAGTCAATTCGCTGCGTTTCATGTATTCACCTTGTTTTAATTTCATTTTGACAGGATAATCCCAGAGGGATCCCTGTCGGGACAGGATTGACAAGATTAATATATCCTGTAAATTTTGATAAATAACGTTAATATGTCATATCTGTTAATTGACGAACTTTCCTTTTTACTTCAACCTTTCTTTCTCCAAAGTTTAAAAGTAAACCAACATCTTTCCCTGTTGCAACTAAATAGTTCACTAATTGAATTTCGTGAGCCTTTACTATTCGGCGAACAGATTTTTCCCATAAGGGATCCCTTCGGGAAACTCTAAAATTACTCGATCTTCTACTAAAATATCTGAGACAAATTCTCCAACTATTTCAGTGTCGTAATAAACAGTAATAGGTACTTGCGCTTTTACTTGAAGATCTGCTTTTTGTAATTCAATTAATAAACACTTCTCATTCACCCCGTGTAATACTATATCCAATTCATACTACTTAGAAGACAATAATCTATCCTATTACACGGGGTAAACAGATTCTAAAAATCCATCCGCCAGCTGGCGGGATTATTATATACCCGATAAGCACAACCTATTATTTTTTCTGTTAATTCCTTATGCTCCATTTTTTAAACCTCCTGTAGGTTATGATTTATTTTGTGATTAACTGGATGAAATATCTATTAATATATCATGTTTATCCAGTAAATCCTGTCAAATTTTTATGTGACTCCTCTGGTCATTTGATACTATTTGATAAATAAACATTTCTTTACACTACTAAATTCCTTAGTATTAATTTTATATAGATAAATTCCGGAACTTACTCCGGAAGCGTCCCATTGTATTGTATAATAACCCGGCGATTGCTTTTTATTTACTAATACATCAACTACCTGACCGGCTGAATTAATTATTTTTAAAGTTACGTATGATTGCTCAGGTATAGCATATTTAATATTTGTTACCGGATTAAATGGGTTAGGGTAGTTTTGTGATAGTGAGTATTCAGCTGGTACATTTTTGCCATTTGACTGCAATCCTACAATTAGCGATGTGACTTCCGGAGAATATTCACTTTCATTGCCGGAGTAATCAAATGCAGATATACGATAGTAATAATTTATATTGCCTTCTATATCACTATCGTAAAGAAATGTGTCTGATGTGGCAGAAGTATATATTTCCATTGTATCAGGATCAAAGTTCGAGCAAGTTGACCTGTATATTCCATAATACTGAAAATCTTTTTCGTTATTTGGATGCCAGGTCAATAAAATATTATCATTGGATTCTTTAGCTAATAAACCTTCAGGAACACCGGGAGCAATATTATCTATCGAATAACCTCTTAATGAATCCGAGTAGAAAAAGATATCGGGATTTTCTGTATGGGCGGACACCTTATATGTTGACCATAAAATTCCGTGTACAGTAGAATCACCTAAAGTCGGAGCGACAAAATAATAGAAAGAATCATGAACAGCGTTAAACATACCAACTGCATCCCAATCAATATTTTCTATTAATCTCCAAACAGTGTAACTGACAATTTTATAAGTACTGTCAAGTCCATCATATTTACTTCTTCTGAATTTCAAACGAACTTCTCCACCTTGATCATCAGGTATGTCTTCTATGGAAAATAATTGTGGTTCAGGCGATAGATTGCCAAAACCTGACAATATTACTATTAGCAATGAATCATTATAAGCATTGCTGTTTATTATGAGATTCGATGTAATCTGTCCGTAGGTTTCAGGAATGAATTTTATAGTAATTTCCTTTTGCTTTCCAACTAACAGATTAAAACTCGTATATGTAGGTATAAATTGAGAATTCAGGGAAGATATTTCAGTCACATTTAATTCCGCAGTTCCCTGATTAGAAATTGTCAAAACTCTTTCTGATGTATCGCCTAAAACTACAGTTCCATAATTAATTTCATTTGTAGAAGTATGAATTAATGGAGCGGGTTGAGGACATGCTACAACTTCCTTTGAATACCAGCTTTCATTTCCATCTATATCGTAAGTGGTTACAGCGATAAAATATTCTGTACCGGTTGTTAGATTAGAAAGTGTATAATTTGTGTCCAATCCAATGTCAATTGAATTTGAATAAGAATAACTACTTGAATCTGTATCATAATAAATTTTGTAACCCGCTAAATCGCCTATTTGAATATTGTTCCAATTTAATGTGATAGAATTATTAGTAATATTTTCAATTATGATACTCAATGGGGGTGAGGGCGGAGCATCGACATTAGGACTTGACAACCAAGGAGTAGCATTTACAAAATAATTTATAGAGTCTCCAAGTCCATTTGGATTGTTATCCTGATTAAAGGGACCAGTAAAATGTCCCCAAAAATTATTTATTGCGTTTATGTAAACAGTATTATCCTCGTTGAATAAGCCATATCCATTTTTAAAAAAATTATTGTTAGTAATCGTATTATTATTCAATCCATTGACATATATTGCGTCTCCCTTAGTAGAAGAATTATTAGAAAAGGTACAGTTTTCAATAGTCAAATTAGAATTCTCACTTACAGATAAACAGCCACCAGATTTTAAGGAATTATTACCAAGGAATGCTACCTTTTGTAAAACAATATTAGAATGAAAATTAACGTAAATCCCTCCACCTTCACAGTTTGGATTTGCCTTAGCATTTGCAGAATTATATGCGATAACTGAATTTTGAACTTCCAAATTATGGTTAGACAAAATAGCCGCACCGAATACAGAACCTGAATGATTTATAATAAATGAATTCTTAACGGTTGTCTTGTTTTGCGAGTATATGCCACCACCATTGTATGAGAAATTATTATCTAAAACAGTATTATCAATAATGCATACGCCACCATAATTACAAACACCTCCGCCAAGATTAGGAGCTTTATTCGCTTTTATTTTGGAGTTTAATATTTCACAATTAGAATTCCCGAATAAATAAACTGCTCCACCATTTTGTTCTGCTATATTGTTATTAAAAGTAGAAGAGTCAATTTTGATTATTCCATCTGATAAACTAATTCCCGCTCCTCTAAAACTTGTATTGCCCGAAACAATTGTACCTAATAAAGTTGGAGATCCACCCAAAATGTAAATTCCGCCACCCTCATTAACATCCCCACCTTCTGAAATAGTTTTATTATTTGAAATAATACAATAATTTATTTTAGCCTGAGAGTTCTTTAAATATAATCCGCCGCCTTTGTCAGCAGAATTATTACTGATTGAAAGATTAATTAGGGTAGGCGAACTATTAACTATCAAAATTCCACCACCATTTGTTGTATTTCCACCAGAAATGATAGATAGATTTTTAATTATAGTTGATTCGTTGATACTGTTATTTAGAGGATTAATAATTATTGTAGTTCCTAAATTAGAACCATTAATAATTGTATTTTCTCGTGATGCCCCAATTAATACCAAGCTATTTTTATCGGGCCAGAAGATATTTTCATAGTATGTGCCTGGTTGTACAAGAACTGTATCGCTTGAATCAGCGGCATTCAATCCAGCTTGTATTGTCGAATAATCATCAGGAATATTGATCGTATTTGAAAAAGCAAAAGAAGAAAAGATAATAATTGAAACAAGAATAATACGTTTCATGTTAATCCCATTTTTAATGAATTCTACATTCCATCTCTTATATATCCAGTTTTTAGTGCAATGCCTTCCTGGTCTATCAGATGACTTTTATCAAAGCAGGTTGTTCAACCTCTGCTTGTGTACTCTAATGCCGAATAAAAGATCTTCGGCTATCGTTATTTTATTTATATCGCCAGGTGCGAAGATTCGTTATACATTATTTTTATTTTGGTATTATTCCACTATGTGTGCTACGCTTTGGATTAATAATTTTGATTATTCGTTTTGAGTGGTCCACAGAGAACGGAGTTTGGATATCCAATCGTCTATTATTGTTTTGTAGATCATCAATAATGGTAATGTGACCACCCCATTTTAAACGTATTTGAGTGGTTGATATAGTCTCAGACACCTGAGTTTTTTGTTCTAAAATCAATCTATTAGGTATATCGAATTTATATTCTCCTAATGGATATGGGAATTTACCATATTTCACGCTGCCATTTTCATCGACTTCGTAATACGCTTCCGCGCCGTCCGGAAAAGTGTAGGTCAAGTAAGCCAAATTCCCTTTCACGACATAATCTATTGTTGCCCCGTTGTCAATTGGGTAGTGATAAAAAACGCCCTGTTCAGGAAGAAAACCATCAGGGTGGTCGGGGTCATGAAAAGGTTCTCTCCAATCAGCATTGGTGTTTTCGTTTACTTTCACAAGCTCATGTATTTCTCTGATTCTTGTTTTTAGGTTCCTTCTCAAAATGAGTGGGTAAAATAAAGGATAAGTTTTGCAAAAAGGCTAAATGTTAATAACTTTTTCCTAAAAAGGAGAAAGAAATGAACATTAAAAAACTATTTGGTATGGCCTTAT
>Ga0307429_1000867_pt1 | contig 15809 bp, 14 predicted proteins | sample SalMarWE160230MG_FD_202151 | JGI IMG/M metagenome (GOLD analysis project Ga0307429, IMG submission 202151) | Salt marsh sediment microbial communities from the Plum Island Ecosystem LTER, Massachusetts, United States - WE1603-230 | ecosystem: Environmental > Aquatic > Marine > Intertidal zone >...
GAAAAAAATTTACCAATTCCTTCTTCCCAAGGATTATATAAGACTAAAACTAACGGGAAGTTTAGCTAGCGACGTCACCGATGCCGGGGGAACACTTCTTCTGGACACCGTAAAGAGAAAGTGGTCGCCAGAGATACTTGAGAAACTAGAAATTCCTGCCAGCTTCGCTCCTCCTCTTTACGAATCCTGCCAGATTACCGGGAAAGTAACTAAAAAAGCAGCCAAAGAGATTTCTTTAAAGGAAGGTACGCCCGTAAGTACTGGAGGAGCGGATCAGATAATGGGAGCAGTAGGCAATGGGATAGTTGAACTAGGAAAGGTAGCCTGCAGTATTGGAACGGGAGGATTAGTAGTAACCCCCATGGAGCATCCTCAATTGGCTCCTGAGGTAGGCTTGCATACTATCCCCCATGCTATACCCGGAAAATGGATTCTCATGGGAGCAATTCTCTCTGGAGGATCCAGCTTGAGCTGGTTTCATAGGCAAGTAATTTTAGGTAGGGAAAAAACCTTCAAAAGTGAAAATTCTTATCAGTCTCTATTCCGAGAAGTTTCACCTACCCCTGCCGCTTCGAAAGGCTTAATATTTCTTCCCTATCTTAAAGGCGAGCGAACCCCTTATCTTGATCCTCAAGCAAGGGGAGCATTCATAGGCCTTAGCCTTCAACATAATAGAAGAGATTTAACTCGAGCTATAATGGAAGGAGTAGTCTTTGCTCTAAAGGAGTCTTTGGAAATATTCAAAGGGTTAGGAATTGAAATCACCAGTGTCACCGCCTGGGGAGGAGGAGCAAGAAATAAACTCTGGCGGCAGATTCAGGCTGACGTATTCAACCTACCCATCCTCATTTCTCCCACCCAGGAAGGATCTGCCTATGGTGCCGCCATAACAGCGGCGGTAAGCATAGGAATTTTCTCCAGTATAAAAGAAGCTTGTAGAGAGTGGATTATAATAAAAGAGAAAATTCTACCCAACCCAAAAAATGTGGCAGTATATAACAAAACCTATCTGATTTACCAGGATCTATACCCTAAACTAAGAGATGACTTTCACGCTCTTTCCGAATTAGTCACCTAAGGAAAACTCAGTTTAGAGCTTCTTCAATGGAGAAAAAGGGCAGATTATGAGCTTCAGCAACTTTTCTGCAGGTAAGCTTACTATTCATTAAATTCAACCCTCTGGCAAGAGCAAGATCTTCCCTTAATGCATCTTTGTATCCTTTGTTTGCTATCTTGAGTACATAAGGCAGTGTAGCATTGGTCAATGCCAGGGTTGAAGTTTTAGGATAAGCACCGGGCATATTGGCAACACAATAATGGACTACACCATCCACCTCAAATACAGGATCATCCTGGGTGGTAGGATGAGTTGTTTCCACACATCCTCCCTGGTCAACAGCTACATCCACTATTACAGAGCCTTCTCTCATAAGCTTTAGTATCTTTCTTGTAAGAATGTGGGGAGCCTTTGCTCCTGGAATAAGAACTGCTCCAATTAAAAGATCCGTATCGAGTAGAATCTTCTCCAGGCTATAAAAATTTGACATTAAAGTTGTAACATTAGAGGGCATAATATCATCAAGATACCGCATCCTCTCAGGGTTTATATCCAGAATAACTGTTTGAGCCCTCATGCCTGCTGCCATTTTAGCTGCATTCATCCCTACTGTACCCCCACCAATTATCACGACCTTTGCCGGAGGAACTCCCGGAACCCCTCCTATGAACTTCCCTGAACCACCTTTATGCTTTGCAAGATAAAAGGAGCCAACAAGAGGAGATATTCTTCCAGCCATTTCACTCATGGGAACAAGGAGGGGCAGACAGCCATCGTCTTTCTGTACAGTCTCGTAGGCAATCCCCACGACTTTTGATTTTAAAAGAGCCTCGGTTAAGGCTTTATCTGCTGCAAGGTGCAGGTAGGTGAAAAGAACCTGCCCTTCATGGAAAAGCTCATATTCCTGGGGAAGGGGCTCTTTTACCTTGAGGATAAGCTCTGCATCATCAAAGAGTCTTTTTTTATCTTCAATAATTTCGGCCCCTGCTTTTTTAAACTCCTCATCGGAAAAGCCACTTCCCTCACCTGCTCTTCTTTCTACAAAAACTTTATGTCCGGTCTCACAGAGAGTTCTTACTCCTGCAGGAATTGCTGCAACTCTGAACTCTGCTTTTTTTGTCTCTTTAGGAATTCCAACGAGCATTTTTTATCCTTATTTATACCAGAATTTTCCCCCAGGTTGCAGGAAAGAATTTACATCTGTTTTTCCACAATTCCTAACGCTTCATCAATTCTCCTAAGATTAAATATAAAATTACTCTTGCATTGACTCAATTACATCACTTATATAGCATAGTCAAGTTCCTGGGGAGCATTCTCCTTGTGAGGATCCGCACTGGCAAACCCAATAAATCTCTCATTTTCTTTGCACAGCTTAACTATATCTTCATTAGAAATTATCCTGCATCCCTGTGTTGTTGAACAATCAATAGGTAGAAGAACGGCTTTCTCTATACCTGCTGCATCCATTTGAAATAAGAATGTCTCTAATGGTTGTAAACTACTTCCCATCTTAAAAACATCCCTAACAGCTTTAAATAAAGCCTCATCACTGCCCACAACCTCTTTCACGAGAACTGGATGTGTATGAAAGTCTATCATCTTTTTTTCTCCTTTCACTCTTATCCTTTCAATGCACCAAATGTTAAACCTCTAATAAAATACTTACGCACAATTATTCCTATAGTAATTACGGGTATACTAATTAAAATGGCTGCAGCACACCTTCTTGCCCAGCTTATCTCATAAAAACCTATGAAATTATATATTGCCACACTTAGTGTCTTTCTGTGCATACCAGTCAAAACTGAAGCAAAGAGAAATTCATTCCATATAAATATGAAACATAGTACAGTTGTAGCAACAGTTGCTGTGAAAGATATAGGTAATGTTACTTTAAGAAAAACACTAAAAGAAGAACATCCATCAATTAAAGCAGCTTCCTCAATCTCTATAGGAATCTCTTCTATAAAACCCTTCAACATCCATATTGCAAATGGCAGATTGAAAGCAACACAGTCCAGGGAATCTGATCTACTGGTTCTCTTCCTATAGTAGCAAAAACTCTATCTCTTGGCTTCAAGGATTTTGCCTTATCTTTTCTAACATTTTTCTAAAAGTTTCATTAAGAGTTAAATTTAAACAGCCTATTTGCATTTAAACTTAGAATCTGTTTTTTCTCAGTAAGGGTGATTTTTGCTCCTAATGCTCGACTCAGATGAACTCTGGGATCTACCCAGGTTAAGTCAGATCCATAAAGAATTTTATTAGCTCCAATTTCCTTAACCAACCATTCTACAAGCCCAAAAGTAATAGTGCAGCCACAGATATCAACATACACATTTTCATACCTTTGTGCTACTTCAATAGCCTGAAGATGGCCATTGTAATGACCACCAGCATGGGCAATAATAATTTTTGCCTGGGGATATCTTTGGGCAACTCTCCCAATGAGTTTAGGCTCAGCACAAATTTGTCTTGGATCATAAGGATAGGTAGCTAAAGGATTTGCATCCCAGGTATGGCTTAATACCGGTATATTATTATCAGATGCGTATTTCCATAATGGATCATACTTTTCCCCGTCAATTGGATATGTATGCATAGCTGGGTGGATCTTAATTCCAATAAACCCATCCATTTCCAGATATTCTTTAACACTCTCTAAAGAATCTGTGGGATAATTAGGATCATAAATAGCGTACCCAAAGATTCTCCCTGGGTATTGTTCAATCGCCTCAAGAGTTTCCCTATGAGCGTACTCAAAATGGTGAGCTAATAATCCAGCCAAGTGACTGCAGCAGATTCTTTTAATATTTAATTTATCCATTAAGTTAACCATTCTTTCAAGTGAGATGTCTGGCATATAAAAATTGGCGCAGTAACCCAGATGAGCATGAGCATCAACTATAGATACATCCTCTACAGCCCTTTCTATCATACTACTACTCCTTCAATTAGTCTTTCCAAGTTCTCGTGAGCAATTTTCTCTTTCTCTCTTTGGGAAAAATCCCCATCTGTAACCAGCATTAAGGATGCATTGGGGTCGTCTACAGGCATATAAGTTCCAAAGATCAATCTCTCTGCTCCAAACCTCTTAACAACTTCATCTATTTCCAGGTAGAGAACACAATTGTCTACTTCTAAGAAAAAATTTTCACACTTCTCTAATAGAGGGAAAAGGAAACGCCCATTCCAAAAGGATTCTTCTTCCGGCTGCTCTAATATAACTGACAAACGAGGATAATTCTTACAGATCTTATAAAGGCTATCCCATTCAGTTTCTTTTGACCAAATAAATAAAGGAATTCTCCTCTCTTCAAGTTTTCCTAAAAGTACAGCACTTGACCATTCTTCCATAGAAAAACGGTGTGATTTGGGGAATATTCTAACTGTCCGCACTCCCCTACTTAACATATTTTTAATATATTCATCTAATGAACCTATCTTCTCTGTTGAAGGTGGAAGTAAAACGGAACATCCCTGCAGTCTATTAATTCCATTTATCTCTTGCAGGAGATACTCATTACCCACCAGAGGATGATAGTATCTTGACAGAACATGGGAAACAATAGCCTTCTCAATGCCATAATAATCCATTTGTTCTATAATCTCATTCGTCTTGCTAAGTGAAACAGGAGTAAAATTATTAGATTTGCCAATCCAACAATTTGCATCGAAGAAGTGAAGCATTTTTTTACTATCTGAAAATCTTGTTTCCATTTTCTCAATAGAAGATTCCATTTTAAAACCTTCCACCTATCTAAATTTTCTCTATACCATTCCTATAATAAATCTTTTGGTTTAAATTTATTGAGAACCTCATCTTCTGCACCTTTAGGAATAACACAAATAAAGTCAAAATCTTCTTCCTCAGTGCTTCGAAATTGGTGAAACTCATTCGGAGCAATAAATACTGCATCTCCTGCCTCAACTACCTTTTCTTCATCTTCCCCTGTAACAATACCTTTGCCTTTGACAATAAATACCTCGTGTTCCCAGGGATGTGTCTCCTGGTGGCAGTGACCACCTTTTTTAATTTCAAAGTACCGCATCTCAAAATTAGGTACCTCTATCTCAGGGGGTAATAACCACCGAACTGTTGTATCTTTTACTCCCTCTAAGGCATCAATGGAAACTTCTTTGGCCTTATTGATACTGGTAACATACATTTTTAAGCCTCCTCTAAGAAATTAAATTTATCTCCATCATTTAAACAATGCGTAGCAAAAGTCTTTTTTAAAAATCCAGATTATATGGGGCCAAAATTTACCATGGTAACAAAATAAACTCATATAGACACAGGATCTATGGGAAAAATTGGCCGAGGAATATGATTATACTCCAGTGATTTAAAATCTTGAGTAGACCATCCTGGAGTATTAACAAAAATTATTTTCTTTGCTATAGACCTGTAGGTCAGTATTGGACCAATTCCATCTTTAATTACTATAATTTTCTTTTTCTCTGGTTCGATACCAAGATTACGAAGAAATGTAGGTGAGTATACTTTTCCTCTACGTTCTGCTAAAACTATTTCAATGTCGTTCACCTTAAATACTACAAGATGTCCCATATTACTTTCATACCCGCTGAGTGTAGAGTCTTCCCTAAAATAGCTTCTCTCTACAATTAGCTTGATATTCCCGCTAACCTTTAACGGGCTACTATTTAATCGATCCAATTTTCCTCCTATTTCCAAGGTTGCCTTTTTGCCCTTACCTAGTTCAATAGCTTTCTGTATCGCCTCAGGGTCTATCATTGCCGCTAAAACTACATTATCAACTCTTCTTTTGATTAAAGCTGCAAGGACAGTATTTACATCTCCAGATGCACCTGCAAATAGGGAATCTCCCATATCACAGAAGACAATAGGTCCCCCATCTGTATTCAGTGCGTCATTTATTGCGTCATCAATAGAAACGATCTTTAAAGGGAAATTTTCTCTTAATCTCCAAAATAAATTTGCAAGTTCATCAGCCTCTTTCTGGGCTAGTTGAAGGTTATTTTTTGTTATTACTACTACACTAGACCCAATTACATTTACATCAGCCCAGGGATAACCTATAAAGAAAGAGATAGATGTTACTTCATCGTTTTTTTCCAACATATCAATTTCCTTGAGCAGCCTAGACCGAGGTTCTAAACAGGTCTCAGCAGGTAAAATCATAGGAAGCTTCTTCATCGCCATAGTAGGCTGTATTTGCTCTTTTATTAAAGAAACCATTATATCAGCGGCTTTTCTTCCTATTTCCCATTGATCGATATGGGGATGTGTCCGGTATCCAATTAAAAAATGAGCATTTCTGACCATTAAATCTGATACGTTAGCATGCATATCCAGAGTAACTCCAATATAAATATTTTTTCCGATAATGTTATTAATCTCTTCGAGCAGGTTTCCCTCAGGGTCATCTATTTCCTCTGTTACCATAGCTCCATGAAGAACTAACAAAATTCCGTCCACTTTTGTCTTCTTTATATTTTTTATTAATTCCTTCTTAAAAAATTCAAATGTTTCACTGGTGACCTTCCCTGAAGGTAAGGCATTAGCTGAAATAGTTGGTATAATCTCTATATCTTTATTGTTTAGAACACGGAGCATACCCCCAATTTCCGTTCGTCTATCCATATGATAATCCATGATCTGTCTTCCCCTAAATAATTGCACTTCTTGGAAAGAAGAAAGGCCTGTTTTTACTTGACAAAAAGTATTTGACTCGTGCATTATTGACCCAATTATTAACCGCATCTTGTCCCTCCACAAATCATATCATTAACTTTATTCGGTAAAGATGTTTTTCTTACAGCTATAAGACTTTTTTAATTTACTTACTTACGGTTCCAAAAGAAAAACCTGTTACTAAGTATTTTCTAGAACATAGAATTAAAATAATGGTTGGGATAATTACAATAATACCAGCGGCAGATAGTCCTCCCCAATTAGTCGCTAAGAAGCCAACATAACCTGTTGCAATAAATACTGGAAGAGTTTTAATTGCTGACGATGTTAAAGATAAGGCAAACATTAATTCGTTCCAAGAAAAAATAAAGCTGAGTATTGTGACCGCTGTCAAACCAGAAGAACTGAGAGGAAGCACTATTTTCCGAAAAGATTGCATTCTTGTGCATCCATCGACTATTGCCGCTTCTTCTACTTCTATTGGAATTCTCAAGAAGAATGAACGCATTACCCATACCACTAATGCTAGATTTACTAAAATATGAGCAAGGATTAACCCTGGATAAGTATCAAGTAAACGCAAATAATTAAAAATCTTAGAGAAAGGAATGATAATTACTATGGGAGGTAATATCATCGTAGATAGAACAAAGAATCCAAGCTGATTTGCTCCACGAAATCTAAATCTGGCTAAAGCATATGCAAAGGGAACGCCTATAATTAACGTTAAAAAAACAGAAAATAACGCTATTATAAGACTATCCTTAAGGGAACGAAAGAAGTTTATGTCTGTAAGCACACATGAATAGTTCTCCAAAGTTGGTGAAAAAACAAGCTTTGGTGGGATGGCAATTGTATCAATAGAAGTTTTAAATGATTGAATTAAAATCCAGAATATAGGGAACAAAAAAAATAATGCAATTACACATAAAATAAAATATTTACTGATAACCACTACTTTCCTTTGCATTTTTTTTCTACCTTTCTTGTTGACAAATTAAGATTTTGTGGCCAATATTGGTTACAAATAATGCTACTATCAAGAGGATTATACCAATTACAGCAGCATGTCTTAAATTCATGTACCGATATCCTTCAAGGAATGTCCTTATCACAAGGGTTTCTGTACATTCTGCTGGTCCTCCTTTGGTCAACCCATAAACGATATCAAATTCCTTAAAACAAATAATAAATTGTAACAATATAGTTATATTAAGAACTGGCTTCAAGAGTGGGATAGTTATCTGTCTTAGTATTTGCCATCTTCCTGCTCCATCAATAGCTGCAGCTTCTATAGGTTCTTTGGGGAGAGTTTGTAACCCAGCATATAAAATTAGTACCACAAGAGGTGTCCACCTCCAAATTGTAACCATAATTAAGCTAAATAATGCTAATTGGATACTTGTTATCCATTCCTGAGGAGGAATACCTACATATCCGAGAATGTGATTTAAAATCCCATAGAGGGGGTTTAGTACCATGCTCCAACTTTTCGCTGTTACGATAGGAGCTATAGCAAGAGGAATAATAAATATAATATAAAAAATAGAACGGCCTTTAGTAATGCCATTTAGCAAAAAAGCAATTAAAAATCCAAAGATTACCGTGCCCCACACACTTCCTAACAAGTATACAAACGAAATTTTAGAAGACCGCCAAAAAACCGGGCTTGTAACAAAAACTCGTACTTGATGAAGACCAACATATGGGAAATTAGATTGTCCAAGGCCTAAATAAAATAAATAAAAAAGTGGATAAATCAGCAAAAGGAACAAAACAATAGATACTGGCAAAGTAAGAAGATAGGGTAAAATTGCAGCTTTATTAACTCTACCTTGTATTTTCCTATATAGTTGTGTTAATTGCATCCGATAAACCCTTGGGTAAAACTCCCAGTCTTATGACTGGGAGTTTTACCCATATCAATCTACCAGAAACTAACTGTTTTCCACAATTCAGCCTTCATTATATTACTTCTGGTGAGTTTTTCTCCACTCAGATACCATCCCTTCCAACTCTTTCTGACCCTCGTTTAAGGCCTCTTCAACTGTCATCTCTTTCAGTATCGCCTTTTGGACAGAAGTCGTCACTACCTTCATCCACCTCCAAAATTCGGTAAAAACTCTAAAAGGTCTTGCGGTCTTAAGCGATATACCAACTGCATCCACAAAGTCCCCTCCCACTGCCTCAATTAACTCAGATTTAGTTGCAAGAGATGCCCTGGGTGGGAAAATACCTTTTTTAGCTAGCTCTAATTGAATTGGCCTAGAGGTAGCCCATTGTAGAAAAAACCAGGCCACTTCTTTATTTTTTGATAAATTACTTATGCCAATAGACCAATAATCCAGAATCCCGATTGGTCCGGTGGGTCCTGCAGGCATAGGTGCAATTCCAACTTTGTCCGCTATCGCAGATACCTTTGGATCAATTACCCGTGGCCAAATAACACAGCTGTCAAGGAACATAGCAGCTGCCCCACTCAATAGCGCAGTATTGATCTCATCCCAATCATACGAAACTACGCCCGGAGGTGCATATTTTAGCGTATCTACATATAACTTAGTCGCTTCAATTGCCTGTGGACTATTCAGTGTTGGATTAAGATCGTCATCAAAGTACTCTCCACCATAAGAATACACATAGCCATTTAATGGGCAAAATAAGTATTGGCCACCTCTCAAAGTAATTCCATAAAGAGGAGTTTCCTCTTTAATTTTCCTGGCTACCTCTTTAACTTCTTCTAAGGTTCCTGGTATCCTCAAGCCAAGTTTTGCAAGTATATCTTTGCGGTATATCAGAACCTGAGAAGTCCCCATAATTGGCATTATATAAAGAGAATTTTTTAATGTAGATCCCTCCCTTATTCCTCCATAAAAATCATTCAAATCAAACCAATTTTCATCTGTCAGTTCTGAATTACTAAGAAACGAATCCAGGTTAGCTATCCAACCGTTTTCCACATACTTAGGTAAATCTAAATAGCTGGTCATATATACATCCTGTTTTAGAATCCCGGCAGCTAAATCACTACGCACTTTGGTATAGTATTCTGCTTCTGGATAAATATTACATTTAACTTTAATTCCAGTAAGCTTTTCAAATTCCGGTATCAATGGTTCAATAGCTTCTTGCCACGGGTGACGGTTCAGTATCAGCCTAACAGTCTTTCCTTCAAATTGTCTCCAGTTAATGTTACATTGATACTCTGAAGAAACCGCAGCTGTCACTACTGTTCCCATAGCCATAAGAAAACATACAGATGTTACCAATATATATCTTTTTATATTTCTTCTTTCCATTTTATTTTTTTCTCCTCTCGACATGGCACTATTTTTTCTGTGGAAAGCTCCTAAAAAGAGAGGCTAATCTTCCAACATTTCTTCTTTTGGAAAGCTTTCCTTCCTCCAAGATAGATCGGCCTGCCTACTCTTGTCACCTCCTTTTCGACCCTTTATTTCTATCTTTTCTTTTTTCATTCAAAAGACAGATCTAACTTACTCACGACATTACACTAGCTTCCTATATTCATGAAGTACCTCCTAAAGGAAACGGAGCTTTCCTTTCATACCCTATTCACTTAACAAATTCCGATAGTCCTTGTAATCCGGTTGTTGCAAATTTCCTTGCCATCAATGCGAATATAATTCCCGGGATTGTGGAAATTACTCCTCCTGCTGCTATAGCTCCCCATTTAAGTTGCATGCCTGATCTTGAGAGCCCAGCCAAAGCTACAGGTAACGTAATATTATGCGTCGTAAACATAAAACCGAAAAATAAGTCGTTCCACACAAAAATGAAGACAAACATAATTGTGATGATAAGACCTGGTCCAGCCAAGGGTAGGGCAATTCTTAGGAATGCAATATAAACACTTGCCCCATCGATCATAGCAGCTTCCTCTGCTTCCCTGGGAATCTTTTTAAAGAATCCCCCCATTAACCAAACTACTACGGGCATTGTTATTATCAAATAGCTAAGACATAAAGCTATATAGGTATCATATAGGTGAAGTTTCAACCAGATTAGGTAAAAAGGAATAACTACAGCAACTGGAGGGAGCATCCTCAAGGTTATAATCCAAAACTTCAAATCATCTCTAAGTTTAAACTGGAATCGTGAAAAAGCGTAAGCACAGGGAAGACCCAGCACTAGAGATAAAACTGTAGTTGCCGTTGCGACAATTATGCTATTTTTTAACCCGGTTATGACCTGACCAAAGGCAAGGAGCCACTTATAATGTTCCAGAACAGGAGCAAAAATCCATTGAGGGGGGATAGAAAACAGTGCTTTTGAAGTTTTAAAGGAACTAGTAAAAAGCCAATAAATGGGAAAATATAATAGCAGAAAATAGCCTGCACTCATTATGTATCCGAAAATTCTTTTCCCCCCTTTAAACCTCATTTTATAATCCCTTCTTTACGAGTACCATTGCGAAGATTACTGTAATAGCCAAGAGTACTAAAGATAGAGCACAAGCGTGAGAAATTGCTCCCCCTTGCGCGATACCCACTAGATAAGTGTAAACATCTACTGTCTCTGTAGCTGTACCAGGACCTCCATGAGTCATTACATAAATTAGATTGAAAGTCCTTAAAGCCGATATTAATCTGAATAACACACCAATAAGGTAAATTGGCATCACAAGTGGAACAAAGACATGAAGAAATTTTTGACGTTCATTCGCACCATCTAACGCAGCAGCTTCCTCGCAAGTCTTCGGAACTGTCTCAAACCCGGCTAAAGCTATTAAAATCATAAACGGAAGCCATTGCCATAAGTCAACAATAATCACACTGGGCAAGGCTAGAGAGCGGCTAGCAGTCCAAGTCAAGGGAGGTATGGACAGTAATCCGAGAAAATAGTTTGCTACTCCAAGAAAAGGATGATAAATGAGCAGCCATATGTACGCTACGGCAACTCTGGGAATCAAGATGGGAATCAATAAAGCTGTCATCAAAAGAGAAGAATTACGAAAGGTTTTATAAAATATATAGGCTATTGGTAACCCTAGAAGAAATTGAAGACCAACTGTTGATATAATGAATTCAAAAGTTACCTTGAGCGCATTTAGCGGCCGCTCCTCCGTCAGAACTTCCATATAATTCTTAAGCCCTATAAATCCTTCTTGAGTAGAGAGAGTTAGGTTTTTGCTTAAAAAAGATAGATAAATAGCGTAAAGAAAGGGGTAAACGGCTACGAACATTAAAATAATAACTGCTGGTGCAACGTATAATGCTTTAGTCTTCCTATCTATTCCTACCATCTAGGTTTCTCCTTTCCAAATAAATTTGAATCTCAATAACCAAGTTATTTCTCTATCCCAGGGAAATTAAAGCATGTTCATTCACCTAGCTTATCTCTTGATCCTTATACTTTTAATCATAGTAGCAATGGAAATAGGAAATTTATCTTCTATTCCCATTGCTACTAGTTGCTAATCGTTCTTTTCTCCTATCTTTAACCTTTTATCCTCCCAGTCTTTATCATAAGTTTTCTTACTTCCTCCACCGCTTTATTTAATCCCTCTTGTACATTTACTTCTTCAACAAAAATCTTTTCAAGCCAAATTCCTATAATATCACCCATTCTCCGCCATTCCGGTATTCTAGGCCGATAATCAGGCAGCGCTATTTCTACGGATTTCGACAAAATTGTTCCCCATGTCGGTTTTGGCATTTTCTTATACTGCTCACGATATATGGGACTATCAGCTACACTTGCGTAAGTAGGGGAGAGGATACCCATCTCTTTTGTCATCCCGATTTGCATCTCTTTCGAAGTTGCCCATTGCATAAATTCTGCTGCCGCCTTTCTTTCTCTCTCAGTTGTCCATTTACTTATCCCCCATCCGGAGGAGAATACGCTTGGATACCTTCCTTTAGGGCCTTCTGGAACCATTGCGTATCCGATCTTATCTATTACCTCAGGATTTTTTTCCATTACCACATTATAAATATCAGTTGCATCTATTATCATGGCAGCACGCTCATGTGCTAATGCGCTTGCCACGTGATCCCATGAAAAGGAACTAGCTCCAGGCGGGGCATATTCTATGAGCAACTTTTTATAAAATGTGGTGGCTTTTATTCCCTCTACAGAGTTAAGGACGGGTTCCCAGTTTTCATCAAGAAATTTTCCTCCAAATGCTCTAAGAAATCCAGCCCATATATAGACATTCATTCCTTCTCCCCTTAAACCTCTTAAGGCAATACCATATCGCTTTTTGGCCGAGTTAGTGAAATGTTTTGCAGCTTCTTCAAGTTCCTCCATAGTTTCAGGTGGTTTGATCCCATCTTCTTCAAACCAGTCCTTCCGGTAGAAAAGATTGGTTGATTCAGCATAAATAGGAAGAGCGTATAGCTTACCCTTCCATGAATTTGTCGCTAGGTAGGACTTTAAAACATCCTCTAAATGATATTCGGGTTTTATATAGGGACCTAAAGGCACGAGCCAACCATTCTCGACCAATTCAGGAACATAGTTGTTATCAACCTCTACCACTTGATATTCACCAGCTTTAGTGGCTAAGTCAAGAACAACTTTACTTCTTACGTCCGTCTCGGAGTAAACTTTTAAATCGACCTTGGCTCCTGTCCTCTTCTCAAACTCAGGTATGTGTTTTTTAATATAGGTTATTTGCGGAAGTCCCCAATTGATAACGGTAAGCTTTACCCCTTCGAAAGGTTTTGCTTCTTGCGCAGATGCGTAAGCAAGAATCCCGCCCAACATCACCAAAACAATCACCGTTACCAATATGAATCTCATCCAAACTTTACCATTCATCTTTCTCCTCCTTTAGTTTAGAAGCATTTTTGGACATAATTAAGCTGGATTTAGCCTACCTAATTTCTCACCCCCTTTTGGCCTCTAATTTCCAGCTTTTACTCTCTTATTACGAGAGATCTTACCAATATTCAATTTTATCTATTTTTCTGTCAAATTTATCCTTTAGAGTGCGGCTACCAGGGAACCAATAGCAAAAAAAATTGTGGAATAATTATGAGAATAATCAGCCTACTTAAGAGAAATTCGAACCATGTCGAATTTTACTCAGACTAAATATATAATTACTCTTGCATTGACTCAATTACATCACTTAAAATATCTAAAGCTGTATCTATATGCTCTTTATCCACGATAAGTGGAGGATGAAGAACAATAACAGATTGTGGCCCTCCACACCTTCCTTCTACTATAAGTCCTCTTTCTTTGCATTTCTCAATGATTATTCTTTCCTTATTCTTGTCTGGTTCTTTGCTTTTCTTATCCTTCACTAACTCAATACCAACAAGTAATCCCTTTCCCCGAACGTCTCCTATAACTCTACTTTTTTCTTGTAAGTCTTTCAAGCCTTCTAGAAGATATTCCCCCATCTTCTGGGCATTTTCAGCTAATTTATCCCTTAAAATAATATTTATATTGGTGATTGCAGCTATACAGGCAAGAGGACTCCCCGAGAGGGAATGCACCTGACGAGTTTCATCAGGATTCATAGGATCGTATATCTTAAAGTGCTCAGGTACTATTACAGCAGCTCCGGCTGCATATCCTGAGGTAAACCCCTTTCCTATCACCAGCATATCAGGAACAACATCATAATGCTCACAACAAAACATTTTCCCAGTTCTTCCAAATCCTGTAACAACTTCATCTAAAATAAGTAGCACATTATGGCGGTTACAAACCTTCCTCAATCCAGACAAATAATCATTAGGGAAAACTATTACACCTCCTCCAGCAGGAATTGGCTCAAGTATTACAGCAGCTATATGACCCTCTCGAGTAATTGTTTTCTCTAATACATCAAGACAGGCTAAACCACAATCGGGATATCTTAAACCAAAATCACAGCGATAACAATAGGGAGGAGACACATGAATAAACCCTGGTAACAGGGGCTCAAAATCAAACCTTGAATCTGGAAGACCATGGGCACTTAAAGCGCCAAATGTACCTTCTCCACTGTAACCTTCCCATAATGACACAATCTTGTATTTCTTTGTGTATTTCCGAGCAAATTTTAAAGATGCCTCTACAGCATCTGATCCTGTACATTCAAAATGGGACTTTCCAAGATTTCCAGGAGTAATTTTAGCTAAAAGCTCTGCCAGTTGTACCCGATGAGTATGGATAAACATAGCCGAAGCAGAGGAAAATTTTAACTGCTTCTCTATCGCTTCCATCATCTCTTCATTCTGAAAACCAATATTGCACGACCCATACTGAGCTGAAAAATCAAGATAGCGTTTACCATTTCTATCCCACAAAAATGCCCCTTCTGCTCTTTCAATAATTACTGGATTCTTTAATCTGGAAGCATCATAGCTTTGAATAGTGTATTTTTTCTCTAAATCGAGTATCTCCTCCTCACTGTAGGTTTCTCCCCACATTATAAAACCTTTCCTTTCATCTTAAATACTACGAAATGTCTCATATCACCCTCATAGCTACTTAGTCCTTAGTCCAACTTTATAGGATACTTTCCATAATCCTTAGCAGCTTTAAACATTGCTACGATATTTTCTGGAGGAACATCTCGTTGAATATTATGCACTGCTGCAAGAACATATCCTCCTCCTGGTGCAAGATCGTGAATTCTTCTCTTAACCTCTTTCTCAACATCTTCAACCGTTCCATAAGGAAGAACATGTCGGGTGTCGATACCTCCCCAAAAACCAATTTTGTCTCCAAATTTTTCCTTAAGTTTTTTAGTATCCATATCCTTTGCTGAAACTTGTACTGGATGTATTGCATCTGTCCCGCATTCTATAAAATCTGGTAGAAAAGGAATAATACTTCCACAGCAATGACGAACAATCTTAGCATCTGTTCGACTCTTTGCTAAATGTACTAGCCTTTTATAATATGGCTTTAACAATCTTTTATATAAATCAGGAGACATCAATGGTCCTGTCTGCATTGCTATATCGCCATCAAGTGACAATACCTGAATATAGCTGCCTATAATATCTAAGAATTTGGAAATTATTTTTTCTTGGATTTCAAGAGATATTGCCAATAGCTTTTCTATGAACTTTGGGTTTATAACCATATCGGTGAGAAACTTTT
>Ga0307429_1000869_pt1 | contig 15768 bp, 17 predicted proteins | sample SalMarWE160230MG_FD_202151 | JGI IMG/M metagenome (GOLD analysis project Ga0307429, IMG submission 202151) | Salt marsh sediment microbial communities from the Plum Island Ecosystem LTER, Massachusetts, United States - WE1603-230 | ecosystem: Environmental > Aquatic > Marine > Intertidal zone >...
GGGGGGCTTGGCGGTTGGTTTCTTGGAGCCGGGACCCCCCGGTCTCCAGAGGTAGAACAGGTTACAGCATGAGCCGCGGGACCCGCAAAGCCCGCAGCCCTCTATGCTCCGCGCATGCCCGCGGCGGCGCTCGCGATCGGACTCACGCCCTGGCGCAGCGACGAGGGCGCCCTCGCCGAGGGCTTCGCGGCCCAGGCCGAGCGCGCCGAGGCGCTGGGGCTCCACTCGATCTGGCTGCCGGAGCACCACTTCGCGCTCGGCGCGATTCCGGCGCCGCTGCTGCTGCTGGCGGCGGCGGCCGCGCGGACGCGGCGCCTGCGCCTGGGCACCACCTCGTTCCTGCTGCCGCTGCGCCATCCGCTGCACGTGGCCGAGGAGGTGGCGGTGCTCGACCGGCTCTCGCACGGTCGCGTGATCCTGGGCGTGGGGCGCGGCTTCCGGCGCGCCACCTTCGACGCCTTCGAGGTGCCGCCCGCGGAGAAGCGCGACCGCTTCGAGGCCGCGCTCGCCGTGATGCGCGAGGCCTGGCAGGGGCGACCGGTGGCCTGGGAGGGTGCGGGGGACGAGCCCGGCCGCCCCGTGACGCTGGTGCCGCGGCCGCTGCAGCAGCCGCATCCGCCGCTCTGGGTGGCGGCCTTCGGGCCCAAGGCGATGGCGCAGGCCGGGCGCCTGGGCCTGCCCTACCTGGCCTCGCCGATCGAGCCCGCCGCGCGGCTGGCCGAGAATCTCGAGCGCCACCGCGAGGCCTGCGAGGCCGCCGGCCACGCGCCCCCGACGGAGGTGCCGATCATGCGCACGGTCTTCGCGCATCGCGACGTGGGGCTGCTGGCGCGCGCGGCCCAGGCGCTCGAGGCGCAGGCGGCCGGGCTGGCGCGCGCCTCGACCCGCGCGCTGCGCGCCGGCGCCGCGGTGCGCCTCGAGGACTGGGCCTTCGTCGGCGAGCCGGAGCGCGTCGCCGACGCCGTGGCGGGCTACCGCGAGCGCTTCGGCATGACGCACCTGATCGTGCGCGCGCAGATCCCGGGCCTCGAGCCCGCGGCGCTCGAGGCCTCGCTCGAGCACGTCGCAGGCCTGGGTGCTCAGGAGTAGGTTCCGGCGAAGCCTTCGCGCGAGACGCCCACCCGGCCCGGCAGCAGCTCGCGCGCCAGCGCCAGCATGCGGTCGCGGTAGGCGAGGGCGCTCGAGCCCGGCGCCAGCGCTTCCATCGCAGCCGGCAGGCCGGTGCGACGCGTGCGCGCGCCGTCGGGGCTGCCGTCGCCCCCGATGAAGTGGTCGATCACGCAGGCGTCGGCGCACTCGGCGATCCGTGCGAAGAAGCGCCGCGGCTGCTCGATGGGCAGCAGCGGTGCGACCGTCACCACCACGAAGAGGCCGGCCTGCCGCAGCTCGCGCAGCGCCGCGAAGCGCGCCTCCACCGAGCTGGCCGGCGGCGGCAGCCCCGGCAGCCGCTCGCGATCGCTCTCGATCGAGAGCTGCACGCGCAGCGCACAGCGGCGCGCGAGCTCCGGATACAGGTCCAGGCAGTCGCTGACGCGGTGCGAGTGGGACTGCAGGATCAGCGCGTCGGGCGGTTCCTCGCACATCGCCTCCAGCACGCGGCGCGTCACGCCCAGGCGGCGCTCCTGCGGCACGAAGGGGTCGGTGGAGCTGGCGCAGAAGACGGTGAAGCGGCCGTGCGTGCGGCGCGCCCAGCGCCGCTCGCGCGGCGCCTGCTCGCGGTAGCGCTCGGCGGCGCCGACGCGCGCGTCGAGGAAGTGGCCCCAGACGCCGCCGCGCGTCAGCCAGGCGTTTTGCTGCACGTAGCAGCCGACGCCGCACAGGCTGCGCCCGTAGCTGCAGCCGCGGTAGGGCTGGAGCGAGTGCGACGCCACGCCCTTCAGGTAGCCGGACGTGCGGGTCAGGATGCTGCGAGCGCCGACTTCCCGTACCTCCACCTTAGGCGCTGAAGCCCTCCGCGTCCTCGACCACCCGGTACCACTCCCAGCGCAGCCCCTCGGGCTCCTGGGCCCACACCTTGTTCTGCTTGGCGTAGCAGCAGGTGGTCTCGTCCTCGACCAGGTGCTCGAGGCCGGCGTCCTTGAGGCGGCCGGTGGCGGCGCCGACCTGCTCGTCGTCGAAGACCTCGACGCCCAGGTGGTTCAGGCGCTCCGTCGCGTTCGGGTCCAACGAAGAGCACCAGCTTGAGCGGCGGGTTCTCGAGGGCGAAGTTCGCGTAGCCGGGCTTCCGCTTGTGCACCTCGGCTCCGAACATCTTCGAGTAGAAGGCCACGGCGGCCTCGAGATCCTTCACGTTCAGGGCGAGCTGGAGTCGCATGGGGTCTCCTTTCGTGGGCGCGGCGATCCATCGATCAACGTCGATGCATTCTAGACATCCAATCGATATCTGTCAATATATACCCATGGCCGCCCCCCGAGCCCGTCCCGAGGGCTGCTGCCCGCTGCAGCCGCTGCGGCCGCTGGCGGAGCCCCGCCGCGAGCGGCTGCTGCGGGCCTTCAAGGCGCTGGCCGACCCCACGCGGCTCGAGCTGCTGCGCCTGCTCGGCGCCCAGGCCGGCCCGACCTGTGTCTGCGACCTGGTCGAGCACTTCGACCTCGCCCAGCCCACCATCTCGCACCACCTGAAGGTGCTGCGGGAGGCGGGCCTGCTGACCCACACGCGCCTGGGCATCTGGTCGTTCTACGCCGCCACGCCCGAGGCGGCGGCGCTGCTGGAGGAGGCCCAGGCGCGGCTGGCATAATCGGACTCCACCCCCACCCAGGAGGTCTCCCCCATGGCCGCCGCCCCCGCCGTCCTCGACACCGTCAGCTCCTTCCTCGAGCTGCGCCACGAGCTGCTGATCGGAGGCCGCTGGGTCCCCGCCGCCTCCGGCGAGAGCTTCGCGGTCGAGAACCCCGCCACCGAGACGCGCCTCGCCGAGGTCGCGGCCGCGGCTGCGGAGGACGTGGACCGCGCCGTGCGCGCGGCGCGCGATGCCTTCGAGGAGGGACCCTGGCGTCGCACCAATCCCTCGCAGCGCGGCCAGCTGCTCTGGAAGCTGGCCGACCTGATCGAGCAGCACGCGGAGGAGTTCGCCCAGCTCGAGAGCCTCGACAACGGCAAGCCGCTGGCCGTGGCGCGCGCGGCCGACGTGGCGCTCACCGTCGACCACTTCCGCTACTACGCGGGCTGGGCCACCAAGGTGGAGGGCGAGACGATTCCCATCAACTCGCCCGACGGCCGCGCCTACCTCGACTACACGCTGCGCGAGCCGGTCGGGGTGGTCGGCCAGATCATCCCCTGGAACTTCCCGCTGCTGATGGCGGCCTGGAAGCTCGGCGCCGCGCTGGCCTGCGGCAACACGGTGGTGCTCAAGCCGGCAGAGCAGACGCCGCTCTCGGCATTGCTGCTGGGCCGGCTGGTCTGCGAGGTGGGCTTCCCGGACGGCGTCGTCAACGTGCTGACGGGGCTGCCCGAGGCGGGAGCGGCGCTGGCCGCCCACGCGGGCATCGACAAGGTGGCCTTCACCGGCAGCACCGAGGTGGGGCACGAGATCGTGCGCGCCTCGGCCGGCAACCTCAAGCGCGTGTCGCTCGAGCTCGGCGGCAAGAGCCCCAGCATCGTGTTCGACGACGCCGACCTCGAGCTGGCCGCCCAGGGCGTGGCCGGCGCCATCTTCTTCAACCACGGTCAGTGCTGCTGCGCGGGCTCGCGGCTCTTCGCCGCTCCGCGGGTGCGCGACGAGCTGGTCGAGCGCGTTAGCGCCATCGCCCACGAGACGAAGCTCGGCGAGGGCTTCGATCCCGACACCGAGATGGGTCCGCTGGTCTCGCGCGAGCAGTACCAGCGGGTCACGCGCTACATCCACTCGGGCTCGGAGCAGGGGGCGCGCCTGCTGGAGGGCGGGGCCGAGCGGCCGCGGGGGCTCGACAAAGGCCATTTCGTGCGGCCCACGGTGTTCAGCGACGTCAAGGCCGACATGCGCATCGTGCGCGAGGAGATCTTCGGCCCGGTGGTCTGCGTGCAGCCCTTCGAGGATCTCGACCAGGTGATCCGCCAGGGCAACGATACCCCCTACGGCCTGGCGGCCAGCGTCTGGACCCGCGACATCAGCAAGGCGCACCGGGTGGCGGCGGGCCTGCGCGCGGGCACCGTGTGGATCAACTGCCACAACGTCTTCGACGCGGCGGCGCCCTTCGGCGGCTACAAGCAGAGCGGCTACGGCCGCGAGATGGGCCGCCACGCCCTCGAGCTCTACACCCAGACCAAGAACGTCATCGTGAACCTGGGGTGAGCAAGCTCGGAGCCCGCAAGCGCCCGAAGGGCGCGCGCAGCGAGCCGCAGGCGAGCGAAGATCGAGAAGTCTTGTGCCCCTTCGGGTCCTGACGCTCAACCTCTGGCACGACTCGGGTCCCTATCCGCAGCGGGCCAAGCTCCTGCGCGAGTGGATCGACCGGCTCGATCCGGATCTGATCGGCTTCCAGGAGGCGCTGCGCCAGCCGGGCTTCGAGCAGCTGCCCGAGCTGCTCGAGGGGCGCGGCTACCAGCTCGACTACGTCGCCGCCTCGCCCTTCTGGAAGACCGGCCGCGAGCACCAGGCGGGGGAGGTCGGCAACGCCGTGGCGAGCCGCTGGCCGCTGCGCGAGCGCGCCGAGCTGCGGCTGCCGGAGTCGGGCGACGGCGAGCGCCGGGCCGCCCTGCGCGTCCGCGTGGACGCGCCGTGCGGTCCGGTCTGCTTCACGGTGACCCACCTCAACTGGCGGCTCGAGCACGGCTGGGTGCGCGAGCGCCAGGTGGCGGCGCTCTGCGAGTTCGCGCTGGAGGGCGCCCCCGAGCGCGGCTTCCCGCCGCTGCTGGTCGGCGACTTCAACGCCGAGCCGGAGTCCGCGGAGATCCGCTACGTCAGCGGGCTCCAGTCGCGCGACGGCCGCAGCGTCTGCTTCCTCGACGCCTGGCGCCGGGCCGGCGACGGCGGAGCGGGGCTCACCTGGTCGAACCGCAATCCCTATGCGCGGAGCGAGCGGGAGCCCGACCGGCGCATCGACTACGTCTTCGCGGGCCTGCCGCGCCGCGACGGCCTCGGGCAGATCCTGGCCTGCCGCGTGGTGTGCGACGACGAGCTGGAAGGCGTCTGGCCGACCGACCACTTCGGCGTCTACGCCGAGCTGCGCAGCGAGCCGGAGTAGCAGCGGAATGGCGCGACAGATTCCCGCGCTCGTGGTGTCGGGCTTCCTCGGCTCGGGCAAGACCACGCTGGTGCGTCGCCTGCTGCTCGACGCCCAGGCCAGCGGCCTGCGCCTGGCCGTCATCTCGAACGAGTTCGGCGAGCTCGGCATCGATGGAGCGTTGCTCGGCCGGCTCGAGGAGGACTACGTCGAGCTGCGCGGCGGCTGCGTCTGCTGCAAGCTCTCCGATCAGCTGGTGGAGACGCTCGCGCAGCTGCGCGAGCGCGCCGATCCGGACCGCGTGGTGATCGAGACCTCGGGCGTGGCGCTCCCCTACGACACCCAGCTCAACTTCTGGCGCGATCCGATTCGCGGCTGGATCGTCGACGACGTGGCCGTCGTGGTGGTGAACGCCGAGCAGCTCGCGGCGGACCGCGAGCTCGAGGGCACCTTCGAGCAGCAGGTATCGTCGGCCGACCTGCTGCTGCTGAACCAGATCGACCGGGTGCCGGAGCGGTCGCTGCCGGCGCTCGAGGCGCGCCTGCGGCGGATCGAGCCCGAGGCGCCGATCCTGCGCACGCGGCACGCGGAGCTGGATCCGCGGCTGCTCTTCCCGCCGGGCCCCCAGCCCCGCAAGCGCCCGGACCCCCACCAGGCCGACCACGACCACGAGGCCTTCGTCGCCGAGGAGATCGCCGTCGAGCCCGGGGTGGCGCCCGAGGCGCTGCGCGCGCGCCTCGCGCAGCTCGGCGCGCTGCGCGCCAAGGGCTTCGTCGAGACCGCGCGGGGCAGCTGCCTGGTGCAGGGCGTGGGGCCGCGCATCGAGCTCGAGCCCTGTCGGAGAGCCCGCCCGCCGAGCTGCTCGGCCGCGTCGTGCTGATCCGCCGCGCCTGAGCCGGGTATGCTCCGGCGCGTGTCGCGCTCGATCTGGCTCCGGCTCGCGCTGCCGGCCGCGCTCGCGCTGCTCGGCGCCCTGCCCGCCTCGGCGCAGGACGCTGCCGCGCTGCGCTTCGAGCGCGACGGCGAGCCGCTGGAGGCCCTCTCGCTCGGCGAGCTGCGCGAGCGCTGCGGCGCCCGCCTCGTGGAGGTCGCGCACGATCCCTACTACGGGGGCCCGAAGCGCTTCTGGGCCTGCCCGCTCGGCGCCGTGCTGGCGCTCGGCTTCGGCGCGGCGCCGGCGCCCGACTCGCGCGAGAACTTCTTCTTCCGCGCGCGCGACGGCTACGCGAAGGCGGTGAGCGGAGCGCGTCTCGCCGAGCCCGGCGGCTGGCTGGCCTTCGCCGACGCGGATCTCACGCCGCAGGGAGCCGCGCCGGCCTGGCAGCCGATCGAGCGCCGGCAGGTCGATCCCGCGCCCTTCTACGTGGTGTGGACCGGAGCCGGCCAGGACGATGCGCACCGCTACCCGTGGCCGTATCAGCTGGTCGCGATCGAGATCGCGCCCTTCGCGTCGCGCTTCCCGCATACCGTGCCGGACGGCGAGCCCGAGGCGGGCGCCGCCTGGCGTGGCTTCACGATCTTCCGCAGCGAGTGCAGCGCCTGCCACGCGATCAATGGCGAGGGTGGCACGGTGGGGCCGGAGCTCAACGTGCCGCGCAGCATCGTCGAGTACCGCCCCGCCGCGCAGATCAAGGCCTACGTCCGCGACCCGCAGAGCTTCCGCTACACCTCGATGCCGGCGCACCCGCACCTGGGCGACGCCGATCTCGACGCGCTCGTCGCCTACTTCGAGGCGATGAGCCAGCGCAAGCACGATCCGCATCAGCCGCGCTGAGAGCGGTGGGTGAACCAGAAGAACACGAAGGGCACCCAGCAGGCGTAGTAGAGCTGGTTGGGCAGGATGCGCAGGCCCCAGCCCGCATCGACGCCCGCCAGGATCAGCAGGTCGGACTTCGCCCAGAGCGCGTAGTAGAGCGCCGCGTAGAGCAGCGCGCCGCGCAGGAAGCGGCGGTGGCCCAGCGGCTCGGGCGGCGTGAGGCGCGGCACGCCCCAGATGCAGAGCGCGAGCGCCAGCGCGCAGAAGCCGACCTCGTGGATCAGCCACAGCGTCTGCCCGGGAAGCTCCGGCCAGAGCGCGCGCAGCAGCCCGTGGTAGAGCGCCAGGTCGAGCGCCGGCACCAGCAAGCTCGCCACCACCGCGCGCAGCCAGGCATGGCGTCGAGCGCGCGCCAGGGCGAACACCAGCAGCAGCACGCGGAAGTCGCCGAGCCACACGAAGAGGAACCCGACGGCGGAGGCGGCGCCCGGCCCGAGACCCAGCGCGCGGACCAGCGGTCCAGTCGCGAGCGGATCGACGAGCGTCTCGACGGCGAAGACCACCGAGTAGGCCAGCAGCCAGCGCGCATCGGGCCGCGACGAGGCGTCGGCTCGCGCGCGGCCGGCGAGCGCGGCGTAGACCAGGAACAGCGCCGGCACCACCAGCAGCGCCCAGGTCCCCTGGAGGTCGCTCCGATACAGCGCCTCCCAGCTCGGCCACGGCATGCCAGACCTTAGCGAGCCGGTCGCGCGCTACCGTTCGCGCGTGTCGGAGCCGGCCCCCACCTCTCTCGTCGCGCGCATCCCGAGCGGCGGGCTGCGCGAGCCGGAGGCGATCCTCGGCGCCTTCCTCGCCTGGCTGGGCGAGAACGGCCTCGAGCCCTACGCCGAGCAGGAGGAGGCGCTCCTCGAGCTGGTGTCGGGCAAGCACGTGGTGCTCTCCACGCCCACCGGCTCGGGCAAGTCGCTGATCGCACAGGCGCTCCACTTCAAGGCGCTCTGCGAGGCTCGCCGCTCGTTCTACACCTCGCCCACCAAGGCGCTGGCCAGTGAGAAGTTCTTCGCCTGGTGCCAGGCCTTCGGCCCGCGCAACGTCGGCATGCTGACCGGCGACGCCAGCGTCAATCCCGACGCGCCGGTGGTCTGCTGCACGGCCGAGGTGCTCTCGAACATGGCGCTGCGCCAGGGCGTCGCGCTCGACGCTCCGTACGTGGTGATGGACGAGTTCCACTACTACGACGATCCGGAGCGCGGCGTCGCCTGGCAGGTTCCGTTGCTGGTGCTGGAGCGCAGCCGCTTCCTGCTGATGTCGGCCACGCTCGGCAACACGGCGCTGATCGAGGCGCAGCTCCGCGAGCGGACGGGCGGCGAGGTGGCGCACGTCTTCTCGGACGTGCGACCCGTGCCGCTCGACTTCGAGTACTCCGAGTCAGCGCTGCACGAGACGCTCGAGAAGCTCGTCGCACAGGACCGCGCGCCGATCTACGTGGTGAGCTTCACGCAGCGGAGCTGCGACGAGCGGGCACAGGGCCTCACCAGCGCGCAGCTGGCCAGCCGCGAGGAGCGCAGCGCCGTCGCGGCGGCGCTCGGCGGGTTCCGCTTCGACACGCCCTACGGCAAGCACCTCCAGCGCATCCTGCGCTTCGGGATCGGCGTGCACCACGCCGGGCTGCTGCCGCGCTACCGGCTGCTGGTGGAGAAGCTGGCCCAGCAGGGCCTGCTCAAGGTGATCTGCGGCACCGATACGCTCGGCGTGGGCGTGAACGTGCCGATCCGTACGGTGCTCTTCACGCAGCTCTGCAAGTTCGACGGCGAGAAGGTCTCGATCCTGCGCGTACGCGAGTTCAAGCAGATCGCGGGGCGCGCCGGGCGCAAGGGCTTCGACGAGCGCGGCAGCGTGGTCGCGCAGGCGCCCGAGCACGTGATCGAGAACCGGCGCCTCGCCGCCCGCCCCGGCGGTGCGCGTCGCAGCGCCCGCAAGAAGTCGCCCGCGCGCGGCAGCGTGCCGTGGAGCCGCGCGACCTTCGAGCAGCTGATCGAGAAGCCGCCCGAGATGCTGCGCTCGCGCTTCGAGGTGAGCCACGGGATGCTGGTGAACGTGCTCCAGCGCGAGGAGGAGGCCGGCCGCAGCGGCGAGGGCTACCGGGCGCTGATCGAGCTGGTGAACCGCTCCCACGAGAGCGCGCGCTCCCGGGCGCGCTGTCGGCGCCGCGCCGCCGTGCTGTTCCGCAGCCTGCGCCGCGCCGGCGTGGTGCAGACGCTGCGCGACGCCGACAGCGGGCGGCGCCGGGCGCGCGTGAGCCCGCAGCTCCAGATCGACTTCAACCTGCACCGCAACCTCTCGCTCTACCTGGTGGAGGCGCTCGGCGGTCTGGATCTCGAGGCGCCCGGCTACGCCTTCGAGGTGCTGAGCCTGGTCGAGGCGGTCCAGGAGGATCCGATGGCGATCCTGCTGGCGCAGCGCGAGCGGGCCCGCCGCGAGCTGCTCGCGAAGCTGAAGGCCGAGGGCGTGCCCTACGAGGACCGCATCGGACGCCTCGAGGGCGTGAGCTGGCCGAAGCCGGAGGGCGAGTACCTGGCCGAGAGCTTCCGGCTCTACCGCCAGGCGCACCCCTGGGTCGGGGAGGAGGACGTGCGTCCCAAGTCGGTCGCGCGCGAGATGCTGGAGGGCTACCGCGACTTCGACGACTACGTGAAGGAGTACGGGATCGCGCGCAGCGAGGGGCTGCTGCTGCGCTACCTGAGCCAGGTGCACAACACGCTGGTGCAGTCGGTGCCCGAGGAGGCGAAGACCGAGCAGGTCTACGACGCGGTGGCCTTCCTGCGCACGCTGCTCCAGCGCGTGGACTCGAGCCTGGTCGAGGCCTGGGAGACGCTGCTGGATCCGGCGCGCGCGGTCGCCCGCCCGGACGCGCCGCCGCCGCCCCGCTTCGACCTGGCGCAGACGCCCAAGGCGCTGGCCGCGCGCCTGCGAGCCGAGCTGCACGCCCTGGTGCGCGAGCTGGCGGCGCGCGAGTTCGAAGCCGCGGCGCTGCGGCTGCGCGACGCCGACGAGGACGGCTGGGACGCCGCGCGCCTGGCCGCCGAGCTAGCGCCCTTCTTCGCGGAGTACGGCGAGATCGAGTTCACGCCGCGCGCCCGGGAGGCGCGGCGCACCCGCCTCGATGCGCTGGGGTCGCGGCGCTGGCGCGTGACCCAGGTGCTCTGCGACCCGCGCGGCGAAGATCTCTGGGCGTTGCACGGGGAGGTCGACCTGGCGGGCCAGCGCGACCCGCCGGGCCCGCTGGTGCGCCTGCTGCGCATCGGCCCGTGACCGTTCTCGTCAGCGTCTCCGGTCTTGGAGGATTACGCTCGGCTACGCCTCGCTGCGCGCGGCGGCTTCGCGCCGCTTGCCTCTATGCGGATCCGCTTCTTCGAGGCGGCCCAGCAGCAGATCGGGCAGCGCGCGAGGTCGTGACCGCGCGCCGGACAGAAGCGGCGTCCGAAGACGATCAGCTGCAGGTGGACGCGGCCCCAGCTCTCCTTCGGGAAGAGCTTCTTCAGGTCGCGCTCCGTCTGCTCGACGCTGCGCCCGCTCGACAGGCCCCAGCGCGCCGCCAGCCGGTGGATGTGCGTGTCCACCGGAAAGGCCGGCTCGCCGAAGGCCTGCAGCATCAGCACGCTCGCGGTCTTGTGGCCCACCCCCGGCAGCGCCTCGAGCTCCTCGAAGCTGCGCGGCACGCGGCCGCCGTGCCGCTCGATCAGCAGCTTCGAGAGCTGCGAGATCGCCCGGGACTTCTGCGGCGAGAGGCCGCAGGGCTTGATGATGCGTCGGATCTCCGGGACCGGCAGGCCCGCCATCTCCTCGGGCGTCGAGGCGCGCGCGAAGAGCCGCGGCGTGATCTGGTTGACCTTGGCGTCGGTGCACTGCGCGGAGAGCAGCACCGCCACCAGCAGCGTGTAGGGGTCCTGGTGCTCGAGCGGCACCTCCAGGTCCGGCAGCAGCTCGTCGAGGATCTTCTGGATCCGCTCCGCCTTCTCCGCGCGTTTCACGACGCCAGGATACCCTCTATCCTGAGGGCCAGGAGGCAAGCGTGGCCAGCGAGCTCGCCCGCAAGCGCTGCGTACCCTGCAAGGGCGACGTGCCGCCGCTCGCCGGGGCGGCGCTGCGGGATCTCCAGCAGCAGCTCGGGGGCGGCTGGCAGGTGGTGGACGGGCACCATCTCGAGAAGCAGTACCGCTTCGAGAACTTCCGTCAGGCGTTGGACTTCACCCAGCGCGTCGGCGAGCTCGCCGAGGAGCAGTTCCACCACCCCGACATCCATCTCGCCTGGGGCCGCGTGCGCCTCACGATCTGGACCCACAAGATCGACGGCCTGACCGAGTCGGACTTCGTGTTCGCGGCCAAGGCCGACGCGCTCCAGGAGGCCTGAGCCTCAGCCGCCGGTGCGCTCCTCGACGCGGCGCATGAACTCCAGCAGCAGCGGCTGGGAGGAGAGCAGCCGGGCCGATCCCGGGATGCCGTCGTTGCGCATCGTGAAGAGCATGCCGTAGACCGCGAGGTCGGCCATGCTGATCTCCTCCGAGTAGAAGAAGCGGCGCGAGCCCAGCAGGTTCACCAGGTCCCCGAGCCGGTCGGCGATGCCGCGCAGCAGCGCCGTCTGCGGCCGCTCCCAGGTGCCGCCCGCGCGCAGCCAGGCGAGCAGGCGCCGCACCAACGGGGAGGAGGCCTGGCGCTCGATCTCGCCCTGACCCTCCCGGCTCAGGCGCTGCCAGCGGCTGAAGTACCAGAGGAACGACTCGTCGGCCCAGTCCTCCAGGCTGCGCTGCTGGAGCGACAGCGTCGGATCGGCGGAGAGCAGCGGCGGATCCGGCTGGATCCGATCCAGCTCGAGCAGGATGTCGGTGGAGTCGGAGACCAGCGTCCCGTCGACGCTCATCACCGGCAGCAGCCCCGTCTTGGGGCTCCAGCGCTGGTAGTCCTCGGGACCCCCCGGCTCGCGCAGCTCGAACGGCAGGCGCTTGAGGACCAGCCCGCGCCGACACTTCTCCGTGAAGGGCGCCCGCGCGGGTCCGTAGAGGATGATGCGGGGAGGCACGCCGTCCATCTCAGCCGCTCGACTGGGAGCGCCCCCGCTGCTGCACCCGCTCCCGTCGCTTCGCGACCTGGTCGGGCGAAACGCGCTGCATGTGCCCGGCGGAGACGCGCGATTCGTGGGCGAGCGCCTCGCCGTAGCTCAAGGCGAAGCCCTCGTCGATCAGGCGCTTGTAGCCGCGCAGCGCCGCGGGGTCGCACGAGAGCATGTCGGAGGCGAGGGCGCGACAGCTGGGGAGCAGCTCCCCGGGCGGGGTGACGCGGTTGGCGAGCCCCCACTCGACGGCCTGCTCGGCGCTGATGTAGTTGCCGGTGAAGGCCAGCTCCTTGGCGCGCCCGATCCCGATCAGGCGCGGCAGCTTCTGGCTCAGTCCCCAGCCCGGCAGGATTCCCACCCGGGCGTGCGTGTCGGCGAAGCGGGCCTCGCTGGACGCCACGATGAAGTCGCAGGCCAGCGCCAGCTCGAAGCCCCCGGTGATGGCGAAGCCGTTGACCGCCGCGATCACCGGACCCGGGAACTCGCGGACGGCCGCGATCATCTCGTCGGAGCTGAACTCGCTGCGCGGTCGCTCGGCGCTGGAGAGCTCCTTGAGATCGACGCCTGCGCAGAAGGCGCGTCCGTTGCCGGTCAGGATGACGACGCGCGTCCCGCTGTCGCCTGCTGCCAGCTCGAGGAAGGCGCGCGTGATGGCGTCGCACAGCGCAGCCGAGAGCGCGTTCATGGCCTCGGGCCGGTCGAGCGTGACCGTCGCCAGCTCGCCCTCCCGCTCGATCCGCACCGACGCCATGCCCGCCTCCTGCGCCGAGGATACGCGCCGGCCGCGGCTCGCGCGACTCGCTTCCCGTGACGAGATGGTGACGCCGGGGCCGGGGATGGGCCACAATGCGCGCGATGGCGGGCGGCGCAAGCAGCGGCACCTACGTGCGCATCTACGCCGTGGTGCGCGGTATTCCGCGCGGCCGCGTTGCGACCTACGGTCAGGTTGCGGAGCTGGCCGGCTTGCCGGGCCACGCCCGCCAGGTGGGCTACGCGCTCCACGCGCTGGGTCCGGCGAGCCGCGTACCCTGGCAGCGCGTGGTCAACGCGCGCGGCGGCGTCAGCGCGCGTTCGCTTCCCGGCCCCGAGGCGGTCCAGCGTCGCCTGTTGGAGCGCGAGGGCGTGAGCTTCCGGCTCGACGGCCGCGTGGACCTGGCGGCGCACGCCTGGCAGCCCCGTCGGCGAGCGCGCCGGGGGCGTGCGTGAGGCGCATCGCACGGATGCTGGCGCTGGCGCTCGCGCTGCTGGTGGCGCTGCTGCTGGTGCGTGCGCTCGCGCTGTCGTCGCGGCAGCTCGAGGTCGCCCCGGCCCCCTTCCTGGAGATCGATGGCAACGCGCTGGCCCAGAGCCTGGGCCTGATGGTCCGGATGCGCACGATCTCGCACCAGGATCGCTCGAAGCTGGACAAGCTGGCGTTCCAGCGGCTCGAGGCGGAGCTGATGGGGGTGGCGCCCGCCGCGCGCCACGTGCTCCACCGCGAGCCGGTGAACGATCTGAGCCTGCTCTACACCTGGACCGGTCGCGACCCGACGCTGCCGCCGGTCCTGCTGGCGGCGCACCTGGACGTGGTGCCGGTGGACCCGGCCAGCGAGTCGGATTGGACCCATCCGCCGTTCGAGGGCACCGTCGAGGACGGGATCGTCTGGGGCCGCGGGGCCCTGGACGACAAGGCCAGCCTGGTCTGCCTGCTGGCGGCGGTGGATCGGCTGGTGCGCACGGGCTTCCGGCCCGAGCGCACCGTCTACCTGGCGTTCGGCCACGACGAAGAGGTGGGCGGCTACGAGGGAGCGAAGCAGATCGCGCAGCTGCTCGAGTCGCGCGGCGTGGAGCTGGCCTGGGTGCTGGACGAGGGAGGACTCGTCGCCAGCGAGTTCGTGGCCGGCGCCCGCGGCTCGTTCGCCGTGGTGGGGATCGCCGAGAAGGGCTCGGTCTCCATCGCGCTCGAGCTCGAGGAGGCCGGCGGTCACTCCTCGGTTCCGCCCGCGCACACCGCCATCGGGGATCTGGCCCGCGCCCTGGTGCGGCTCGAGCGCCACCCGATGCCGGCGCGCATCGACGGCGTCACGGGGCTCTTCCTCGACCAGCTGGCGCCGGAGCTGCCCTTCCCCGAGCGCCTCGTGCTCGCCAACCGCTGGCTCTTCGGTCCCCTGATCGAGTACGCCTTCTCGCGCGTGCCGGCGCTCGATGCGATGCAGCGCACCACCACGGCGCTCACCATCTTCGATGCTGGCGTGAAGGAGAACGTGCTGCCGGCCCGAGCGCGGGCCATCGCGAACTTCCGGATCCACCCGGACGACCGCGTGAGCAGCGTCTCCGAGCACGTGCGCGACACCATCCAGGACGAGCGGATCCAGCTCCAGATCGGCGTGCGCAGCGTCCCGCGCGAGCCGAGCCCGGTCTCGCCCGTCGACTCCGGGGCCTACCGGCTGCTCCAGGGCACGATCCGCTCGATCTTCCCGGATGCGGCGGTGCTGCCCTATCTGGTGCTGGGCGGTACCGACGCCCGCCACTACTACGGCCTCACTCGCAACGTCTACCGCTTCGCGCCGTTCCAGCTGGGCCCGGAGGCGCTGAAGCTGGCGCACGGCGTCGACGAGCGCATCTCCGGCGAGAATCTGGCGCGCGCCGTGCGCTTCTACGTGGAGCTGCTCGCGCGGGGCGCTGGCGCGGTTCAGTCGCCGTCGTCGTAGCGCGCCAGCTCGCGGTCGTAGGCGTCGAAGCCGACCAGCTCGCGCAGCGCAGCGAAGGGCAGCCCTCCGACCGGGAGCCGGCCCGCACGCAGCGCCTCGAGCGCATCGCCCATCGCCCGCGAGGCCGCCGCGAGCAACGCGAGCGGATAGGCAGCGATGCGGTAGCCGAGCGCCTCCAGCCGCTCGGGCGGGAGCCACGGTGTGACGCCCCCCTCCACCATGTTGGCCATGTTGGGAGCGGTGACCTCGCCGCAGACGCGCTGCATCTCCGCTTCGCTGGTGGGCGCCTCGAGGAATACGAGGTCGGCGCCGGCGTCGGCGAAGGCGCGCGCGCGCCACAGGGCCTCGTCGAAGCCGAGCGGTCCCCGCGCGTCGGTGCGCGCCAGGATCAGGATCTCCGCTCCCTCCTCGCGCGCGTCCACCGCGGCTCGGATGCGCGCGAGCGCCTCGGAACGCGCCACCACCTGCTTGCCGGGCGTGTGCCCGCAGCGCTTCGGCGCGAGCTGGTCCTCGATCATCGCGCAGGCGAAGCCGGCGCGCGCGTAGCCCGCGACCGTGCGCTTCACGTTGAGCACGTTTCCGTAGCCCGTGTCCGCGTCGCCGATCACCGGAATCGACACGGCGGCGCAGACCTCGCGCCCCTGCTCGAGCATCTCGCCGTACGAGATCAGGCCGGTGTCCGGCAGGCCGAGCCGGGTGGCGGCCACGGCGAAGCCGCTCATGAAGGTCAGCTCGAAGCCGGCGCGCTCGATCAGCCGCGCCGAGAGCGCGTCGAAGCAGCAGGGCATGACCCGCAGGCCGGGCTTCGCGAGGAGCGCCCGCAGCTGCTGCGAGGGCGACGCCATGGCTCCTCTTGTAGCACGTCGCGCGCCGTCCTAGTCGGCCGCGGGCAGGCGCACCTCGAAGCTGGCGCCGCGACCCGGGGTCGAGACGACGCCGATCTCCCCACCGTGCGAGCGCACCACCTGGTAGCAGTGCGCCAGGCCGAGGCCCAGGCCCTCGCCCGTCGGTCGCGTCGTGAAGAAGGGATCGAAGACACGATCGATGGCGTCGCCCGCGATGCCGGGGCC
>Ga0307429_1000877_pt1 | contig 15716 bp, 14 predicted proteins | sample SalMarWE160230MG_FD_202151 | JGI IMG/M metagenome (GOLD analysis project Ga0307429, IMG submission 202151) | Salt marsh sediment microbial communities from the Plum Island Ecosystem LTER, Massachusetts, United States - WE1603-230 | ecosystem: Environmental > Aquatic > Marine > Intertidal zone >...
GACTCCAGGAAATTGGTTTTACCCTCTCCATTATCTCCCCAGAAAAGATTCAATCGAGGAGAAAATTCCAAATCCAGGCGTGCAAAGTTGCGAAAGTTAGATACAAATAGATTCTTTACCCACAACGCCTTTCCTTATCAAGAACTTCCAAAAAATTTTTCTGTCCATGAGCACGGGGGTTAGGATTAGGGATGAGTAGGGAGTAAATGAAATTTTATAATGCTCACTTAAGCTTCCTCTGCCTCAAGTCTTACCGGCATCACCACATTTATATAGTCTTTATTCCCACTGGGTCGAATCAGTCCTGGGTTTACAGAATCTGTTAATTCGAGACAGATCTCTCCTTCTCCCAGATTTTTTAAGGCATCCAGGAGATAGGCAGAATTAAAGCCTATTTCGATCTCACCCTTCTCTTCCGTCCTTACCGTAACCTCCTCCCGTGCCTGACCCATTTCGGGAGAGGCAGCACTTACCCACAAAATGTTTCCTTGTAATTTAAATTTGACCAGGCGTGACTTCTCGTCAGCCAGGAGAGAAACCCGTCTCACGGTACCATACAACTGGTCTCTGTCGGTAAAGATTGCTATGTTGTATTCGGCAGGAATCACGTCCCTATAGTTAGGAAACTTCGCTTCGACCAATTGAGAAATAAGAAGTACAGGTTCCATCTGAAAGAAGATCTGTTTTTGGCTTATTCCTATCTTTACTTCTTTTTCCTGATCCAGGATTCGGACCAACTGTTGTAGTGCCGTTATGGGGATTATAATCTCAGCCCGGATTTGTTCTGAAACCCCAAAAGGCGCGCGAATAAAGGCCAGGCGTCTTCCATCAGTGGCTACCATCTTTAACTCTTTCTCTCCCGCCTCAAGATACACCCCGTTTAAATTTTGACGTGTTTCGTCCCGGGAGGCAGCAAAAACCGTTCGCTGAATCATCTCTCTCAAGTTTTCTGAGGAGACAGAGAAAGTCTGTTTTGCTTCCAGGCTGGAAATCTCGGGAAACTCGTCCGAAGAAAGACCAAGAAGATGGAAAATTGCCTTCTCGCAGCTTATAGTTGCTTTGGTATCAGAGGTATCTAGATTTACCTCCCCGGGAGGGAGCTCTCTTATGATGCTAAGAATCTTATCACCCGGTAGGCAAATCTCACCTTTTTCTCGAACCTGGCCTTCAAAAGAAGACTGAATAGTAGTTGCGAGATTGGTAGTGGTCAGACTTACCCTGCCTTCCTTAGCTACCATCAAAACGTGGGTAAGTATGGGAAGTGTTGTACTGGTTAAGGCGTACTGTACCACCCGCATCCCCTCTAAAAAATCGTTTTTCTTACAGGTAAACTTCACTCTTTTCTCCTTTCGTTTTTTAGTAAATATTCAGTGAAGGACGTTCCATGTTGTTGACCGCAAAGAGCAGAGCGGGTAGCCGCACCCTTTGGGGTGCGTATCAACGCAGGCTAAGGTTTTACGCAGGCTGAAGCCTGCGGCTACCGGCGACTCCCGAGATTGCTTCGCTTCGCAATGGCGGGGTTCACTGAGTACCTACAAAGACTGAGTTTATTCTAGCTAGACCTTCCTATTTGTCAAGAAAACCGTCTCTAGTGTCCTCGGAGGCGGAAAAAGAGTTTAGCATTTACCTTCGCATTCCAGGATGGTGCCAAAAGGCCCTTGTAACAGTGGAAGGTAGGCCGATACCCGATACTCCCCAGCCTGGCAGCTATTATGAGATCAAAGGAAGTTGGAAGAAAAAAAAGAGCGTTTTTCTCGAAATGACAATACCTCCAGTTTTGATGATCTCTAATCCTATGGCGGCCGAAAATCGTTGCAGTGCTGCTGTGAAGCGCGGTCCAATTGTCTATTGCTTTGAAGGAGTTGATAACCCGGGCATATCTGTGCGGCAAGCTAGATTAAAGGTAGATTCTAAGGACCCGACAAGAAATCTGAAGGCAAAGTTTTATCCCAATTTGCTGAAGGGTGTTACTGTAATAACAAGTGAAGGAATGGTTCCTGAAGAAGATTGGGGTCTTCTATACCGGTCCTTTGAGACTGAACCTATCAAGACCAAGCCAGTAATTCTAAGAGCAATCCCATACTATGCATGGGGTAATCGAGGCTCTTCAGAAATGAGTGTATGGCTTCCCTATGAGTTAACGAAAGGTTGAGTTAACTATTCAGCGAGGTAATAAGGTTGCTTCTAAAGGGGAAAGAACCTTAAGAGGTTGGATAGGCGAAAAAAGGGCAAAGTAGAGATTTAATCTTTGGAAATCCCTTTTAATCCAGCATTTTGGGGAATCTCCACTAATAGCTCTGCCTAGAATTCATATTTTGTTGACCTCCAGAATAGGCCCTTGAGTACTTTCTGGGGATTCTGGCCTCCCTTAATAATATCATATACAGCTTTGCATATGGGTAGTTCTGAGTGATAGCGTTGTGATAAAACCATTAAGGCAGCTGTTGTACCCACACCTTCTGCCAGTTTATCAAATCTTTCTTTTTTCACAAATGCCTTGCCGAACCCCCGATTATGACTATGAGTTGAAAAGAGTGTTGCCTCATAATCTCCCACATGGGACAAACCATACACTGTCAATTCGTTGCCTCCCATAGCTTTAACTAACCGGGAAACCTCCCTTGGTCCTCTGGCCATCAGCGGTCCTTTTAGACTACTCAGATTTAATCCATCCAGCATACCCGCAGCAATACCTATTACATTTTTTGAAGCTGCCCCAATTTCACTACCCACTAAATCTTGACCATAGTAAAGACGAATCAATTCACTACTAAAGGCATTTACCACTCGCTTGGTAACATCCGTTTTATCTGAACTTATCACCATACAACTGGGCACATTCTTCACCAATTCCTGGACATGAGCTGGCCCAACCCAAACAGCCAGATTCACGGACTGCCGGATCTCTTCGCCAAAAACCTCGGAGAGACGCTTTCCGGAATGCTCCTCCAATCCTTTCATACAGAGGACAAAGGTTTTGCCTTGGACACAATGTAAGGCGATTTGTTTACATAGAATTCTTAAGTTCTGAGCTGCAATAGCAATAAGAATAACATCTGTGGATAGCGCTACTTCAAGAGAACTTTCTATTAAAACAGAGTCTGGCAGATTAAGATATTCATTGCTTCTCTTTCTGGCAAGACTTTGCCAGGTGGGTGAATCTTCCCTACCCCAGATGATTACCTGATGGCCAATCCTGGCTAAATACCAGGCCAGGCAGGATCCCCACCGACCACAACCCAAAACCGACACTTTCACTCTCAAAGCTTTCTTGGCTTTATTTTAGCTTCGACACCACAAGAGATTGCTAAGAACAACGGTAAGACCAAAAACTGCCCCTCTTCTCTTGTCGAAGATAGTCCTGCTAGCCAATTTCATCTTCTTTGGGAGCGTTTGCTAGAATAGTTGGAACCCTCCCACTGAATAATAGAAAAGCTAGAAAATTTCTTACTCTTAATATTAACATAATCTTTGCCAAAAATTTCGCCCAGCCTTCCCGGGTAGCGCTAACACTCTGAATAAATCACTGCCAGATTTTCGAGGAACACTAATGTCTTCAGGGGTTCTCGTATCAGTGATTTCCTGTTTTTTTGTGTTGGTCATATTTCAGCCTCCATGACTTCAAAGAATCCGCCGATGCACTGGATTCAGCTGAAAAGGATCAAGTTGCAAACAAGGATAAGGTTGCGAAGCAACTGCAGAGTTCCGAACCCCCATCAATTTTAATTATTTTTCCTTATAAATAACTCCAACTATAGAGCCACTAATTAAATTAAGTACCAAATAAAATCTTATTCATAATATTAATGAACCTTGTTTTACTTATTGGATGATATGCAATCACTTTTCCATCATATATTATACAAAAGGTTCCAAACGCGCATGGGCTGTTTTGGGCTTCCTCTAAACTGCGATCATGAAACAAAGCAGTAAAAATGCCCGGCTTCGTCTAATTCTCCTTTCGTATTTTAGTAAATATTCAGTGAAGGACGTTCCATGTTGTTGACCGCAAAGAGCAGAGCGGGTAGCCGCACCCTTTAGGGTGCGTATCAACGCAGGCTAAGATTTTGCGCAGGCTGAAGCCTGCGGCTACCGGCGACTACCGAGATTGCTTCGCTTCGCAATGGCGGGGTTCACTGAGTACCTACAAAGACTGAATTTATTCTAGCTAGACCTTCCTATTTGTCAAGAAAACCGTCTCCAGGACTTTCCCCAAAGTTTTAAAAAAGGGTGAAGTCTCAAAAGACAAAGTCAGTTGAGGCACTCCTCTAATAGGTGATTCTTTAGAGTTTGAAAGTTTCCCTCCTTGTGAGATAGTCCTCCGGGCAAGAAAGAAAGAAAGGTTACAAGCAGCTCAAAAAGGGCAAGGAAGTTCTCGAATCGAAGAGGCTAAGGGCTTACCGGGTCATCCTGAGGGAAAGCCTGGTCGGGGATAACGAATAATAACCTTCTCCGGCAAAGACTGCTAGAGGGGCACCCCGATGGCAGTCTTTATTTCACAGACGCATATTTGTTTCAGAGTCAAATAAATGTGAGCGCTTCATATTAATACTGGCGTAGACCGTATCGCCGACTCTAGCCAGGAGTTTCGGAGGGACAACCGCTCTGAGAACAAGATCATTAATTCTTAGGTTTAAGATATCTTCTACCCCCATGCTCTGAGTAAAGTATACTGTACATTTGAATGAATCAGCTTCCTTTTTCTCTTTCGATACTTCAATGTCTTCCGGCCTTATTCCCAAAATCAATTCTCTCTTAGTGTATTTTTCGAGCGAACTCTGCTGTGTTCCAGAAATGGGGCAAACCAGTGTTTTCTTTCCCACCACTAAAGTACTTGTTTCTATGCTCGCCTCGAATAAGTTAATTGTGGGGCTTCCCACAAACTTAGCCACGAAAACGTTTTCTGGCGAGTTGTATGTTTCATCAGGGGTGCCAATCTGAAGAATTCTGCCTTCATTAAGCACTGCGATTCTATCACCCATTGTCATTGCTTCGATTTGGTCATGAGTTACATAAAAAAAAGTGAATCCGAGATCCAGGTGGAGTCTGGCAAGCTCCGTCCTCATTTCTTCTCTCAGTTTTGCGTCCAGATTTGATAAAGGCTCATCCATGAGAAAGACTTTTGGAGTTCTGACCATTGCTCTGCCTATCGCCACACGTTGCATTTCTCCACCACTCAAATTAACTGTTTCTCGGCCTAGTAGCGACTCGATGCGTAGGACCCTGGCAACTTCACTCACTTTAGCATCAATTTCTGATTTAGACAGTCTTCTAAGCTTTGACCTTAGAGGAAATTCGAGATTTTGCCGCACAGTATAGTGAGGATAAAGAGCATAGTATTGAAATACAAAAGCAACATCTCTTAAGGCGGGGCTAAGATCATTTACTGAAACATTGCCCAGATATACCTCCCCCTGGTCTGGTTTTTCTAGTCCTGCTACAAGTCTTAGGGTCGTGGTTTTTCCTGCTCCGGTTGGACCAAGGAGAACAAAGAATTCTCTGTCGTCGATTTCTAAATCTATATTATCTACCGCAGTTACTTCGCCGAAAGTTTTTGTCAGGGAAGCTAATCTTACGCTGGCCATTGGAGCACTTTCTGGTTGATGGTTCGTTACACTACCGAATCACCAGTTTCCTCATCAAAAATGCTTATTCTTTTCGGATCAAAACTAATATATACGGTTTCTCCAACCTCTGGCAATATGCTTGGCGCAGTGCGCACCTTGATGGTCTCATCGCCAAGTCTTACGTCTGTGATATTGTAGGAACCCATTGTCTCGACCACGTAAACTCTTGTTTCGAGATAGTTGCTTTTCTTTTTTCTGCTGAACATCACGTTTTCCGGCCGGACACCTAAGACTAGGTCTTTTTCTTCCTTTTTCTTGTCGATGATTGTCCTTTGAATTTCGTCGGGGATTGCAATGGTGATATTGACCACGGGCAATCCTAGGGCAAGTTTACCCCCGGGACCTCTTAACGGTTTACATCTGATAAAATTCATTCCGGGACTTCCAATGAAATTTGCCACGAACAGATTCTTGGGTTTGTTGTATACTTCATGGGGTGTTCCAACTTGTTGTAAGACTCCAAGATTCATTATGACAACACGGTCCCCCATGGACATTGCTTCAACCTGGTCGTGAGTTACATAGACGGTGGTAGCGCCAATATCAACATGGAGTTTCTTGAGTTCAGCTCGCATTTCTTCTCTGAATTTTGCATCCAAAGTGCCTATTGGTTCATCAAGTAAGAATACTTTCGGTCTTCGGACAATAGCTCTTCCCAGGGCAACTCTCTGCATATCTCCCCCCGAAAGTTCCCTGGGTTTTTTGTTCAATATGTGCTTTATTCTGAGGATCTGTGCCGCTCGATCTACTTCCTGCTTGGCCCTCTTCTTGCTAAGTCTCTGTGCCACTAAAGGAAAGGCGATATTACCGTAAGCTGTTAGATGGGGATAGAGAGCATAGAGCTGGAAAACGAACGCTACATCTCTTTGTGATGCTCTTTTGTTGGTGACATCCTCCTCATCTATCAGTATCTTTCCTTCGTCGGGTGTTTCGAGGCCGGAGATGCATCTCAGGGTGGTAGTTTTACCACATCCGGAGGGTCCGAGAAGAACAACAAATTCCTTGTCTCTGATATGAAGATTAAGGTTATTCACGGCGACAAGGCTGCCAAATCTCTTTACAATGTTCCTTAAAGCTATTTCTGCCATCTAGGAAATCGCTACCTTCTTTTCCTAATCGTCCTCATGCACCCAGTCTATTTTCATGCCTTCTCGCTGGAGGGGGCCAGAATTTGCATCATCTAGGCCCACCACATCTCACCTGGCTTCTCATAAATAAGAACCTTTCTTAAGAATTCAATGGCTTTGCTTAGTCCTTCATTTGCTGACATCAGGGGATCTTCATGTTCGATACTGATAACTCCGTCGTATCCGATGAATCTCAAGGTCGAGACAAAGTTGTTCCAGAACTCCGCTCCGTGGCCATACCCAACAGTTCGAAATGTCCATGCTCTTTTGGCCAGTTCCCTATAATGCTTCCAGTCATTTACTCCTCGAAAATCAACTACTGAGCTGTTGGTTCTACTGTCTTTTGCATGAACGTGAACTATTGCATTACCCAGGCACCTCATCGAAACAATGGGGTCCATCCCCTGCCAGAATAAATGGCTGGGATCAAAGTTGCATGAAATCTCTTCCGCGCCCACCTCTTCTCTCAGCTTGAGTAAGGCTTCAGTATTATAGACTACATCTCCAGGATGCATTTCGAGACCGAACTTGACTCCCACTTTTTTTGCTTTTTTTGCCATTTTTTTCCAGAAGGGAATCACCTTCTTTTCCCATTGCCATTTGACTGCTTCTCCAAAATAGGTGGGCCAGGGACAAGTTATCCAGTTTGGGTATTTCGCGTCTTCTCCGGCTCCGGGACATCCGGCAAAACAGTTAATTACTCCCAATCCTATCATTGATGCAAGCTCAATAGATGCCTCGAGATCTTTGGTATGCTCATCAGAAAAATTTTTCTGTGGATGAAGTGGATTTCCGTGGCAAGCAAGGGCACTTATTTTGAGCTCGTTTTTCTCAGCGGTTTCTTTAAATTCTCTCACTGCATCATGGCTCTTTAGTAGAGCAGCGGGATCACAGTGAGCTTTTCCCACAAAACCACCAGAACCAGGTTCAATTGCGCTGAGGCCAGCATCCTTTGCTGCTTTGCAAGCATCCTCCCATGACTTGTCGGAAAAGCAGTTTGCCATTACCCCCAGTTCCATCTTACTCTCCTTTCTCCTATTTTGTAGCGTAATAGCGGCTCATTTTGCACTCGTAACTAGCTTTCACCAATTGAATCACTCATAGAAGATAAGTCTTTTCAAGGAAAGAATCACTTCATATGAATTGCCAGAATATATCCAAGAGTTCCGGTCGAAAGAATAGCAAAGCCATTCTGGTATAGAAAAAACGTCCACGGTTGGCAAAGAGCTACTATTCCGAAAATCATAATCCACATAAAAGTCGTTTCTAGATACTGCCTTCTCAATATTTTGAATTTCCAAAAGATTACTGCAATTAGGAGATAAGAGACTGCACACACCACAAATGCTATCATTCTTTCATCTTCTTTCGCACTTGTCGGAAATTCCGCCAAATTCAGGCGATCTCCTCACTCCGCAGATTTAGTGTAAGTTTTGGATTTTGCTCTATTTTCTTACTGCTCCGAAGGTAATGCCTCTGATGAGATGCTTTCTTAAGATTATGGTGAAGACTATTGCAGGCACCAGAAATATGAAGGTTCCGGCTGCAGCGGCTCCCCAGTCATATCCCAGCACCCCCATCTGATAAGGAAGCCACGCGGGTACTGTCTGGGCAATTTTCCTTGAAAGCAGAAAGGCGAAGGCATATTCGTTCCACGAGAATATGAAACAGAAAACCGCGGTGGCTGCTATTCCCGTAGTTGCTTGCGGAACCACGATCTTCCTGAACACCTGAAAACGAGTATATCCATCAACCATTGCTGCTTCTTCGTATTCGGTAGGAATTTCATCGATAAACCCTTTCAGTACCCAGACCGCAAAAGATACATTAAAAGCAATGTACAAAAGTATCAGGCCAATGTGAGTATCGGTTAGTCCCAGGAACCTGAACATAAGAAAAACCGGGATCACTACTACTACTGGCGGAAGCATTCTCGTGCTCAGGATGAAAAAGAGAAGATCGTCTTTACCTCTGACCTTGAACCTCGAAAAACCATAAGCAGTGATTGTTCCGAGGATTACAGTTATTACTGTGCTTATTGAGCAGATAATAATACTATTCAGATATCTTCGGGGCAGATCACCTAATCTTACGACTTCTTCGTTGGTTTCTCTATAGACGATGCGTTCGTACCACTTCATGCGGGCCATCTCTTCCTCGGTGGGCACCTCTCCTGGCGGGTAGACGGTTCTAGAGGTAAAAATTCTGATAAAGCTCCCAATTGAGGGTTTGAATATGACTTTGGGTGGATACTCCTTGATCCCTGTCCATGGTTTGAAAGCTGTATTTATAATATACAAAAAGGGTACGAGATAAACAAAAGTAATCACTGCCAAGACTATTATCAAAACCCAGCGACCGATTTTTTCTCTTCGGTTAGCTATTCTTGCCATAGAATCCCTCTCTAGCCATCGAGTCCCTATTGCTTTGCTTTCTTCAGGTATTTGATGAAAATACTTGTGGTTGCAATAATTATTATGAGCATGATATAGCCGAGTGCAGAACCATAGCTTGTCTTCCAGGTGACAAACGACACATTATACAGATGTAGGGCGAGCAGCGGAGGAGCGACCGCTCCCCTCCCGACTATTCCCATTGGTAGATCAAATATTTTGAAGGCTTCGATAGTGCGAAATATTAGAGCCACCAGAAGAAGAGGATGTACCATGGGAAGGGTTATTTTCCAGAACTTAAGCCACCATGAAGCTCGGTCAATTTCGGCAGCTTCGTAGAGGTACCTAGGAATAGCTGAAAGTCCTGCGATGGAAAGGAGCATTACAAAAGGGGTCCACATCCAGATGTCTACAATGACGATGGAGTACAAGTTTCGTGCCGGGTCCGAAACCCAATCTATCCTTCCCAAGCCCAGCAGGTAGTTGAAGGTACCCCAGTTGGGATCGTAGAACAATTGCCACATCAGGCCCACTATTACCGGGGACATTGTCATCGGTAGGACCAAAAGAGTTGTTATTAGACCCTTACCTTTGAAATTGCTTCGAAAAATGAGTAGAGCAAGGCCAAAACCAAGTATCATTTCTCCGCCGACTGACAAGACCACATACTTAGCGGTGGTGATAAATCTAATCCATATGTCAGGATCAGTTAAGATGCGGGAATAGTTTGCGGTTCCGATCATTCTTGGATTTCTGCCCCAAATGTTTGGCATTTTGGCGGAGTAACGAGAAAAACTAAGAAACAGCGACCAGAATAAGGGAAACACATTTATCACGATAAGCAAAATGATTGTGGGGAAGATGAAGAGTCGTAGGAGCGTGATATCTCGCATAGGCCGATAGTAAACTTGCCCGTTTCTCGTGCGGTTTTCTTTGGATCTTTTAAATATACTCATCCTTTTCTCGCACTTTTCCGGATAGGCGCTTCCCCCGAGAAGAATCCCGGGGGAAGCGAGCCTTTAGCGGCCAGTACTAGTCGTAGTATCCCGCTTCTTCAAAGATAGATTTCCATTTTTCTGTGCATTTGTCCAGGGCTTGCTCGGCGGTACCATTACCTTTGATAACGTAGTCGGCAATTATTTCACTGAAGGTTCGGAGAAGCTCATCGTATTCTGGACACGCCCACCAATCCTTGAAAATCTCCATTGATGTCTTGAATGTAGGGTTGTATGGGGTTGCATTGAGGAATTCATCGGAGGCTAAAGTGTCTGCATGGCAGGTATAACCGCCTGCTTTCGCCCATTTCATTTGCGTATCCGGTCTTATGAACCACTCCAGCCATTTGAATGCGAGGTCCTTCTTTTTTGAATAGGAGATTACTGAAGCCCCCTGCCCCCCGAGAGCAGCAAACCGTCTTTCTACACCGTCCAGACCAACTTGTGCAGGACAAGCAAAGTATCCGGTGACATCAGCGTATTCATTGGTTGCCTTGTTTGCGAGGCCGGGGAAGAACGCAAGATAGTTACAGCTCATCGGTACTATCCCTGCGACAAAAGCATCGTTAGACTTGATGTAGAACGCGTTACCAAATCCCGGCGGCACGAATTGGAAAAGGTCATGATAGTACTCTATTCCCGCAATAGCACCCTCAGTGTTCAAGTAGCCGTCGACTTTATAGGTTGAATAGTTGCCAAGCTCTCCCCCAAACGACCAGATGACTTGTTCGGCGAACATTGCCAGCGAGTCATATCCGTTATCACCGTAGATTGCCACGCCATAGAAATCGTTAGCCGGATCATGGAAGAATTCGGCTATGTCTTTCAGCATATCCCAGGACTTTGGTACTCCCAGGGAATATCCATATTTTTTTTCAAAAGCAGCCATGTTGTCAGGATCCTCAAAGAGGTCTTTGCGATATGCCCAGGCTAATGCGTCCCCTTCGCACGGAACTGCATAGTACTTTCCTGACCCCTTGGGATACTCCGCGTAATAGGTTAGGGAAGCAGGAGTAAAGGTTTTGTCAACCTCGTGCTCGGTAATCCAGTTGGTCAAATCTACATAGTGTCCGCCAACTACGTTGTTTCCGATGTCCTGACTGTCACCGACGATGATGTCCCAGGCGTCACTTTTGGCAATTAGCTCAGTATTGTATTTCTGCACGAACGTCTCCCACGGAGTTTGCTCAACAATTACTTTGATGCCGGTCTCGGCAGTAAAATCCCGAGACACCTTTTCCAGATAATCAGCCGGCGCCCACTGTGCCCAATGAATTGTGATGAACTCTTCCTTAGCCAGAGCTTGATGGCTGGCTAGAGAAAGGCCAACAATCAGGGACACACTCAAAATAACCGCTACTGACGGTAAGGATATTTTCTTCATTTGTCTTCCTCCTCTTCTTTTGGAATGCTTCATTCCTCTCAAGGACCTCCAAGATAAAGAAGTCAACATTTGGATGATTATCTCGTGGAGGACCGCCTCCTATTTTTGGCTAGTGGCCTGTCTAATGTCTCACCTCCCTTTGGCCTTGTTCTTAGCTTTGTTACCTTCGTGGAGAACCCTCGCATCACGATTATGCTCTCCTCAATTGCGAGATAATCTCTTGTCCTAAATCCTCTTTATCTACGGCTAGGTAATCTGTTCTCCTTGAACTGACGGATTCTAAGAGATGTTTTTCTATCCCGGCATCTTTTTTGCCTCTTTCAACTTCTCCTTTTTGACGCCAGTTCTTCTTAGGCTTCAGCTTTTTAGTGTATTAAATGTATTAAAATAGTCAAGTCCACGCGTTAATTATCTTCGGGAAAAAATTACGATTCTCGATTTTCTTGAGATCTTAACCTTCCCCCCTCATTCTTCGAATCAGAATAGGAGATAGTCATCCCCGTAGTTCTATGAAAAAAGCCTTTCCAATAATTTTCATTTCCATCCAATTTGCCTTACTTTAGCTAAATTTAGTGAATCCATGGACAGTATTTGGATATCAAAATTTTGACCAAGAGACATCTTGCAGGAAAAATGAGGCTAAACAAAAAATCTGCTAAAAATTGGAGAGTAAGGGAGCCACCACAAGGATAGTTCGAGTCCCTTTCGGCTCCCCGGGCAGGACGATGTTGATAACAGGTAACTCCTCGAAGCCACATTCGCAGACATATATGGAGAGCCAAAAAAGCAACGTCCTTGACAAAACTTTTACTATATTATGTAGTTTTAACAAAGAGTAAAATTTTCCATGGAGTAAAAAATGATGGAATATCCAAACGTTAGTGAAAGGGAAATAGTTGGCTCATTGCTCCAGAAATTAGCCGAGATATTACCAGATCTAAAGATTGAGAAGATGGAATCAGCCGATAGCAAGGCACTCTGGGATGTAGGTATAAAGGTTAAGGTTGGTCGCTCTTCGAAATGGCTTCGGTGCGAAATAAAAGCTAAAGGCGAACCATGGTATCTTTACCAGGCTATCGGTCAACTTACTCAGGCACCCCAGGTGAAGAAAGGGGACTAGCCGGTGGTCATAGCTCCTTATATTTCAGAACAGGGTCAAAAAGTATGCAAGGAAGCAGGAATTGGATATATTGATCTTACCGGAAATGTCTTCTTGAGATTCAACTCCGTCCTTATTGAAAAAGTTGCCAGAGGAAAGACAATCTCAAAAGCCAGAAAAAGAGCCGCTTCCAAGGCTCCCTTCTCTCCAAAGTCTTCTCGTATTCTGCGCGTGTTACTGGAAAATCCTGAGAGGACCTGGACCTTTCTCACCCTTTCCCAGGAAGCGCAAGTGAACATTCGAACAGCCTTTGTAGTAACTGAGCTACTAAAGGAAAAGGCATTTATCGGCAAGAAAAGAGGAGCTATATCGCTCATAAAGCCAAAAGAACTACTTGATTACTGGGCCGAGAACTATAACTACCAAAGCAATCGAATGCTGACATATTTCTCCTTCTCACGAACATTTGAAGAGTTCAAAAAGAATCTATTCAAGAGTTCTGAGGAGAAGAGTATTGATTATGCATTTACTCTGCATAGTGGAGCGACTTTAGTTGCTCCCTTTGTCCGTTTTGAGGATGTGCATCTCTATATAAAGGGAAAGCCTGAAGTATGGGAAAAGGAATTAAATCTTAAACCGGTTGAATCTGGGGGGACAGTACATCTACTGGTGCCCTACGATGAGGGCGTATTCTATAATAGGCAGGAGGTTGATAAACTATTCGTTGTCTGTAACACTCAACTTTATATTGATCTTTTTAGCTATCCAGCAAGAGGAAGAGAGCAAGCAGAGTTTTTGAGAAAGCAGAAGATCAATTTTTTTAAAAAGCATTACCTTTATCCCATTTTTGCAACCAGGAGAGAATCAATGGATAGGAGAGAGGAACTACGGAAAACAACCGAAAGATGCGTCTCGGTATTAAAAGACAAATATAAAGTAAGCAGAGTCTTTCTCATTGGCTCATTAGTCAAAGGTTTTATTCATGAAAGATCAGATATTGACTTGGTTGTAGAGGGTTTATCTCCAGACCTTTATATGAAAGCCCTAACCGAGCTATGGGATCTCTTGCCTGCTGGTGTGGAACTTAATCTTATCCCCTATGAAGATGCCTTTGAAAATCTGAGAGAGAAGACAATTAACGAAGGAGAACTTATATATGGATAAGGAAGCCTTAAAGAATATCTTCGCTTCCGCCATCTGTTCAGGCACATTTATGGTTTTGAACTTAAATGGGAGAGATTCAAGGATTTATCCCTGTCATTATCCACCATTCTTACCGAGTTCAAAGATAATCTTGGGGGATTTTTAAGGACACTTTAAATAAGTCTACAAAGAGGGAGAAAAACAATGGATAAAAATGAAGTAAACAGTGCTTTTGAAATTTTGCTTGAAGAAATCAGACGGAAGTTTAATTTGGTTAGAAGGACCGTTTAGCATGACTTATCAAAACTACTTGATTTAAGCTTAATAAAGGAAATAGCAAAAAGCAAGACAGATCCTACAAGATATGATGAATTACTGTGGCATTCCACTGCGAGAATACTGTGAGAACCAATGTGACAAATTCACAATGTAATTTAGGGTATACTGGTAGTGAAGTTATTGATGGGGATACCTTCAAAGTTAAAGAAGGCTAGGAATGGGGCGAAAAGCTGTGTGTAAGTTTTCAATCTGGCTTCCCGGGCAGGACGTTGTTAGAACTTTTTCCGAAGATATCGAAGAAGATATGGAGATTCCAATCTACGGCATTCCGGTACAACAGCGGGTGACAGAGCACTAAGTCAAATCTCAGCACTTGTCAATCTGGTTTCGGAGGGTTTTTACCGGAGTTCGTTTTCACATCTATCTTGACTTATTAATTAAGTGGCAAATGTTTGGCTAGTGGAATGAATCGTAAACATGTTATTAGGGACCGACGCCGCTTTATTTTTTGGTGTTTACCTTCGGCCACGGAATAAACATAGGTGTTCTTTTCTTATACTCAAGGTACTCCTTACCAAGGCGTCTTTCGAGTTCCGGTTCTTCAATTCCTTTTAGCTCCAGCACATTAACTAGAATAAAAAGTGGAGTAAATATAAAGACAAGAGAAACTGAGGCAAATAGGATACCGACTCCAAATAGTAGAATGAACACCCCACTGAGCATAGGATTTCTGAGGTGACTATAAGGGCCATTAGTGACTAGCCTGGGTGGTGGGTTGAAAGGTACCGGTGTCCCTTTTACTTTTGCAAAATGTAGAATTGACCATAGCATTAAGAGCAATCCCACACTAAGGATAGGAATAGATACAGTCACGTTCAATGGCCTAGGGAGAAGATTGGGAAGTCTTAAGAATTTATCCACTTGAAGAGCGACGGCAATAAATAGCCCTGCAAGGCTGAAAAAAATAACTACTCCTATTGGGGTAAGAAGAGTTCGAACCTTGCTAGTGCCTATCGCTACCTTACAAAACATGTTGATCAACTTGTTTTGTAAACCCATAATCTAATCTCTCTTTTGTTGAAGACAACGTCTATTCTAAGTGGTTACACACAACCTACAGGTATTCCAAGAGCTCTCTAATTGCATCCTCCGAATACAAATTAGGCCAAATCTCAGTATTTGTCAATCTGGTTTTTGGAGATCTGATAAAAGTGCTTAGCACCCGAACTTCAAGCTCTTTCCAATATAATGTCTCCGGCGGATTCTTTGGAACGAAGTATGGCTTTAAGGGCGATAAACGAAGGGATTCTTGTGTGGTATTTCCACTCGGGATATTTCCGCAGTAGTTTATTTGAGGCAATAGGTTCTTTCAGGGAAGTAACACAGAATCCATTTTCCTCAAGGAGCCCAAAATAATATGAAAGTGGTTTATGATAGTGAAGAGTCTTACCCCAGAAGGTGAGCTCTTCAACCTTTTCATTTAAATAATCGGAAATGGGCTTATATAGCTTAGCTCTCCCTATTGGACACGTTCAGAACTTTTTATTGGAACAAAATCAGACAAGAACTAATAAATTTAGAAAATCTGAACCCTCATTTTCAGTTCAATATCTTACCTATTTATGAATAAGCCTTCCTTTATTATTTCTGATTTGACATAATACCGACT